>MDTE01064858.1_pt1 | contig 11258 bp, 8 predicted proteins | sample 811231 | NCBI WGS metagenome assembly MDTE01 (sample SAMN05326651, study PRJNA326480) | marine metagenome | isolation source: seawater | place: Indian Ocean: Red Sea | collected 2010 | reverse complement strand
CCCTGCCCAATTACCACTGCCAACTGGTCGCTAATTTGTAAAAAATCGCTATTGTATTTGACTTGGAGTACGTCTAGCCTAGATGGAATGTCCCAAATATGAGTCGAAATCGAAAGTGCCCTGGTTAAATAGCTGGCTAACCCACTTAAACGAGAACTACCACCAGTGAGTAAAATTTTATCAATACTAACTGGTGGGCTAGACGTATCTTGTTGGTAAGCAATAGTTGATCGTTGTATTTCAGTAGCTAATCGCTGACACCATTTTCCTATAGTTGTTTCGGACAATTCGTCATGATCAGCTGGACATAATAAATTTCGTTTTTGGTTTTCATATGTATCGAAGTTTTGTATAGGAATTGCGTTATCTTCGATGGCTTCGGTTACAGGTGAAACCTCGCTACTTAGGGACAAGGTGAGCTGGTCCCCACCCAGTGGAAAGCTTCTGGAAAATATGACTTTTCCATCTTTTACGATTGACAAGTCACTCTGCCCCGCCCCAATATCAAGAATCATGGTTCCACTGCTACTTTGCTCAGATAACCTAGATGCCGCGACCATAGCTGGCATGACTGATTGAGGCGTGACGTTTATTGCTTTTAGTGGTGACAATAAATTCTCTATATCGGCACGTCTGGCAGCAACTAATTCAACTGACAAGGCATTGCCTTTTTCAGTCGGATTATAATAATCAAAGACCACTTCTTCAGTTGTAAAGGGAAGAATACTTTCAGCTTGAAAAGCAACGATATTATCTAACTTATTAGCATCGTTTAGACCATCAATTGGCAAACCATCTATCCAGCGGGTTGTGAGTAAAGCTCGAGAAATTGATAATACTACAGGTGAGTTTTTTGGAATTTCAAGTGAATTGACTGCGACTTTCATACTATCGGAGGCTACCTGCATCCCTCTACCAAGTAATTTCCTCTCTTCATACTCAACAACCGCACTATGAGAAATAGTAATTTCACCATTGTCGTGCTTCTGTTCTAAATAGGCTGCTTTGACGCTATAAGTACCAATATCTATAGAAACAATGTGTCGTTTTTTTGCCATCTTTTATTTGACCATCATCATTTTTGGACCATTTTTTTTCATTTTGGTTTAGTATTGCCGCCAATAAGTCAATTTGATGTTTTCACCTGTTCGGTCAATAATTGACTCACATTTGGATACTATCTTTCCATTACTATCAATACCTGAACCTGTGATCAAAAACCCGTGGGATCGGGAAGTAATACGTCCAGCTAAATCCTTAAAAATATTCATGTTAAGCCCTTCAACTTCGAACAGATCAGTAATTTTTTGAAAAGGGTTTCCTGCGACGTTTTCCAAACTGGGGTCGGTATCCTCGGGCGTTGTTTCGCGTCTGGTAATAATGGATGAAACCATTTCTTCTGTCATGTTGGGCAATAACATCAGTATTTCTGCGGAAGCCGTATTCAGATTAATCAAACCAGATATTGTGTTTCCTTCGACCACAGTAATATAATCTACGATTTCTCTGAATTCGTCTTCGGTAATTAGCTTGACATCTTTTAAATCATCAATATTATCAAAATTTCCGTTTTCATCCCGATGATTAATAATACGATCCGCTGTACCTTCTCCAATTCCGTCTAAGTCGGCTAATTTTTCCGTATCAGCTGAATTAATATTGACTTTATCTTCATTGTCATCGTTAGTAGAAAGGCGATCTTCAATTTGACTGAAAATATCGTCGGGAACGGCAGAAGCGTCCAGTAAATCGCCGAGACTATCGAAACTTCTTCCTTCAACTAAGGCCTTGGCTTCATCCTCATCAAAAACAGATGAATTATTCCCTCCTTGGATTTGGCGTATTTGTTCTACATCTGCCTGGTTGATGTTAGTTCGTTCTTTACCATCAGCTGAGGTGTTTTTATCAGTTGAGTAAACAGTAATATAGTCAATTAACCCATTTAGTTGAGTTTGACCACTGGAATTAATCTGTGTTGTTCCTAGGGCATTACCGAACAAAATCTGCTCCGTCATACCCTCAACTCTTCCCAAGTCTCGAATAGTACGGAATGGTCGAGATTCTTCTATTTTTTGGGCTAAGGTCTGTACCCCTTCTTCCATATTACTATCTTCTTGGTATCCCGCCGATTGAAGTAATTTATCCAAGGTCTCGGTATCAACGGTGTTGATGTTAATTTTCGATCCCTCATCAGTCAAGTTTGCTGAAAAGTTTAATACTTTCCCAACCTGAATCCCATCTTCGACTTGTCCACTGATAGGTTCGGCCCAAACTTCACCCAATGAATCAAAACTAGTCTGATCAGCACGCAAATAGGCTATAGCTGTCTCAACACCGGATTTGGCAGCATAGTAGTACTTGGTACGGTCAGTAAAATTAGCTTGTGCCCTTTGTTCTAACCGAATAGAAAACAAAAACTGAGTAGCTAACACCGATAAGATAGCCATAACCCACAAAGCTGAAATCAAGGATAAGCCTAATTCCGGATTGTCAGAATTAATGTCCTTTCTTTTTTTTCGATCCATTAGTCACATTGTGCCGTTAACCACCTGTTTCTCTAGAAAAGTTGGCACTCATTACTAAATAAACCAGTGTGGATTGAGTGACAGTACCACTGCTGCTCGATACTGCGTTATCGGACAAAGCAGAACTGACAGAGTTTGTTTCTTCTTGATTGTAGGTTGCGTCTTCCGAAACGGAAACTAAAACCTGTACGGCTAATGGAATCAGTTCTGGGTCTTCCCATGATTCGTACCATTCCTCACCGTCAAAATATTTTAAATCAAACGAAGACACTTGTGTTGCTATAGCGGTCACTACCGCCTCGATTGGGTTTCCTTCCTCGTCGGTGTCTGGTAGTTCACCTGTTTCTAACAAAGGTGTAACGATTACTTCTGGATCCAGCTCAGTGGTAGCAATTCTTAACAAGGAAACTTCGGTTGTTTCTTCTTCTGATCGATTGGCTTGCAACTGACCAGATAGCGATGATGGGTCCCACATTGATTCCAACGGTTCAGGTTCTGGTCCAATCATGTAAATAATGCGCTGAACATCCGTCGTTGTTGCGTTTGACAATTCATCTGTTTCGCTACTGGTTTCAATACCACCAATCCTATTCAGTTGTTGAACAATAGGATCAGGAGTAGTTTTGACCAAGGTGACGAAACTGATGATATCTTGTTGCATAATTCCACTATCATCGGATTCTGTATCTTGACTAACTAATAATAGGTTAGTATCGCCCTCGACTGCTTGCAGATTCACCAAATCAGTTGTAACTTGATTTAAACTGGCTCGGCATTTTTGCATTAGTGATATTCTTACCTCAGAGTTATTGTAGGTACGAGTTGCCATTCGAAAAGTAGAGTATGTGACGCCTGCAAAAATAGACAAAATAGAGATTGAGACTAGCAACTCGATTAAAGAAAAACCGTCAGTATTTGTACTACTGAATTGTTCCCTGTTTGTCAGCTTATCCATTGCTGTTTTCTGGGTTTCCTTGGTTTTGTTGCTGTTGGATTTGTCGATCGGATACCAATGCTTGCAAAGACATGGACTTCTCCTTCTGACGATATTGCCAAAAAACCGAAACTGTTATTCGCCGCAGACCTTCTAGTTCTTCTGACTCAATATCAGAGACGGTAATGGACCAAGTATACTGGTCGTTTCCATCAAATTCTCCTTCCTCAGTTCGCACCTCAGGGAAGCCTTCTGCTTCAACCTCCCCCATTTTGTATTTAAGTAGATACAGTGCGGTGGTTCTATTTTCAGCCAGTGCCTGCCCTCTGGCTCCTGAAGTAAAAGCATTCAATAGAGGAGGCAAGGACAACCCCAATATAGCGATAGTAACTACGATTTCAACTAGCGTAAATCCTCTCTCTTCAGATTCGGCTAACCGACCCGATTTAAGAACTATTTCTCTCCAGCATTTCGGCACTGATCCGTTCCAATTTTATACGAGCAGTAGCATGCTCAATTTGAATTAGTATGGTTGGTTTTTGTTCTTCGCTTACGGCACCGACAGTTGAATTTTGGCTTTGAAGGACAATTTCAGCTTGTGAGGCCGTACCGTTCGGTGAAAAATAGATGTAACCTTGTCCTGTTTGGAGGTTACTAGATTCGATTTGTGTGATATTATGTTTAATATCCAGACTTGAAAATTGAACTGAGTCATTCAACTGTTGTGGTTGACCGATTAGTATTCCAGCCCGTGTGGCTGTCGGCTGACTAGTATTTAAAACTGACTCTGTCTGCAAAGTAGCTACTTGTTGACTAACTTGGCTAGGCTCCACCAGCGACATATTTTGCCCCGTATTGGCGCTAAACTGTTGATTCAAAGTTTCTACATCGGCTAGCCAGTAACGATTCTGATCCATATCTAAAACTACGAAAAAACCAGATTGTTCGGTAATCGCCATGTTACGAGCAAAGTAGCACAAATCCCGTAGTCCCTTTGCTGAGGCTTTTAACCGACGGGAAGCAGCCACACCTTTGAATGAAGGCATAGCAACTGAAGATAGAACCGCAATGATAGTTAATACAATCATCACTTCTATTAAAGTGAATCCTGCAGATAACTGCCTATCAGATTTAACCTTCGTCTTCAACCCAATTAGTAACATCTGCGTCGTAAGAATCTCCACCCTCTTTCCCATCTTTTCCATAAGAGCTTAGATCATAATCGTATCCATAATGATTGCCGGGTGATAAGTAGACGTAAGGGTTTCCCCAAGGATCATTGAAGGTAGCATCCGAGACATATGGCCCACTCCAATTCTCGACGGAGTCTGCCGTCCGCCAGAGAGATTCTAAACCTTCCTCAGTTGAAGGATAATTACCTACGTCAATTGCATAGTTTTCCAGTGCAGTCGAAAAGCTTTTAATTTCCAGTTTGGCTTTAGAAACTTTTGCTTTATCAACATTCCCAATAACTCTAGGACCTATTACACTTGCTAACAAACCAATGATTACGATTACAATCGTAATTTCAATTAGTGTTACACCTGATTGATTATCATCTTCTGGTGCGACGATTTTATGCCATATTTTTTCTAGCATGCTTAATTTTTTCTCCTTAAAATTATCGCTTAGTAATAGGAACCGAGGGATTATCCACCAATCATCGAACTCGCTTCGAATATTGGCAAAATCATTGCTACTGCAATAAAACCAATGACTAACCCCATAACCAAAATCACTAGTGGTCCTAACGAGCCCGTAACACGTTCTAGCGTTTTTCTGACTTCGACATCGTAATAATCAGACAGTTTCCCTAGCATCTGCTCTGGTGAACCTGATTCTTCACCAATGGAGATCATATGTACAACCATATCTGGAAATACACCACTACCATTCAACTCGTAAGCTAGTGTTGAGCCACCCTCAATTTGTTCGCTCGCTTTGGTTAGTGCATCACTGTAAATTCGGTTGCCGACAGTATCCTTAGCTACGTTCAGCGCAGGTACTAGAACTACCCCATTTTCTAAAAGTGTGGCCATTGTTCTAGTGAAACGGACAATAGCAAAATTACTGAATACTTTACCAAAAATCGGCAACCTCAGCTTTAAGCGGTCAAAAAACAATTCACCATCTGTAGTTTTGGCAAATTGACGCCCTAACAGTATAGAAATGATTCCACCTCCAAGTACAGCCCACCAATAGGAACTGGTAAAATCGGCAATCGAAATAAGTACTTGTGTCGCTCCGGGTAGGGAATTACCACCCATAGTTTCGAACATCGCAGTAAATTTTGGCACAACAAATACCATCAGTACCGCGATGGCAGAAACACTCATAGCCATCAGAATCAGTGGATAAAATAAGGCTGATATGACCTCATTGGTCAAGTTACGCTGTCGCTCAGCAAACTCTGCTAAGCGAGACATAACTTCACCTAGAACTCCACTGGCTTCACCTGCTCGAATCATACTTACGTATAAATCTGAGAATTGTCTAGGGTGTTGCGAAAGCGCATCAGCCAATGTAGAACCATGCTCTACATCATACTTGATTTGTTCGATGATACGCTGTAGTTGTGGGTTATTAATCTGCGATAGAGTAATATCTAGTGAACGAACTAGCGGAATATGCGAATTAACCAAGGTCGCCATTTGATAAGTGAAAAATTCGACTTCTGCAGGCTTAACTTTTTGCACAGTTAGCTGTGCTAATTGGGATCCCAATGTACTAACAGTAATTGAAGTCTTACTGTCAATGGAACTTGAGGGCGCAGTCTTTTCGGAGCCGTCAGGTGATACCTCAGATTGCTCAATCATAGTTGGCCAGTATCCTCTAACTTTTAATTTCGCAACTAGGTCAGCTCTCGAATCGGCCTCTTCCGTGTTGGTAATGTTGGTTCCAGTGTTGGTTACAGCTTCATATCGAAATCGTGGCATTACGTTATTTTAGGCGGTCGCTCGACTTTGAGTCGGCATTTTGGATACAGAAACTAACACTTCGTCTTCTGGTGTTAGGCGAGTGATTTCGTCAACGGTTGTCAAGCCGTCGACAATTTTACGCCAACCATCTTGGCGCAAGCTGAACATTCCTTGATCCAAGGCCAAGCGGCGAAGCTGACTACCAGAAGGGTTGGTCAGTGTTAAATCCCGGACTTCTTCACTAATCGGTAGCACTTCAAATAAACCTAGTCGACCGCTATACCCTCGATCACGACACTCTCGACAGCCAATGGCTCTCGGTATTCTGAAATCATCCATATCTAGATATCGTTGACGTTCAGCTTGGGAACGAACCATTCGATGAATCTCACGCTCGGTTGGTTTATAGTACTCACAACAAGAAGTGCAGACACGCCTCGCTAATCGTTGAGCGATTATACCCTCTAGTGTTGAAGCAACCAAATAAGGCTCGACATCCATATTAATTAAACGTGTAATAGCTGATGGAGCATCATTAGTATGAAGTGTACTAAAAACCAAATGGCCAGTCAGGGACGCATGAATAGCCATCTCTGCTGTCTCAAGATCTCGAATTTCACCAACCAGTACGGTGTCGGGATCCTGCCGTAAAATGGAGCGCAAACCCGCGGCAAAAGTAACACCGATTTCAGGGTTGACGGGGATTTGGTTAATGCCTTCTAGTTCGTATTCCACCGGATCTTCGACGGTGATGATTTTGACACTTGGTTGGTTGATTTGCTCCAGACAAGCGTAGAGAGTTGTTGTTTTCCCATGACCTGTTGGTCCTGTCGCTAAAACAATTCCGTATGGTTTTTGCAAGAATTGTTGAAATAGCTCAAGATTATCTTCCATCAATCCCAGTTCCTCTAATCCATAGGAAATCGACTGCTTATCAAGAATCCGCAAAACCACACTCTCGCCGTGAACTGTGGGAACCGTCGAAACTCGCAGATCAATTTGACGATTTCCTAAACTACGGATTCGTAACGCGATTTTCCCATCTTGTGGTCTTCTTCGTTCGGCAACATTCATATTAGCCATAATTTTAATCACCGATGTAATAGCCCACTGTAATCGCGCTGGAGGTGCTGGCTGTTCTTCCAAAATTCCATCAATTCTGTAACGAATTTTGACTTCGCCTGCAAATGGTTCAATATGAATATCACTAGCACCAACACGAACGGCGTCAATAATAGTTTGTTCGACTGCGTGAACGACTGTCGGATCCTGAGCTAAGTCTTGCTCATTGATACCAAAGTCATCGATTGTTTCTCGCTCTATAGTCGAGACCGCACCTACTGGTCCTTGAATGCTTTCATTGAGAATTGCACTTGCCGTTTTGCCATAAAAAAGAACAATCATATCCTCAATTTCTGAATCTTCAGCTTGAACAGGCTGAATCTCATAACCAGAAATCAACCTCATTTCATCTACCAGTACAACATTGAGTGGATCAATCATTGCGACCGTTAGAACACCATCTATTAAGCTAATGGGAAAGACTTTATTGTCGTAGGCAAAACTCGCTGGGATTTTTTGAATGACTTCTTCTTCTGGTGTTATATCTTCTAGAGAAACCTGTTCCGGATTATTTAGGTGATCGAGATAATCTAACGATTGCAATTGTTTCCTCCATCAAGAGAGTTCAACCAAAAAATTCAGCAAAAGTCTCTTATTAGACTCACTGATATTAATTATGTTCGTACTGAAGCAAAATCACCTATCAAAGCAATTTTCGACCTTTACACGGGTATCCATTATGGCCAATCAAATCGGCCCGTTTAGACGCCATCTAATAGTCTAGGTTTAGCATTCACAAATCGGTTGTTGATTTTTGTCAGGTATAATTTTGGTAGCTATGAGATGTTAATTGGTTGACCGTCGTATAGACTTTACAAGCCCTCGAGAATATGTAAATCTTTCTCATAATCGATTTCGAAAATCTAGTAGTAATATATTTCCAAGTTAGCAAATTGATACGAACGGAAAGTCAAACAAGCCGAAGATCGGTATATGTTTTATCGTTCATGATTGAGTCCTGTCAATGATTCTGTAATTTTTTATACAGAAAAGACTTTTGAAGTAACAGATTTTTTATCAATTGAATAATTATGACTAGAAAATTTACAAATATCATGCCCGCAAAAATCAAATTGGATATCATCAGATGAGTAAACTACCGAACCTTATTTTCATGATGACCGATCACCAAAGAGCAGACAGTATAGGAATGACCCAGCTGGGGGCCAAGGGGCAACCAATTTCCGTTTGTCCAACCTTAAATCAGCTAGCAGAAGAAGGAACCTATTTCCCTCGCACCTATAGCACTTGTCCACTATGTGTCCCCGCGAGAACGGCACTTGCAACTGGTAAATACCCTACTAAAAACGGTGTTGTATTCAATGACTGGCGGGGAGAGAGAGCTGAGGATCATTTAACTATCCATCAAATTTTGTACGAGTCTGGCTACGATATTGCTCATATTGGGGTGGATCATATCCGAGTTATGCCATCTTTGAAAGAACGTATTAACTTTGCCAAATGGATTGATAAATCCGATCATCAACGATACCTGAAGGATATTGGTTTAACTCAGCCGACAATCAAAGAAAAGTCGGCTTTTAAGCGACCAATTCGTGAAAATCAACTAGGAAGATATGTCAAAAAGGCCTATTCAAATACCTTTTGTAGTGCATGGAATGGTTCCGTAAAACATTTTAAAGATAGTTATTTTTGTCAACAAGCGACCAATTTTTTAAAATTCCAAACCAAAAAGAATCAACCTTTCGCTTTGTTCTTGTATTTATGGGCCCCACACCCACCATTCTGGGTCCCAGAACCTTATCGCACGCTATTTCCACCAGAACAAATTAAACTACCCTGTAATATTAATAAAGCCGCGACGGGTGAACCTAAAAATCGTCGCCATGGAATTGCTGCTCAGTTGGCTGAGGATTTGACAGAAGATGACTGGCGGCAAGTTTGGTCTGCACACCTGGGGCTAGTTCGGTTAGCTGATGATGGACTGAGCACAGTTATACACGCGTTAAAACAAACTGGTCAATTTGACCACAGTTTAATAGTCTACACATCAGATCATGGAGATCATTTAGGGCAACATCGTATGTTTCAAAAAATGGAAATGTATGAGCAGGCTATCTGTGTTCCAAGTATTATTTGTGCTCCAGATGTAGTGTCAAAACGATTAGAACAGCCTATTTCTCATTTAGACTTAATGCCAACAATTTTAGATTTACTTGGTTGTAATGTGCCCAATGATTTAGATGGCAGGTCCTTGTTTCCAATCATAGCAGAAGGTCAACAGATGCCAGAACAGTCTGTCTATTGCCAATACTCAGGCAATCCCAAATTGGGTGATACCCGACGTGCTATAATCAGCCGAAGACATAAATATATCTACGATCCAAATGATCGACCAGAACTATATGATCTTCACCAAGATCCTATGGAAATGGTCAATCGAGCTGATGACATCGATTTTTTCAAAATCCGACAGGAATTACATCAAGACCTAAAGTCGTGGTCGCAACAGCATGGTGACTGGTTGCAATTTGATGAAGTTAGTTGATAAAGTTTCGGATTCGATTCTCTAATATCAACTCACCAAGATTACCGAAACGAACTTCCGGACTTATGATGCTGAGAAAATTAGTAATTAGTTGATGTTCTCTATGCATTAATCAATATTCTGTTAACGCAAAACTTTTGAATGAAAAATAATTACTAAAAGTCAAATATATAGAGCATAAATTAGTTGGTAATAAAAATCTTATTTGCCTATTTTCCTATACAGAATTGAGAAAATATTCGACCCAAAATGTCATCGCTGGTTGTGTGACCGACTATATCGCCGAGTGAATCTAACGCACCTCGTAGGTCTAAAGCAATGAACTCAGCTGCCATATCAGCTTGAATGCTATCAATAGCTTGGCTCACTGAGTTTTGTGCATTTTGCAAAGCCTCTTGGTGCCGAACGTTGGTAACTAACACTGATTGGCTCAGGTCGGTTTCCATCACAATTGCTAATATTTGTTCTTCCAATTCCTTGATCCCAATAGAATCGAGAATTGAGGTTTTGACAATGATCGGAGAGGTATTAGTCTTGCCATCGGAAAATTTATCCGATAATTCTTCAGCGGATGTCTCAATAGGAAGATCAATTTTATTGAGTACAAACAAAGTTTGTTTGGGCTCAACCAATTTCAATAGATATTGATCATTCTCATCAAGTGGTCTAGATGCATCGACTACTAGTAATATAAGATTTGCAGCTTGTAAAAGAGATGTGCTTTTTTCTATACCGATTTTTTCCACTAAATCATTAGTCTGACGAATTCCTGCAGTATCTACTAATTGAATTGGTAGACCTTTCAATTGCCATGTTTCCTCAATTGTGTCTCTAGTAGTACCGGGAATTTCGGTTACAATTGCACGATCAATGGCTAGGAGCTCGTTAAGTAAACTTGATTTCCCAACGTTGGGTTTGCCCAAAATAGCAATTTTCAGTCCTTCTCTAAGCAAGCGCCCATTATTACTTGTTTGTAAAATTTGCTTGATAGTGTCTGAAATTAGCGATGCCTTGTGGTTAATTGTACCACGATCAAGTAGGTCTAATTCTTCATCAGGAAAGTCAACTGTGGCTTCAACTTCAGCTAGCAAGTCAGCAATTTGGTCGTTGAGTTCGTAAATCTGTTCTGACAAACGACCCACCAGTTGATTAGCGGCAGCCTGTCGGGATAATTCAGTTTTGGCGTTAATCAGGTCAGCAACAGCTTCCGCTTGGGCTAAATCGAGTCGACCATTTAAAAAAGCTCGTTT
>MDTE01076425.1_pt1 | contig 11261 bp, 8 predicted proteins | sample 811231 | NCBI WGS metagenome assembly MDTE01 (sample SAMN05326651, study PRJNA326480) | marine metagenome | isolation source: seawater | place: Indian Ocean: Red Sea | collected 2010 | reverse complement strand
TTCTAGAGAAAAGAGTTTTGACCTCAGCGCATTACTACCTGCGCAGGTCCATTTACTGCAGAAATTTCTCTAAGAAAGGCACGCGCCTCCACATCTGTTTCAAACGCACCTGCCAAGACCCGCCCGGAGCCATTCGGAAGAAGCTGCCAATACGTGGAATAACCTTTTCCCTGCAGCGTTTCGACCGCCTTGCGAGCCAGAGCAAAATTCCGATAGAGTTCCAACTCGATGGCATAGGGTAGCCGCTCGATCACGAACTCGTTGATAAGACCTTGTTGGCGCAGCTGCCGGCCTCGTTCATAGGTTTCATCCAAAGTCGCAAAGCTGCCGACTAAAAGGCGTTTCCATTGCTGGCTTTGTACTGTAACCGGATTTAAAAAAGCAGCCTGATTGTTTTCCCGCAGGCGCTTCAGTTGCTGGATTGCCCTCTCGCTATCTGCGGGATAGGAAGCTACACGAATGGCATAAACTCCCGCCCTCGTCTCAGCTTGTAGCTGGACTGTCCCCTCAGCGCTGAGCGCACCAGTTTTTTCAACCTGCACAACCTCATCGGATTGCCCCGTCGGCACAGCCAGGAACTCATCCTCCGCCACCTGGGCTCCGGGCTGCGAAATTTCGCCAAGATTTTCTACACCCGAAGAAATCTTCTCTACTTCTGGTAGGATTTCACCCAGTTCTTCGGGGACGACTTGTTCTCCCCGCTCCTCCACTTTTACCACCGCTTCATAATCTTCCAAAATGGGTACAAGTCCTAATGGCTTAACTAAGTAGCCGCTTTGCCAGACCAGCATAACTGCAATCAGGGCCAATAGTACCCCCCCTCCGCGGGAGCCATTCCAAGCCAGTCTTCCCCGCTCTAGAGCCGAATCGCCTGCAGACCCTTCATTGTCTTCGCCACCCGCGTCCTCATCCTCTTCGAATTCCTCATCACCAAACTCATCTTCCCCGGCATCCATCTCATCTTCTTCGACAACTTCATCTTCATCATATTCACCGGGCTCATCGTCGACCTCGTATTCTGGTTTGGCGACTTCCTCAGTTGCAAAGGGAGAACCGAGTCCCACTTTTTTCTTTATTTTGTACACATAGTCCTGAATGCGCTCTTGAATAGTACGGGAGTCTTTTTCCAATTCGCTGCCATAGGCATAATAACCGTAATTACCCAACTCCTGAAAATCAGCGCTAATGTCGGACCGGATACCATTTAAAACAATGCCAAACACCTCAATCTGAACACTTGTCAGCAGACCTACAGAACGTTTGAGCGAAGTGCGTGGGATATCGCCGGCCTTGTAAACCATCACCGCTCCATCCAGCTTCTTACCCAGAATCGCAGCATCAGCTACATGTAGCAAGGGCGGAGAATCGAAGAGCACTATGTCATAGAACTCACTGATTTCATCGACAAATTCCTTCATTTTTGTCGAATTCAACAATTCCGCGGGGTTGGGTGGAATGGCACCACTGGTGAGAATATTAAGGTTGCTGATTCTCTGAGTTTGAAGAATGTCTTCCATCCCCATGCCGCCAGTGACGATATCGGTTACTGTGCGAACAACGTCGCGCCAACGATAATTTCCAACGATTACTTCGGTCAATCCTGGCTCTTTGTCGAGACCGAATAGACTGGGCAACGTGGGACGCCGCAAGTCGCAATCTACCAGCAAAGTCTGTTTGCCCAATTGGGCCATGGTCATTGCCAGGTTTGAAATTGTAGTACTCTTCCCCTCCTGGTGCATAGAACTGGTTACCATCAAGGTTTTGGCACCTTTTTCTACGGTCACAAACTCGATATTTGTCCTCAAAGTGCGATAATTTTCGGCTAGGCTGGATTGGGGATCGAAAAAGGCAACCAACTGGGCCTTGCGCTCCAGCGTCTCCTCGTCTAACTCGGCGGCACCTCGTCGTCGGAGCGAAGCCCTCAGGCCATCCACATCAAGGAGGGGAACGATACCTAGAACCTGAGCACCGGTGTATTCTTGCACGTCCTCAATGGTCCCGATGGAGGTATCCATGGTCTCCATAACCACGGCAATAAGCATACCGATAATAAGCCCCAACAAGACCCCCAATAGGGCCCGGTTTATTGGTTGATTAGGGTTTATTGGCCCCCCGGGAGTGACCGCGGGTTCGGTAATTGTGATATTGTGGGGCGTACCTTCTACACCGACCAGCGCCTTCTGGTATTCATCTTCCACATTGACTACTACTTCCGTGGCGATATCGGCCTCGCGCATGCGGCGTTCTAGTTCGAGACCTTTGGCTGGTAACTCGTTCAACTCTTGCTGAAATTGGTCTAGACGCCTCTGTTCCGCAACCAGTTCACGCTCAACCCCCTGGATGCGCTGTTCCAGATCGTTAGCCAGATTTTCCTCTAACTGATCGATCTGTGCCTTTATTTCCTTTACCTGTGGGTGCTGTAACGTGAATTTAACCAGGAGGGCATCTTTCCTGAGGTTCAAGCCATTCAACTGATCGCTAAGACCCATAAAGGTTTCACCGACCTGGCTGCGGGCAGCCCCCTGAATGACGTTGCTGGAAAAATCCTTCTCGCTATGCATTGCATTCCGCAAATTGAGGATGTCCTTCAAGATGGTTTTCAACTCCTGGACATTCCTTTCGGCCCCGGTGAGCTGACCGAGTAAAACACCTGTTTGTGCCTGTAGGGAAACCAGATTCTCATTCTCCCTAAAAGTCTTCACGGATTCTTCTTTGGCATGCAATATAGCGCGCTTTTCATCAAGCATCTTCTTGATGAATTTGTACTTTTTCCGCTTTTCAAGTCCTTTCTGCTCGTAATCGTATTCCTTATAGGTTTTCGCTACGATATTGGCCAAATTGCGAGCGAAATTTTTATCTCTGTGGATTATTTCAATATTAATTATATTGGCATCGCCGCTTTGTTGAGTCTTTACCAGCCTCTGCAATCCGAGGATGACCTGGATGGAGTCCTCGGCGGTGAATGGAGCAGAGGGGGATTCTCTGGCAAACCTCCCCAACTTTTCACCAACTCTCTTGATTACTGGAAAGCTGGTTATAATAGCTTCCTCGGTTTCCAGTGGGTCAGTGCCCCCATTGTAGGCATTCATGGCCTGAGCATATAAGCTCTCGGGGCTTTGGTCCGCATTGAGCTGAACCTTGGCCCTGGCTTTGTATTCTGGCACTTCTGCCCAGATATTGGCCATGATAAAATTTAAAAAGCCAATAAATGTCGCCGTAAACAGAACGATGCCCTTCCGGCGACGCAATATCCGCCAGTAATCCCTTAAATTTACATCGTATTGGGCCATGCTTTACTCACTGATCAGAATCAAAAAAAGTTCTGTCCCCCAAAAAATTTACCAGAGAATGCCCCTTCAAGGCGTTCTGGTACTTTTGCGCATGCGGCGCCCGTAGCTCATGGCCGTCTGAGGGCGAGCTTGTTCTGCTCCATTTGCAGTGCCTTCTTCGAGGCCTGAAATTTGTCCAACAAATTCAGCGGGTACGGCATCGGTCAAGATCACTTCGCCGCGCATAAAAAATTTGACGCCGGCAGCGTATGCCTCAGCCGTCAAAACTTCTATAATGCAAGGTGCATCGACTTTTCTACTTCTCGTTTCCGCCTCCTCACGCCCTATGGAAAGATGTACGTAGAATCTATCTTTGGGTTTAATTCCCTGCTGGCGGAACCTTTTCGCATCTTTGACACTACACCACATGTACAAACGGTCTGGTGGCTTTATTGGCTCCCCATCCATTTCCACGAAGAAGCTATGCCCGTAAAGAGCCCTGATACCCCTTTCACTGATCTCGAATCGATGCTGCCCAGGCTCTTCGACCAACTTATAGACATCCTCTTCACCTAAATCTGGATAGCGCTCCTGCACCGCCACGACAACTTCTTCGAGAGATACGAAACCGCATGAGTCCATCTCCAGACCGAATTCTTCCGATCGATGGCGCAACATCAGTGAAAGCAGTTTGGAAATACGTCTGTAATTGGACACGTTCTCACCTAATTCCTTTCGTATGGTATGCGCCGTTAGAGCACCTGGCAGGACCGCTTCCAGACTCAGTTCCGGCAATGATAACCTTGAGTCAACGACCCGCAGCATCCCTGGTAAAGGCCGCCGTTTATTCGCGATTCCGGTGAGCCAAACCCACCTTTAACGCGTAGCCAATACCAGATTCTCCCAACCTCTTACCCCCCTGCACATTAGGCCCTCCCCGACTTGGCTTCCCATTTATAATTCCCACGGCAATTTAGGTCATACAGACTACCTCCTGGTCATATTTCTTCGGTGAATGGAGCAAAAAAAGCTCCCCCACCTGGAACTATACACCTTGAAGGAGCTTACATAAACTCCCCTGGGACAATTATTTATGGGGAATATAAAAATATATTATCAGGGTATCAACAAGATATTGCACCTGTCTTTAGCCGCTGGCAAGCCAGCTAAAAAATATAGCGGCCCACAGAAAAGACTCGAGTGGACCGCTATAATCATCCCCGTGTTTCAGCGCCTGGAATTGCCTCTTTTTGCCGTATTTAGCTACTCATTTTTCGGCGCAGAAAAGTGGGATACTCAAGCTTTTCGGGTGTTCCCTGGCGTTCCTCTGCTTTTGCCTGTCCGCTACCAGCGGCGGAAGAATTGCGTCGAATGAAAGTGGGAATGTCAATATTAGCTTTAGCTTTCCTATCTCCTACACGTTTACCCTCCGGTTGCAGATCAATATCTATCTCTTCTTCTTTGTTAATATTAAATCCCGTGGCAATTACCGTCACCCGAATCTCGTCGATCAAGCCATCATCGATCACCGTGCCAAAGATGATATTGGCCTCCTGGCCGGCGGCTTCGTGCACTACTGAAGTCGCTTCATTTACTTCGAACAATGTAAGGTTAGATCCAGAAGAAATATTAATCAAAACCCCTTTAGCCCCATCGATGGATACATCCTCCAGCAAAGGACTCTTGATAGCCTTTTTAGCCGCCTCCAGCGCCCGGTTTTCGCCGCGATGGGTTCCCACTCCCATGATCGCATCGCCACCTTCCGTTATGATAGTCTTCACATCCATGAAATCCAGATTAATCATCCCGGGGATGGTGATTAAATCCGCAATTCCGCGCGTCGCCTGCAGCAAGACCTCATCGGCCCTGAGGAAGGCCTCTTCAAGAGTCGTATCCCGCGAACAGATTGAGAGCAGGCGCTGATTTTTTATCACAATCAAGGTATCTACCTTATCCAATAATTCGGCAATTCCGTTAGTGGCATTGCGCATGCGGGGAAAACCTTCGAACTCGAAAGGCTCGGTGACAATGCCAACGGTCAAAGCCCCCTGTTCTCTAGCGATCTCCGCTACTATGGGTGCGGCGCCGGTACCGGTGCCCCCCCCCATGCCAGCAGTAATGAAGACCAGATCCGTATCCATCAGTTTTTCTGTGACATTCTCGCGATCGGCTTCTATTGCCTGGCGACCAAGTTCGGGTTTAGCACCGGCCCCGAGCCCATGGGTGATTGAATCGCCAATACAAAGGGTCATATCCGCTGCAGAGGTTTCCAGGACCTGGCCATCTGTATTGATGGCAATGAACTCAACCCCGTGCATCCCCGATGCAATCATTCGATTAATTGCATTCCCACCAGCCCCGCCTACGCCGACCACCTTAATTTTAGCAGTATGCTCGTTATCAATAATCTGGAATGTCATAAATTGTTTCCTCCTTGATTGGTGAAAATACCTTTCAACCCAATTGCGCTGACCGTCTAACCCGAGACAGGCAAGACGAGACAGCCATTAATATCTATACTAAAGTTTGAAACCATTCTTTCATGCGGTTCACAACATTGTCGAACTTGCCTTCACTTAACCCATTGGCTTTGTGCTGTCCATTACTAGCACTGCGGTTCTCTGCACCGTACAAAACCAGTCCCAAAGCGGTTGCATAAATCGGACTTGAAACTTTTTCACTCATGCCTTCAAAACCTCGGGGCAACCCCATTCGGACAGGCATGTCGAAAACTTTTTCAGCTAGTTCGACGGCTCCATCGAGTAGTGCTCCCCCTCCCGTAAGGACGATGCCAGCACTCAAAAATTCGACCCCAGCAAGATCCCGAATTTCCCGTTGCACCAGGGTAAAGATTTCTTCCATCCGCGGTTCGATAATATCTCCTAGCTCCCGGTGCGGCACTGAAAGGGCCGGCCGGCCGGCAATGCCCGGCACCTCGATTTCATCTTCTGCCTCGACGCGTTCGGAGAGCGCTGTACCGTGCATGCACTTGATCTTTTCTGCATGTGGCCAGGAAGTGCGCAAACCAATCGCGACATCGTTGGTAACATTTTGTCCACCTACTCCAATCACGCCGGTGTGCCTTACGCTTCCCTGCGAAAAAAGGGCGATATCAGTTGTACCACCTCCAACATCGACCAGACAAACCCCAATTTCCTTTTCATCTTCTTCCAAAACGGCATAGCTTGATGCAAGAGGCTCCAGTACGATATCTCTCACTTCGATATCTGCCCGCAAAATGCTCTTGCAGATATTCTGTGCCGAAGTCACCGCCCCGGTTACAATGTGCACCTCGGCCTCAAGTCGCAGTCCGGACATGCCGACGGGGTCGCGAATCTCCCCTTGGTCATCCACCATGTACTCCTGAGTCAGGACGTGGAGGACTTCCTGGTCGATGGGTATAGTAGCGATGCTACGCGCAGCTTCGACAACTCGTTCCCTATCGGCTTCACAGATCTCCTGCTTCTCCCCTCCTATTGCGATGACCCCATGGCTATTGAGGCTGCCGATGTGTTCCCCGGCAATACCGGCATAAACGGAACTGACCTCTACACCTGCCATTAATTCAGCTTCTTGCACCGCTTTTTTTAGTGACTGGACGGTCTTTTCGACATCGACGACGACACCCCGCCGAAGGCCTTCAGACGGACTGCTTCCCACTCCTATGATCTGCAAACCACCATGGGCCACCCGTTCGGCGATGATAGCACAGATCTTTGTCGTACCTAGATCCAGGCCGACTACCATCCCCCCTTGCACCATTCCGTTGCCCTCCTTTCGCTCAGGACTGCCGCCCTGCATTTTTACTGCCCACAACTACCTGCCCGGCAAACCTGAGATCTATATAGGACGGTTCGGGACATTCCCTATAAACCCGCCCCATGAGCTTTTTCAGCACGCTTAGCCGCTCTCCAACCTGGTCTATTGGCAGACGGACCTCAACTCCATCTCCGACAAGGCGGAGGCTTATGCAACCATCTTCCAGCGGTTGAATTTCGGATACATTCATACAAAACTCAGCATCGAAAGCATTGGCCTGCTGCCACCAAGCGAGCATCTGGAACATAACAGAATCAGCTACTACTCGGCCCACCTTCAATGAATCCAGACCACATTTAACACCTCTGACCACGGGAAGATCTAGATCGCGGTAGGACTCCATGGCCTCCCCGCGGCCCGGAAGCAGCACCCCATCGCTATCAATACCATAGATCTGCCCAAATTCAACCCAGGCCAGGCGCCGGCGTTCGACGATCGAGACAATGAGCCGATCGGGAGGTTTGCGTACCACGAGGGCCTGCTTAACCCATGTCAATTCTTCGAGACGACTGCCAACGGTTTCCAGGTCCACATCAAAAATATTGTCTCCCACCTGCAAGCCACTGGCCGCCAGAACATCCTGCCCGTTCAGAAGGCGCAGCCCCTGAACTTCCATCGCATTCAATTTGAAACTGGATGACGCAGCAAAAAGTTGTGAAATCTCTAAACCGGCAAGCACTAGACCAATTATTAATATGACGGGGAGGACATAGAGCATCCGGCGCAGACGGATTTTTTTTAGTATATGGGTTTGCTTATTTGTAGTGGGTACGGCCATGGGGCGCTTGCCGCTTTTTTTTGCTTTTTTAAATACCATACTGCTTACCTTTTTTGGCTTTTCAATTGTGCCAAAAAATCGACTGCGACCCGGTCGATATCTCCCGCTCCAAGGGTCAAGACCAGATCACCTGCCCTGCAGGATTCCAGCAGGCGCAACTCGATCTTTTCCATATCGGAAATATATTCAACCTGATCATATCCCTGGCCCTGCATAACCCCTGCAATTAAGCCGGCGTGAATTCCCTCAATTGGTTCTTCTCTCGACCCGTAAATCGGCGCCAGAAACACCCGGTCTGCAAGCTGTAAAGACCGGGCAAAATCCTCGCAGAAATATTGTGTCCTGGAGTAGAGATGCGGCTGAAAAACAGCTACGACACGGCGCCCTATATCCCGGGCGGTGAGCAGAGCTGCGGCAATTTCGACTGGATGGTGGGCATAGTCGTCTATTACCAGGATGCCTCCGGCCTCTCCTTTTTTATCGAAGCGCCGCTCAACGCCGTCAAAACTTCGCAGACCTGCCGAGATAGTGGCGAATCCAATGCCAAGGACATGGGCCAAACCAGCTGCCGCCAGGGCATTTCGCACATTGTGGTCGCCGGGAATACTTAGTTCGATCCGCCCCAGGTGCTGACGACGGAAAAACAATTCAAAAAGACACCCCCAGTCGCGGCGCTCGATGCTCTCGGCTCTGAAGTCATTTTCATCCCCTAAACCGAAAGTATAAAAGGGCCGGTCGACGCCGTGCAAAATATTCCGGCTATCAGGATCATCTCCCCCGACTAGAGCCCACCCATAAAAGGGCAGGCGATCGAGGAATTGGCGGAAGGCATCTCGCACCTCTGCCAGATCGCGATAACAATCGAGATGTTCAGCATCAATGGAAGTGATAATTGCCGCGCTGGGGTAAAGATAGAGAAAGCTGCGATCATATTCGTCGGCCTCTACGACAAAGAGCTCACCATCCCCAAGTCCAGCTTGTATCCGGCCTTGCAGAGCACCCCCGATCAGCATAGAAGAACTGGGCTCTCTCCTGCTTAAAATGCTTGAAACCATGGACGCCGTCGTCGTCTTGCCGTGGCTTCCAGCCACCCCGATAGTAAAATAGGACCGGGTCAACTCTCCCAGGATTTCGGCTCTGCCAACAGTGGGTATTCCCAAACGGCGAGCTTCGACCAGTTCCTCGCAGGTGTCCGTTATGGCAGCAGAATAGACCACCAGATCAGCCTCCATTACCAGCACTTTGTCATGCCCCAGTTGAACATCAAATCCATCCCCTTGCAGCCTTTCAACTACTGAGGAAAAAGAGCGATCCGAACCACTGACTTTACAACCAAGTTCCCTCAGGACATAAGCCAACCCAGACATACCAGCCCCGCCTATGCCGATCAAATGCACCCGGCTGAAGGAAAAAAAAAGCGGCTTCATAACGATTTCTGGACAAAACTTCTGTCCTGCCTGCTGCCCTGCCAGGAATGGGGTTGGGCGGAACTATCTCGAGCAACACCAACCAGGATACCAATGCCACTCAAATTCCAAAACATTGAAGATCCGCCATAGCTAATAAAGGGCAGCGGTAAACCAGTTGTAGGAAGCATGCCTGTAACCACCCCAATATTAAGCACGGCATAAACTGAAATCATAAGAGTAATACCGGTTGCCAGTAGAAATCCATGCCGCGTCGGCGCCTCCCTGGCAATGCGGAAACCATGTATTGCAAGGGCTACAAATAGACCAATAACACTGAGCGTACCAGCCAATCCCAACTCTTCGCCAATAAAGGCAAATACAAAATCCGTATGGGGTTCGGGTAAAAACTGCTGTTTTTGCATGCTGTCGCCAATCCCAACGCCTATTCCGCCCCCATTACCCAGCGCTAGCAGGGATTGAGAAACCTGATAATCTGCCCCTTGCGCATCTCCTCGATTCAGAAAGCTCAGCACCCTCTTCAATTGATAGGGAGAGAAATAGAGCGATAAACCTACAATTGGAAGAGCAGCCAATCCGGTGTAGAGAAGATGCAGTGAGCGGCCCCCTCCAACCCACAACATGACCAGGGCGATCGTGCTCACGGCAAGTGCGGTTCCAAGATCCGGTTGCAGAGCAATCAATCCCACAACAAAGCCAATAAGTAGCAAGCGCGGCATGAATCCGGTCTTAAAATCCTGGATCTCGTCTTCTTTGCGCACCAGGACATCGGCTAGATATATAACAAGTGCTAATTTGACAAACTCAGAGGGCTGAAAAGAAAAACTAGATAGCAAATCGGGGAGTGGTAGCCAGCGCTTTGCCGGCCCCTCCCCAAAAAAACTTACCAGGACTAAGGAGCCTAGACCAGCTAGTAGTAAATAAGGGGATAATTTTGCCCACAGCCTTAAAGGGACACAAATCAGCACCAGCATAATGAGGATACCAATGCCGGCCCTTATAATCTGACGTTCCAAAAAGAAACTGCTATCCGCAAACTTGATAGTGGCCAAGACTGAACTGGAGCTGTAGACCATAACAATCCCGAGCCCAACCAGTACAAGACAGATCAGCAACACGTGCATGCCGGCTCTTTGGGCAGCTTTCATGGAGCCTTCTAAGCAATCTTTACTAGGGAAGAAATACCCCCCCTTAAGGGAGGAAAAGGGAGAAGACAAGTTGGAATCCGATGCCCTCTAAAGAGCGGGGGACGCTCTTTAGAGGGCATCGGGAAAACCTATACCACCGCGGGGAACGGAGAAATTTGTTAAATCATTTGAAAATTAAAAAATCATATCTACTTCAAATCAGGCGCTCAACCACTTCTTCTAATTTCATCCCGCGGGAGCCTTTAATGAGTACAATATCCTCTTCCTGCAGGAAGCTATTGAGATGATCACTGAGCGCAGCTTTATCGAGAAAATGACGTGCCCGATTCTCATCCATACCAGCATTTCGGGCGGCCTTTACTGTTTCTTTGCTGAGGGGACCAGTAGTAATCAGATAATCAATCCCCAACTCGTTGGAGCACCGACCGATTTTAGCGTGCAAGGCGGGCCCTCTTGCCCCGAGTTCAAGCATATCAGCTAATACAGCTACTTTGCGCCCCCCTCCCGGATCCATATCCGCAAGCAGGTTCAAAGCGGCTCGGACAGACTCGGGATTGGCATTGTAGACATCATTGATAATGCGAATCCCTTTATTATGCAAATGTTCACCGCGCATGGCAACTGCCTGAAAAGCCCCAAGTGCAGCCTGGATGTCTTCCCAGGGCACTTCCAATGCGCGACCAAGGGTTGCCGCCGCCAGGGCATTATAAACATTGTGCCGCCCAGGCACTTGCAACGCAAAAGGAAAATTTTGTAGAGTGAAGTGGCCGCAGCCCTCCTGATCCAGGACGAGTCCCTCCCCACGAAACTGACTCTCACG
>MDTE01095954.1_pt1 | contig 11262 bp, 17 predicted proteins | sample 811231 | NCBI WGS metagenome assembly MDTE01 (sample SAMN05326651, study PRJNA326480) | marine metagenome | isolation source: seawater | place: Indian Ocean: Red Sea | collected 2010 | reverse complement strand
TTATAGAAAACAATTACAAGATGAGATTGGTGATGTCGTCACATTAATAGAATGGCTACTAGATAATGGTGTAGTCACGGAAAGACAAATAGAAGATAGAGTAAAAATCAAAGAAGAAAAACTTAAAAAGTGGAGTTCTTTATATGGATAAGTGGGACGAAAGATACCTACGATTAGCAAAAGAAGTTTCTACTTGGTCAAAAGACCCTAGTACAAAAGTAGGGGCAATTGCAGTACTGGATGGTTCAGTTCTTGCACAAGGATATAATGGATTTCCAAAAGGTATAAATGATGATGCTACAAAATTAAACAATAGAGAAATTAAATACAAATATACAGTACACGCAGAAATGAACTGCATATTTAACGCAGCACAAAATGGTGTATCATTATATGGAAGTACATTGTACATATATCCATTACCAGCATGCCATGAATGTGCAAAAGGAATAATTCAAGCAGGAGTAGTACGAGTAGTTTCTCCTTGCTTTGAAAATGAATTCACCCAAAAAAGATGGGAGAAGTCTTGCTCTACAACATTTGAAATGTTTGATGAAGCAGGTATCGAATATGACTTGGTGAAGGGGTTTACAAGCTCATGATTTTATGGTATAATATACCCCATATAAATAATTTGGAGAAATAATATGTTAGGCGTATGTCAAGAATTTCCACAGTTCAGCTTAAATGCTGTCGATGGAAGTAATAATATTATAGAAGTGACCAATGCCGACTTAGATGGTAAATGGTCAGTTGTCTATTTTTATCCAAAAGATTTTACATTTATTTGCCCAACTGAAATAGCAGCAATGGATAAACTACTTGAAGAAGCAGCTGTTTTAGGTATTTCTGGGGATAACGAATTTTGTAAATTAAATTGGAAACAATCAAATGACTTGATTGCAAATATCAATCATCCACTAGCTGGAGATTGTGGTTGTGAATTAGCAGCAGAAGCTGGTGTTTACAATGATGAGAAAGGTGTTGCTTTTCGTGCAACATTTATTTTAGACCCGGAAGGGATTATTCAGAGTGTATCTTGTAATGAGTTAGATACCGGAAGAAGTGCAGATGAAATACTAAGAACAGTACAAGCACTTAAATCTGGTGGACTAACTGGTTGCGGATGGGAATCTGGGGAGGAGTTCGTTGCCTAGTATCGATTTAAGACCGAGGAAACCTCATCCCAAAGCAAGAAAGAAATTTAAAGGACCACCTAAACCGATGCCATTCGATGTTGCATTGCGTAAGTTTAGAAAAGCATGTGATAGAGCTGGTATTGTAGCAGAAGTTCGTAAAAGAGAATATTACGAAAAACCTGCACAAAAAAGACAGCGTAAAAGAAAAGAAGCTGTTGCAAGGTGGCGTAAAAAAGAAAAAACATTATCAGGAAAGTTTCCTGAAAGGAGGTGGTAATCATGGGCGTCATGGACAAACTGAAAAAAAATTCTAAAATAAAAGGTACAGATATTTTAGAAGACTCTATATTCTTTGCAGAAAAAGATGTAGTTAGTACTTCTGTCCCAATGATTAACGTTGCTTTATCAGGCGATGTAGAAGGTGGATTAACATCTGGACTAACAGTTCTTGCTGGTCCAAGTAAACATTTTAAAACATCTTTTGCACTTCTTATGGGTGCAGCTTATATGGAAGAACATAAAGATGCAGTTATGCTATTCTATGATTCAGAGTTTGGTTCTCCACAGAACTATTTCGAATCTTTTGGAATAGACCCTGCAAGAGTTTTACATACACCTATTACAGATGTAGAACAACTTAAATTCGATTTAGTTAATCAGTTAGATGAAATAGAACGTGGCGATAAAGTTATTATTGTTATAGATTCAATTGGTAATTTAGCATCTAAAAAAGAATTAGAAGATGCACTAAACGAAAAATCTGTTGCTGATATGTCAAGAGCAAAAGCACTAAAAGGTTTATTTAGAATGGTCACACCATATCTAACTATGAAAAACATTCCACTCTTAGCAGTTAACCATACTTATCAAGAGATGGGATTATTTCCAAAAGCAATCGTATCTGGTGGAACAGGTATTTACTATTCAGCAGATAACATTTGGATTATAGGAAGACAACAAGAAAAACAAGGTACAGAAATAAAAGGTTATAACTTTGTTATCAATGTAGAAAAATCTAGATTCGTAAAAGAAAAATCTAAAGTACCTATTTCAGTTTCATGGGAAGGTGGAATAGAACCTTATTCTGGATTACTTGATGTTGGTCTTGCTGGCGGATATGTTGTAAAACCAAATGTTGGTTGGTATGCTAGAGTCGATAAAGAAACTGGCGAAATAGTAGAACCAAAGGTTAGACAAAAAGATACTTTAACCGAAGAGTTCTGGAAACCTATATTAGAAGAAACAGATTTTAAACAATTTATTCAAGGTCATTATCAAATTGGACATAAACCATTATTAGATGTAAATTTAGATTTACAAATGGAAGAAAATGATGTATAATATATCCAATGAGGATTATTCTATAGTCGAATCTGCAAATGTAGAATTCTATGGGGTAAAACTTAAGACAGGTAAATATAAAGACATTATCGTTGTTTATGGAAAAGTTGGAATTAAAGAAGAAGCAGAACTTGACACAGCAAGATTATCTTTTACCTATAACTTACAAGACCCTGCAGACTTCGATCCACAGGAACTTGAACAAGATGAATATTTTAAAAACTATTTGGGCGCCATTCTACAACATATCATTACAGAAAGTTTAGAAGAAGCCGAAAAAAATAATGTAGCGAGCATAGGAATTGGACATAACGAATCAAATACAAACACACACCCTTAATCATCTTTTACATAGTGAAGAATATTGTAGAAGAGTTATACCTTATCTAAGGAAAGAATACTTCGAAGGCGCACATAAAACCGTCTTCGATTTAATTGTATCTTTTGTAAACAAACATAATAAATTACCAACGGGTAAAGTATTAGAATTAGAATTGCAAAAGGTAAATGCACATGAAGAAATAATTAATTCAGCTGGTCAGCTAATCCAAGAATTAAAAACTAAATCTGATTTAGATACCGAATACTTAATTAATGAAACAGAAAAATGGTGCAAAGATAGGTCAGTTTACTTAGCCATTATGGAATCCATTAATATTATTGATGGTAAAGATAAAGATAAAGGCGAAGGAAGTATACCAGAAATACTAACTAAAGCGTTGGGTACTTCTTTCGACCAGAATATTGGTCACGATTATATTGATAATAGTGATGGTAGATTCGAATTTTATAACAGCGAAGAGTTTAGAATACCATGGGATTTAGATTACTTTAATAAAATAACTAAAGGTGGTTTACCAAATAAAACTTTAAACATCGCTCTCGCGGGTACGGGCGTGGGTAAATCTTTATTCATGTGTCACGCTGCAGCTGCTAATTTACAAATACAAAAAAATGTTTTATACATTACAATGGAAATGGCAGAAGAACGTATTGCAGAACGTATAGATGCTAACCTAATGGATTTACCTATCCAACAATTAGAAACATTACCAAAGAATGTATTTAATACAAAGATAGAAAAGATTGCACAATCTAGTATTGGTAAACTAATTATAAAAGAATATCCAACTGGCGCAGCACATACTGGTCACTTCAGAGCATTACTAAACGAATTAAAACTTAAAAAGAATTTTAAGCCTGATATAATTTATATCGATTACTTAAATATATGTGCTTCCTCGCGTATGCGTGGGCTCGGGGGAAGTATAAATACTTATTCGTATGTCAAAGCTATAGCGGAAGAACTTCGTGGTTTGGCGGTCGAATTTAATGTCCCTATTGTTAGCGCAACGCAAACAACTAGGTCTGGTTTCGGTAATACCGATATTGGATTGGAGGACACTTCGGAATCATTTGGTTTACCAGCAACGGCGGACCTCATGTTTGCTCTTATTAGTACAGAGGAACTTGATGACCTTGGCCAGATATTGGTAAAGCAGTTGAAAAATCGTTATAACGATCCTACTAAATACAAACGTTTTGTTATTGGTATTGATCGTTCCCGTATGAAATTATACGATGTGGAGGAATCAGCTCAGACAGATATTGTGTCTGATATGAGTCCGGATAAACCAATAAGCACGTGGGGAGATCGAGAGACAAAAGATACCTTTACGGATTTTAAAATATAGGAGAAGATATGGAAGCAGTAAAAGATTGGATAATGGATAGATTCTACGAAAGAACATCTTGGGATGGATTGACGATAATCGTCGTATGTGGTTCTATTATTTTATTTGGCGGTGTAGCTAAACTGTTAGCATGGGCAGGACTTGCTTATGGTATTTACACTTTAAGTAAAACAGAAGACTAATTATATAATGAGAAAACCAGCTGGAAACGGCTGGTTTTTTTTGTTCGTGAACTTTTCGTGAACTTTTCAAAAAAGAGGTTTACAACTCCTCTAAACCATGGTATAATACTCTTGTTAATTTAAAAAAAGGAGTCAAATGAAAAATAACGTAGACAAAAAAATAGGAAGAAAAAAAGCTGGTACTTGGGGTCGTACCACTGGAGGTTATTCTCCAAAAACTGCCAAGCTCTTTAAGAGGTTTGGTTCTAAAGGCGCCAGAAGAGTTGCTAAAGCAGCTATAGCACAGGAGGTTAAATAATGATACCTACTCAAGAAAATTTCGATTACGCAGTTAATCTTTTACTAGATAACATTACATACAAATACGAAAGGTTTTGCAAAAACTCAAGCTTTGGTGCAGTAGAAGATAAAGTCAATCAATTCGCAGATGAACTAAATATTGAAGAAGGTAGAAAATACTTAAAAATTACAGCTGGTTCTAGCGTCTGGGGATTTGTTAATCTTACAAACCCAAAATTCAAATTCGGTGATATTCTTAAAGCTAAGAATTATAAAACACCAGCACTTAATCAAGCACGTGGAAACATATTCGACGATGTATATAACATCGATTGGACTGGTCCACTTTACATCTCTGGATATTCTGCAGGTGGTCAAAGAACCTGCGGAAAATGTGGAGCAGAAATTAAAAATTTATTAGGAGGTTAAAATATGTCTTGTCAATCAAACGATATGATTATGGAAAGAATCTTACAAGATGTTCTCGAACTCCCTACCAATGAGATACTAAGAGAACTTGGTATGACATACCAAGATGCGTATTCAGAAAAATTAACTGATGACGCATTAGTCGATATGCTCGTTGAAAAGAGATTCGAAGAATGTCCGCAGATATAAAGGTTTTTAAAACAACAGAAACTTTTTATAGTAAAGCCGATAGAACCCGCAGAAGATGGGTTCTTCGGTCGGATAAATATTATAGCAGGTATCAGGTAAAGAATATAGTGGATAAACCAGGATATACTTCTGATACATTTTTACTGGAGTACGAAATATGGACCCATTCACCCTCATCTTAATATCGTTAGCGTCTGGTTGGTTCGCTTATTATTCTTATAATCTAGGAATAAAAGAAGGAGTAAACCGTAGTTTACAGGTTTTACATAGTAAAAAAATAATCGCTTACGATAATAAAGGAGAAATTTACCCAAATCCGTTTTTTGAGAAAAAATAGTTTATAAATAGAACTATGATTTCTTTTAAAGGACATACTATCGTTGAAGGTACTGCGTTAACACCAGCGCAACTCGATGCGAACAATTCAAAGACTGGCGAACATAGAATAGATATTCTTATCCGATTAGTAAAAGATAAAGTACCGTTAGAATTAGCAAAAGGTGGAACTTTTACAGTCGGAGATGACTATATCGACCAGGTAGTTAAAGACGCACAAGCATTTAAAAAGAATCCAGATACATTTGGTCGTGGTGGATTCTCTCTCATAGACCAATCCGGAAAAGAAATAAAATCAAACAATCTCCTTAAATCAAAAGTATTTGGCGGAGGTGGCGGTGGTGCAGGTTCTGGTTCGAAACAAACAGAAAGAAATGAATCACATAATGCAGTTATGATGCATGCAATGCTCGAACATGGAACTAACCAACCAATAGATTTCTTTGATAAAGAAATAATGGAAAGCGCATATAAAGATTCAGAAGTTGATGCAACATTTAAAGATATAGAAGATATGCCAGACGATTGGAACTTATCATCTTACAATATATCCAAAGCATTAATTGATAAAGGTTATGTTAAAAAAGGACATACTATCCATCGTGGTAGTGCAGAGATGATAAGAATATATGCAAAGAAAAACGAAGCATATAAGAATATGGGAGAAACAGCTTTAAAAGATGATAAGTGGAATCCTGGAGACGTCTGGGCAATTGATGATGGATTCGATGTAGAAACCTTAGACTCATCGAGTGTTGATGCACTGAACGGTGATATATTACAAAACTACATAGACAGAAAATTAGTTGGTATATCACTGAAAGGTCCAATGACAAAACAAGTTCCAATAAAACAATTAAACATAGACAAATCACTTTTAAAAACTTACAGATATACAAGATTTGATTTAGAATCAAAAGGTGGTACTTATTGGTCAGCTAAAAATGGTTCATTGGTAGCTGGTAAAGTGACACTTATGTTTAAAGACAATAAACAATTTGGAAACATCAAAGCAGAAATAAAAGGAATGAAAGGTCGTGGTGGTGGATTATCCTGGGGAGTTATGGATATGTTTCTAAGAAGAAACGGTATTCGTTATGGATTAAAACCACATTCTAAATATATTGTAAAACAAGCTAAGTTAATGGCCAGAGGTAATAAGAAAGCAATAAAAGAATATTATGATTACTATAATCATTTTTATAACAACGTAGACTTAAAAGAATTTACAAAAGAATTAAAGAAAAAAGATGGACAATGGATTTCATCTAAATTTGCTATCACAATGGTTGCATACCAACTAGAACAATTAGGTGGTACAAAACTAAATGATACAATAACTAATTTTATTAACTATGCTGGTTCTGAATTATCTGAATCAAGCGCTTACGTAAAAGCAGGAAGCTAATGAAAATAGAATATACAAAAACCCCAAGGAACGTCGTTGAGTTTGACGAAGATGTTCCGGCTAATTTAAATCCTACAGATATTGTAGAGATTTTTCAAACACCTTTAACTGGTTCTTTTAACTGGGATTATACTGTACAAGATAATCGTATTAAAAAACTATATGAGTTAGGTAAACAATTAAATTGGAATGTAGAAGAAGATGTAGATTGGAAACCAGAGTTTACAGGAATAAACGATGAAGAGTTTGAATGGGAAGATGGACAATGGGCAAACCATAAAGTATATAAAACATTTGATAAAGAAACACGTATAGAATTTTTTAAAGATTTAAATAGTTGGGCAACAAGCCAGTTCTTACACGGAGAACAAGGTGCGTTATTAGTTGCTTCACAATTAGCATCATGTGCACCAACTTACAATGCTAAACTATATGCTGCTTCACAAACATTTGACGAAGCAAGACACGTAGAAGCCTTTAATAAATACTTACAACAAAGATTAAAAAGATCTTGGCCAATTGGTCGAGCACTAAAAGGTTTATTAGATAAGATACTAACTGACCCAAGATGGGATTTAAAATTTATTGGAATGCAAGTTGTGATAGAAGGATTAGCGTTAGCGGCGTTTAATGCTGCAAAAGAATCTACAAACGACCCAGTCTTTAAAAGAATGTTAGAACTAATTATCCGTGATGAAGCACGTCATGTGACATTTGGAATAAACTATTTAACAGACTTTGTGACTACTTTAACTGAAGAAGAGAAATTAGATAGAGCACAATTTGCTTTAGAAGCTTGCACAGTAAGTAGAAATAGATTAAGAGCATACGATGTTTGGGAAAAATACGGTATGGACTTTGAATATACCGATGAATATCAGAAAGAAAATATATTCCAAACACAATTTCAAGATGTATTATTTAGTAGAATAATGCCAAATTTAAAAAAGATTGGTTTATTACACGATGAATTAGTACCTGAATATGAAAATTTAGGTGTTATGGGTTATGCAGATGGTGATAGTGATTACGAAACCAGTTGGGAAGAATTAAGTAAACCATTATGAAAAACTTTAGAACATATCTCAGAGAAGATATTGCGGTGTATAAGCCTCAAGACCAGCTTAAACCTGCTGAGTATAAAAAAATAAAAATCTTCCGCGATGGATGGCAAAGTATTCAATTACCAAGTCCACCCCCAGAAGAAACTGAAATAGACAAAGTGATTTCAGAATGTCATAGCGCAACTGAACTAGATAAAGAACAATATAAGAATTGTGACTTAGATGCTTATTATTACATAAAAGATTATATGAAAAGTAACAATTTAGAATTCGACGAATCTACTCCAAAATATATTGGAACTCAGTGTGTACCAATAGTGAGACATTATAAAAACTTTTTCAATAGACCAAGACCGTATCAAGTGGCTGCATTTCATAATAAAGAATTAAGAAGATTTAAAACAGAAACAGCAAGTACTCCTTCTTATCCTTCAGGACATACTGTACAACCATTAGTTGTTGCATTACATTATAGTAAAAAATATCCTGAACACAAGAACGCATTATTAGAAGGCGCTAAAATTTGTGGATATGGAAGAGTCTTAGCTGGATTACATTATCCAACTGATTATGAAGCAGGTGTTAAACTTGCACAAGGATTGATGGAATATATAGATTATGATAAGTTTTAAAAGTTATTTATCAGAAGCAGATAAAAGAATTGTTCGTAAGAAAGGACAACATACCGGTAGTTCTAGTCATTCTGATTTATATACAGATGAAGACCCTCGTGGTACAATACATGGATTAGGATTTAAAGATGCTGAAACTGCAAAGAAAGGTATTGCAATAATTAATAAAGCTGATAGAGAACACGCACACAAAGTACAAGCAACATTAGTTATGCAACAAAGAGCAAAAGAAGCTATTAAAAGAACAAAAGATCCGGAAAAGAAAGCAAACTTAAAACAAGCTTACACTATATGGACAGCGCATTTAGAAAAACTAAAAGCAAAAACTAAAGAGATGAACAAATGAAAAGTTTTAAAAATTATGAAGTAATAACCGAAGCCAAGAATACTCACATGACACATATTGAGGACTTGGTATTAGACGGTGGAGTTAAGGGGGCACGCCAGGCTATTCTAGCGCTAAGATCTTTGAGGGATATGCTTTCAGGTCATGCTAAATCACCAGTAGATGTGACCGTTAAATGGGACGGTGCTCCCGCCGTCTTTGCAGGAGAAGACCCAGAGGATGGACAATTCTTTGTAGCAAAGAAAGGTATCTTTGCACAAAATCCAAAAGTATATAAGAACCACGATGATATAGATGATGACACAACTGGTGACTTAAATAAAAAATTAAAATTAGCATTTGATAATTTAAAAGATCTTGGGGTCAAAGGTGTTATTCAAGGTGACTTTATGTTCGATTCATCTGATTTAAAAACTGAAACAATCAATGGACAAAAAATGAAAACCTTTCATCCAAACACAATTGTATATGCAGTTCCAGTTGGAAGTAAATTAGAAAAAACTATTTCAAAAGCAAAAATTGGTATTGTCTGGCATACTAGTTATTCTGGAGCAACATTTGAAACTATGCAAGCAGAGTTTGGGGGAGATATAGTTGGTGGTTTAACAAAAAGTTCTAAAGTATGGATGGTGAATGCAGAACTAGAAGAACTATCAGGTAAAGCAACATTTACTGAATCTGATAATTTAAAAGTCACTAGTCTATTATCAGCAGCTGGTAAAATGTTCCAGAAAATATCTTCTGGTGTATTAAAAGAGATAGAACAGAATAAAGAATTAAATCTTGTTATAAATGTTTACAATAATACAATGGTTAGAAAAGGTGTAAGGATTACAAATACAAGAAGACACGCAGCTGGATTAATTAAATTTGTTGAAGATAGATATGCGAAACAAATAGATAAGCGTACTTCACAGAAAGGAAAAGATATACAAATAGCAAAAAGAGATGAATTATTAGCATTTTTTAGTAAAAAAAATCTAAAAAACTTACAAAATATCTTCGATTTACAGAATTTAATCGTCGATAGTAAATTAATTATTATAAATAAACTTAACAAACTAAATAATATTGGTACGTTTGTTAAAACAACGTCCGGATTTAAAGTGACCAACCCAGAAGGTTTTGTTGCTGTAGATCGCATGGAAGGTGGAGCGGTTAAGCTTGTTGATAGATTAGAATTTTCTGCCAACAACTTTTCCAAAGATATTATAAAGGGTTGGGATAATCCCAACTAAATGGGAACCGAGGATAAATGAAATCATTTAAAGACTATTTAGTCGAAGAAACAAAATTAGTAACTTTTGCATTTGGTAGATTCAATCCGCCGTCGATTGGTCACGAAAAGGTATTCGATGCAGTTAAGAAGTTATCACGTGGCGGTGTCTACAGAATCTACGCATCTAAGACAAACGACAAAAAGAAAAATCCCCTAGTATTCAAAGATAAAATTAAGTTCATGAGGAAAATGTTTCCGAAGCATGCACGTAATATTATGGCTGATTCAGATGTAAGAACAGTATTTGATATTGCTGTTAAGTTATATGACCAAGGATTTACAAAAGTACAAATGGTTGTTGGAAGCGACCGTGTTAGAGAATTTGATACATTACTAAACAAATACAACGGGGTAAGTGGTAGACATGGATTCTACGAGTTCGAAGGAACAATAAACGTTTTATCTGCAGGAGAAAGAGACCCAGATAATCCAGACTCAACTGAAGGTATATCAGCTTCTAAATTAAGACAATATGCATTAGATGGTGATAGAAAGAAATTTGCATTTGGTATTGGTACAGACGTTGCTTCTCTTGCAAACGATTTATATAATGCAGTTCGTAAAGGTATGGGATTAAGAGCAGAGTCAAGCCAACCACATACACAATTAGAAAAAGTTTCAGACATTAGAGAAGATTACGTACAAGAAAAAATATTTAGAATTGGAACTAAGATTCGATTAAAAGAAACTGGACAATCAGGTAAAGTTATTATTCGTGGTTCTAATTATGTTATAGCAGAATTCAATGGTAAAAAGAAAAGATGCTGGTTAGATTCAATTGTAGAATATGCAGGTGAATGGGGAACAGATGAGTTAACAAAAAACTATGCTGACAATACTCCAGGTCAAAAAAATATGTCTTCTTACAAAAAACTAAAAATGAAAAGAGAACATGATGGTTTAGAAGAAGACGCAAAAGAAGATTTTATAAAATTAGCTGCTAA
>MDTE01183795.1_pt1 | contig 11263 bp, 8 predicted proteins | sample 811231 | NCBI WGS metagenome assembly MDTE01 (sample SAMN05326651, study PRJNA326480) | marine metagenome | isolation source: seawater | place: Indian Ocean: Red Sea | collected 2010 | reverse complement strand
AGTACACTTTATAAACAATATGAATCCGTTCAACCATGGTTAAAAACAACAAAAAAAATAGATGATACAGAGCATCATCAATCCAAAGAAGATAGATCGAAATTAGATGGCTTATATGAATGTATAATGTGTGCATGTTGTTCAACTTCATGCCCAAGTTATTGGTGGAATGGAGAAAAATACTTAGGACCTGCAGTTTTGCTACAAGCATATAGATGGATAATTGATAGTAGAGATGAGGATAGAAAAGAAAGATTAAAAAAAGTTGCAGATGAATTGAAGCTTTATAGATGTCATACAATTATGAACTGTACTAATGCATGTCCAAAAGGTTTAAATCCAGCAAAAGCTATCGCCTCAATTAAAAAAATGCTTGCAACTAGCTAATTATATAATTAAATAATTTCCGATGAATTTAATACAACATTACATTAACGGTAAAGTTGTTTCAGGAGACTCCAAAAGAAAAGGTCAAGTTTTTAATCCTGCAACAGGAAAACAAGAGTCAGAAGTATTATTGGGAGTAAAATCTGATTTAGATAAAGCTGTGGAACATTCAAAAAAAGCTTTTTTGTCTTGGTCATCAAAACCTCCAATTCAAAGAGCAAGAATAATGTTTAAATACAAAGAATTAATTGAAAAAAACTCTGATGAGCTAACTAAACTTATTGTTAATGAGCATGGCAAAGTTTATGAAGATGCCAAAGGTTCACTCACGAGAGGTTTGGAAGTAGTAGAGTTCGCTTGTGGAATTCCACAAATGTTAAAAGGTGAATTTACAGAGAATGTTGGAACCGAGATTGATAGTTGGTCAATTAGACAACCTCTAGGAGTTTGTGCTGGAATAACTCCTTTTAATTTTCCAGCTATGGTTCCTATGTGGATGTATCCAATGGCTATAGCATGTGGAAATACATTTATATTAAAACCTTCAGAAAAAGACCCATCCTGCTCAATAAGACTAGCTGAGTTATTTACAGAAGCTGGTTTACCAGAAGGAGTTCTAAATGTAGTAAACGGAGATAAAGAAGTTGTAGATGCAATATTAACTAATAAAGATATTCAAGCTGTTAGTTTCGTAGGATCAACTCCAGTTGCAAAATATATTTATGAAACTGCCGCCAAAAATGAAAAAAGAGTTCAAGCCTTAGGAGGAGCCAAAAACCATTGTGTTGTGATGCCAGATTGTGATTTGGATCAAGCTGTAAATGGTTTAATGGGAGCTGCTTATGGCTCCGCCGGTGAAAGATGTATGGCTCAATCAGTTGCTGTAGCTGTCGGTAAAGTTGGAGATAAACTTATTAATGAATTAACAAAAAAAGTAGAAGCATTAAAGGTTGGTCCAGGAATGGATAAAAACTCAGAAATGGGTCCTTTGGTTACCAAAGAACACTTAGAAAAAGTAAGAGGATATGTAGATTTAGGAGTGAAAGAAGGAGCTAATCTAGTAGTTGATGGTAGAAATATTAAACTACAGGGTTATGAGAACGGTTTTTATATTGGCGGATGTTTGTTTGATAACGTTAAAAAAGATATGAGAATTTATAAAGAAGAAATATTTGGACCAGTTTTATCAGTCTTGAGAGCCAAAGATTTTGATGAGGCTACACAACTAATCAATGACCACGAATTTGGAAATGGTACAAGCATTTATACTAGAGATGGAGATGTGGGTAGAACTTTTGCAAGTAAAATTAAAGTTGGTATGGTTGGGATAAATATTCCTATTCCTGTGCCAGTCGCATTTCATAGTTTTGGCGGATGGAAAAGATCATTATTCGGGGACCAGCATATGCACGGTCCTGAAGGAGTAAGGTTTTATACAAAATTGAAAACAATAACTTCGCGTTGGCCTTCTGGTGTTAGATCAAATCCAGAATTTGTAATGCCAATAATGAAGTAAATCTAAATAGGGAAATAAATGAGAAAAATATCTTTGATAGGAGCAGGTCAAATAGGTGGAACTTTAGCTCATCTATTAGGGATAAAAGAATTAGCTAAAGAAGTTGTTTTATTTGATGTAGCAAGTGGTGTCGCAAAAGGCAAAGCTTTAGATATTGCACAATCTTCATCTGTAGATGGATTTAATGTTAAATTATCTGGTAGTGATAACTATAAAGATATAAAAAATTCAGATGTAGTTATAATTACAGCTGGAGTTCCTAGAAAACCCGGTATGAGTAGGGACGATTTATTAGGTATAAATTTAAAGATTATAAAAGAAGTGGCTAAAGGTGTAAAACAACACTCACCAAATGCCTTTGTTATTTGCATAACAAACCCGTTAGACGTTATGGTTATGGCATTCCAAAAATATTCTGGATTACCAGCAAATAGAATTGTTGGTATGGCTGGTATTTTGGATAGTTCTAGGTTTAAATTATTTTTATCATTGGAATTAAAGGTGCCTGTAAAGGATATTGATGCAATGGTTATGGGAGGACACGGAGATACAATGGTTCCACTTCCAAGATTTACAAAAGTTTCAGGAAAACCTTTATTGGACTTAGTTAAAGAGGGAAAAATATCTGAAGAAAGGTTAGAAAGCATTAACCAAAGAACTAGAGATGGTGGTGCAGAAATAGTAAAATATTTAGAAAAGGGATCAGCCTTCTATGCTCCAGCGGCATCCGGTGTACAAATGGCAGAGGCATATTTAAATAACTTGAAACAAACACTACCATGCGCAGTTTTCTTAAATGGAGAGTATGGCTTCAAAAATATTTATGCGGGCGTACCAGTTGTTATAGGGAAAAATGGAGTTGAAAAGATTGAAGAAATAGAACTTAATGAAAAAGAGAGAAACGAGTTCAATCACTCTGTTGAATCAGTAAAAAAACTATGGGATATAGCAATTAATATCGACCCAGATTTAAAGTAAATGAACATTCACGAGCATCAGGCTAAACAGATTTTAAAAAAATATGGTGCAGCAGTACCAAACGGCATATTTGGATTTACAGTTAATGACATTATTGAAAAAGCTAAGAAGCTAAATACAAAAAAGTACGTTTTGAAAGCACAAATTCACGCAGGAGGAAGAGGAAAAGCCGGCGGAGTTAAAATATTAGATAACATTGAAGATTTATCTTTAGCTTTAAAAGAAATGTTGGGCAAAGTTTTGGTAACACCTCAAACTGGACCTACTGGAAAAGAAGTAAAAAGACTTTATGTTGAAGAGTCTTCGAGTATAAAAAAAGAATTTTATTTATCATGTTTGGTTGACCGTGCAAGTTCAAAAATTGCATTTATTTCAAGTGATCAAGGGGGCATGGATATTGAGGAAGTTGCAAAGTCTAACCCTGAAAAGATTATAACCACAAAAGTAGAGTTACTAGATGAAATAAAAGAAGAGGATTGTAAAAAAATAATTAAAATATTTAATTTAGACGAAAAGGCATCCTATCAAGGAATTAAATTGATAAAATCAATATATAAAATGTTTATTTCTACCGATGCAAATTTAGTTGAGATAAATCCTTTAATATTAACAGAAGAAAATAATTTACTTTGCTTAGATGCTAAAATGAATTTTGATGATAATTCAATTTTTAGACATCCAGAAATTTTGGAATTAAGAGATCTAAATGAAGAAGACCCGACGGAGACAGAGGCAAGTAAGCATGACTTGGCATATATAAAATTAGATGGAAGTATTGGATGTATGGTTAACGGGGCTGGTTTAGCTATGGCAACAATGGATATAATAAAGTTATATGGAGAAGAGCCTGCAAATTTTTTAGACGTTGGTGGTGGAGCATCTAAAGAAAAAGTTTCTGCTGCATTTAAAATAATTCTATCTGATAAAAATGTTAAAGGAATTTTAATTAATATTTTTGGCGGAATAATGAGATGCGATGTCCTTGCCCAAGGAGTTGTTGATGCAGCAAAAGAAATTAAAATCAACGTACCATTGGTTGTAAGATTAGCTGGTACAAATTTTCTAGAAGGAAAAAAAATTTTAGATAATTCTGGTTTAGAGATAATTTCAGCTTCAGATTTATCTGATGCAGCACAAAAAATTGTAAAGGAAGTTAAATAATGTCAGTTTTGATCAATAAAGATACAAAAGTAATATGCCAAGGATTTACTGGTTCGCATGGAACTTTTCATTCTGAACAATCAATTAAATATGGAACGAATTTAGTTGGTGGAGTTACTCCAAAAAAAGGGGGACAAATACATTTAGAAAGGCCAGTTTTTAATACAGTACAAGAAGCGAAGGACGAAACTGGAGCTAACGCTACTATGATATATGTTCCAGCAAAATTTGCAGCAGCTGCTATCGTTGAGGCAATCGACGCCTCAATGGAACTAATTGTTTGTATAACTGAGGGAATACCAATTTTAGATATGCTTAAGGTAAAGCAGAAATTAGCTAGATCCAATTCACGACTAATAGGACCAAACTGCCCTGGCATTATAACACCAGATGAATGTAAAATTGGGATAATGCCGGGCAATATTCACAAAAAAGGATCAGTTGGTATTGTCTCTAGATCTGGAACTTTAACGTATGAAGCTGTAGCTCAAACTACGGCGAACGGTCTAGGCCAATCGACATGCATAGGTATAGGTGGAGATCCAATTAATGGTACAAATTTTATTGATTGTTTAGACTTATTTTTGAATGATCCTGAAACAGAATCTATTTTAATGATTGGGGAAATAGGCGGAACAGCCGAGGAAGAAGCATCTGAATTTGTTAAAAATCATAAAATCAAAAAACCGATAGTTGTATTTATAGCAGGATTAACAGCACCACCAGGAAGAAGAATGGGTCACGCAGGTGCTATAATTTCTGGTGGAAAAGGAGGGGCTAGTGAAAAAATTAAAACTATGGAGGACTCGGGAATTATGATAGCAAAATCTCCTGCTGAAATAGGAAAAACACTTCTTAACAAATTGTCTAATTGAAAAATTTAGATATCCTCAATATAATAGTAAAAAATGAGTATTTCCGGTAACCGTAAACTTGAGGAGACTTCCTTTTTAAGTAAGTCCAATAGTGGATTTATTGAGCAGATGTATCTAAAGTATATAAACAAAGATACAGACTTATCTATTCAATGGAAAAAATATTTTGATAACTTAAAAGAGGATACGTCTATTGCAATAAAAGAGCTAGAGGGTCCATCATGGGGAAAAAAGTCAAAATTTAAATCTGAACAATTAGAAAACATAATTTTAGATAACAAAGATAATAGTTCGGACATTAAAGAAAATACAAAAATAAAAGATTTTAAAGAGGCAAACAATGAGTCGATTAAAGCAATTGCATTAATAAGAGCTTATAGAATCAGAGGACATTTATTAGCAAAACTTGATCCTTTAGGATTATCTAAAACTGAATATTTAGATGAGTTACATCCAGATTTTTATGGATTTAAAAAAGAAAATTATGATAAACCTATTTTTTTAAATGGTACAATAAATAAAAATTATTCTTCAATCAGAGAAATATTATCTTTTTTAAGAAAAACTTACTGTGGATCCATAGGATATGAATTTATGCATCTATCGGATCCTTTAGAAAGAAAATGGTTTAGAGATAGAATTGAATTAGATGAAAAAGGAATTTCGTTTACAAAAAACGGAAAAATGGCAATCTTAAATAAGTTGATTCAAGCAGAAGGTTTTGAAAAATACTTAGCAAAGAAATATGTTGGCACCAAAAGGTTTGGATTAGATGGAGGAGAGTCTTTAATTCCTGCTTTAGAACAAATTATTAAGATAGGCGGTCAGTATGCCGTTAAAGAATTAAAAATAGGAATGCCACATCGAGGTAGATTAAATGTTTTAGCAAATCTCTTACAAAAATCTTATAAAAGAATTTTCAATGAATTTGCAGGAGAATATGGAGAGATATCCAAAGATAGTACTGGAGATGTAAAATATCATTTGGGAGCATCTTCAGACAGAGAGTTTGATGGTAACTCTGTTCATATTAGTTTAACTGATAATCCATCCCATTTAGAGGCAGTTAATCCAGTTGTGTTAGGACAAACTAGGGCAAAACAATTTTTTCACGAGGATATTAAGAGGAAAAAAGTAATTCCAATTTTACTACATGGAGATGCTGCTTTTGCCGGACAGGGTATAGTTGCAGAGTGTTTTGCTATGTCAGGTCTACCAGGTCATAACACTGGTGGGACTATTCATATAATTGTAAATAATCAAATTGGATTTACCACAAGTCCACGATTTGCAAGATCATCACCCTACCCATCTGATGTTGCTAAAATGGTGGAGGCACCGATATTACATGTAAATGCAGATGACCCTGAGGCAGTGGTATACTGTGCTCGAATTGCAACAGAATTTAGACTTCAATTTAATAGAGATGTTGTAATAGATTTGATTTGCTACAGAAGATTTGGACATAATGAAGGAGACGAACCCTCATTTACTCAACCGCTAATGTACAAAAGAATTAAGTCTCACAAAACAAGTTTAAGTATTTATGGAGAAAAATTAATAAATGAAAATACAATTACCTTTGATGAGTTTGAAAAACAAAAATCTAATTTCAAAAACCTATTGGACCAACAATTTCAGACAGCAAAAGATTATAAACCAAAAATAGAGTGGTTTGAGGGAACTTGGTCAAGATATAAACCTCAAAAAGGAAAAGATATAAGAGGGGTTAGTGGGTTTGATACAAAAGAATTAGTTAAAATTTCAGAAAAGATACATAAAATTGATGAAAAACTTAACATTCATAAAACGATATCAAAGATTTTTAATAATAGACATAGGTCTGTTCTAGATGGAAAAAATATAGATTGGTCGACTTCTGAAGCCTTAGCTTTTGGATCTCTTCTTACGAAAGGTAATCCAATTAGACTAGTGGGGCAAGACACAGGCAGAGGAACATTTAGTCAGAGGCACTCTGTTTTAAGAAATCAAATTGATAATAGTAGATATATTCCTTTGAATAATATTTCAAAAAATCAGAAACAATTTGAAATAGTTGATAGTTTGCTATCGGAATTTGCAGTTTTAGGTTTTGAATACGGCTATAGTTTGGTTCAACCAGAAACATTAGTCCTTTGGGAGGCGCAATTTGGAGATTTTGCAAACGGTGCACAGGTAATTATTGATCAGTTTATAGCTTCAGGGGAAAGAAAATGGGCAAGGGCTTCTGGGCTAGTTTTGCTTTTACCTCATGGATATGAAGGCCAAGGACCTGAACACTCATCCGCAAGATTAGAGAGATTTTTACAATTGTGTGCAAAAGATAACCTGCAAGTTATGAATATAACTACACCTGCTAATTATTTTCATGCTTTAAGAAGACAAATTACTAGAGATTTTAGAAAACCATTAGTTATAATGACACCCAAATCTCTTTTGAGACATAAACATTGCGTTTCAAACTTAGAAGATTTCAGTAAAAAAAATTCTTTTCATAGAATTTTGTGGGACCATGCGCTAGATGCAAAATATGGTTTTATTAAACTAAAAAGTCCAAAAGATATTAAAAAAGTAATAATATGCTCAGGTAAAGTTTATTTCGATTTACTTGAAGAAAGAGAAAAAAATAAAAGAAATGATATCTTATTACTTCGGATTGAACAATTATATCCTTTCCCAGCAAGGTCGTTAGCAAAAGAATTAAAACCATACATTAAAAATTCCAAGTTTTATTGGTGCCAAGAAGAACCAAAAAATATGGGTGCATGGTTTTTTGTCAGAGATTATATTGATTGGACTTTAGAATATATAAAAGCTAAAAATAATAAAATTTCTTACATTGGAAGAGAATTTGCTTCAACACCTGCAACAGGTTATGCTAAAAGGCATTTAGCCCAACAAAAAGAAATTATAGATGAGGTATTTAAATAAAAATGAGTGAGGAAATTGTCGTTCCAGTCTTAGGAGAAAGCATTACAGAGGCTACTGTTTCTAAATGGTTAAAGAAATCAGGTGAAAATGTAAAAGCTGATGAACCAATTGTTGAATTAGAGACCGATAAAGTTAATCTTGAAGTCCCGTCACCAGTAAATGGAGTTTTGTCAAATATCAAAACAAAAGAAGGAGAGACAGTTAAAGTTGGAACATTATTAGGTGTCGTCATTGAAGGTGATAATAAAGAGCCAAAAGAAATACAAAAAATTAAACCTGAGAAAAAAATAGAAAAGGAAATAAAAAAAGTTACAAAAGAAAATTCTAATGTAGTCAATTTTGAAAAAACTAAGTATTCAGAACCAAAAATTTTTGAGGACAGAAAAAATGAGGAGCCACTTATTTTAACAGATGAGATAAAAAAAGTAGATACCACCAAAAAAAAAGTTAATTTAAATTTATCACCAGCCGTAAGAAAAATTGTTGAAGATAAAAAAATTGATGTTTCGAAAATTCACGGGACTGGCAGAGAGGGTAGAATTTTAAAGGGAGATTTAATCAATTTAATGTCTTCAAGACCGTCTCCAAACCAAAGGAAATTAGAAAAAGGTTTAGAAGAACGAGTAAAAATGACAAGGCTTAGACAAACAATTGCTACAAGATTAAAGGAAGCTCAAAATTCCGCTGCAATGCTTACAACTTTTAATGAAGTTGATATGAGTGCTATAATACAAATGAGAAAAGATAATCAGGAAGATTTCCAAAATATTTATGGAATTAAATTAGGTTTCATGTCATTTTTTGTAAAAGCTTGTGTTTTGGGGTTAAAACTCTATCCAAGTATAAATGCTGAGGTAGATAACGATCATATAATTTATAAAAATTATTATAATATAAGCTTTGCTGTAGGAACTGAAAAAGGTTTAGTGGTTCCTGTTTTAAGAGATGCAGATGAATTATCTTTTGCTGATATTGAAAAAAATATAAAAGCAATTTCCGAAAAGGCTAGAGATGGAAATTTAACTATTGAAGATCTTCAAGGAGGGACTTTTACAATAAGTAATGGAGGAGTATATGGATCTATGCTTTCAACACCTATACTAAATCCTCCACAATCTGGGGTGCTTGGTATGCACAATATTATCGAAAGACCAATAGCTGTAAATGGCAAAATAGAAATTAGGCCAGTGATGTATCTTGCATTATCTTATGATCATAGAATTATTGATGGAAAAGACTCAGTTTCATTTTTAAAAACAATTAAAGAAAATTTGGAGGATCCAAGAAGATTATTTCTAAATATATAATTATGTCAGAAAAATTTGATGCAGTTGTAATAGGTGGTGGTCCAGGAGGTTATGTTTGTGCAATTAGACTGGCACAACTTGGAAAAAAAACAGCTTGCATAGAGTCTAGAGGATCGTTAGGCGGCACATGTTTAAATGTAGGATGTATTCCTTCAAAAAGTTTGTTAAATCTATCTGAAAATTTTCATAAGGCGAAAAACTTTGATAAAATTGGGATTGAGTTAGGCTCTTTAAAACTTAATCTTCCAAAGATGATGAAAAATAAAGAAAAAGCAGTAACAGTTCTAACTAAAGGTATCGAATTTTTATTTAAAAAAAATAAAGTTACCTATTTCAAAGGTACAGGTTCAATCATAGGAAATAATCAAATATCTTTGAAATCTGCAGATAATAAAGAGGAGAAGATAGATACAAAAAATATTATTATAGCAACAGGTTCTGATCCAGTATCTCTGCCTGGTATTAAATTTGATGAAGAAAAAATAGTTTCATCTACAGGCGCACTTTCATTAAAAGAGGTTCCAAAAAAAATGGTCGTTGTTGGTGGAGGATACATTGGTCTTGAAATGGGATCAGTTTGGTCAAGACTTGGATCTGAAGTTCAAGTTGTGGAATTTCTTGATCACATAACACCTGGTATGGATAAAGAAATATCTAATGAATTTCAAAAATTATTAAAGAAACAAGGAATTAATTTTAACTTAAAATTAAAAGTTGAGTCAATTAAAAAAAATAATAATGGAGTTACGGTAAATACAACTGATGAAAATGGTAACTATAATAAATTTGATTGTGATGTAGTTCTTGTTTCAGTCGGTAGAAAACCTAATACTAATAATTTAAACTTAGATAAAGTTGGAGTTGAAAAAGATAAAAAAGGAAGAATTAAAGTAAATAATAATTTTCAAACAAATATTAAAAATATATTTGCGATTGGCGATGTTATAGAGGGCCCGATGTTAGCACATAAAGCTGAAGAGGAAGGAATAGCAGTTGCTGAAATTATTGCAGGTCAATCTGGTCATGTAAATTATGATACAATACCGGGGGTAATTTATACTTCGCCAGAAGTGGCATCTATCGGTAAAACAGAAGAACAACTTAAAGAAAAAAAAGTAGATTATAAAGTAGGAAAATTTCCTTTCATGGCAAACTCAAGAGCAAAAGCGATTGATGAACCAGAAGGATTTGTAAAAATATTAGCAGATTCTAAAACTGATAGAGTTCTTGGGGTACATATGATTGGCCCTCATGCCGGTGAACTCATTGCAGAAATGTCTGTTGCTATGGAGTTTGGTGCAAGTTCTGAAGATATAGCGCGAACTTGTCATGCTCATCCTACTTTCTCAGAAGCTGTAAAAGAAGCAGCATTATCAGTTGATAAACGACAGATCCATTCTTAGTCTTCTTAAATAATTAAATTTATTATAATTTAAAATGATATAATCTCTAATAATGGCTAGAATTAAAAAATCAAAAGATAATTTCTTTGTAAGGTTCTGGAATGGACAACTTTCTCTTCCAATGTCCTATTGGGGCGTTGGTGTAGGCATCGGAATTCTTTATACGTTTCTAGTATTGATTATCATACTAGGTCTCGGAATGAGCGATGATGCGATGTGGGGTTTTGTAATTCCATTTCAAATTTATACTGTTGTTGGAATTTGGAGATCATCTGACAAATATAAAGGACCTAAATTTTGGGCAATACTAGCAAAAATAGCTGTTGTGTTAGGAATAATTTCCAATTTTGCTTCAATGTTAACTGGCTATTAATTTTAAATTATAGTTCTATTTTAAAATATATAATTTTTTATTAGCCCCTCAATTAATGAGGGGCAATGTTTTATTTATTAATAATCGTAACAGTAAGTTGTACAGCTATTACCATAACAGCTGGTAGTACAATAAGAATATCCCGCTATAGCATTTCCACTTAGCAATGTAAGGATACCCAGCATAAGTCCTATTTTTTTCATTTTTCCTCCTTTGTTAAAAATAAGATAATCATGCTTAAAAATATTTGTATGTGAAAAGCGATAGTAAATATTGGACAAATTCACAATTATATAGATTTTATTTGTCCAATTTTTCAGTTAGAATTTCTT
>MDTE01090184.1_pt1 | contig 11263 bp, 10 predicted proteins | sample 811231 | NCBI WGS metagenome assembly MDTE01 (sample SAMN05326651, study PRJNA326480) | marine metagenome | isolation source: seawater | place: Indian Ocean: Red Sea | collected 2010 | reverse complement strand
TAAAAATTTAAATTTAGTTTTTCTACCTTTCTTCTTTGGTAAAAAACCTTCAAAATAATAGTGATCTGTAGGTATGCCCGAAATTGATAAGGCTGCTGATACAGAACAAGGACCGGGGATAGGTATTGTTTTTATACCCTTCTTTGAAGCTAAATTTATTAAATTATAGCCTGGGTCACTTATGCATGGGGTACCGGCATCAGAAATAATTGCCAATGAAGCTCCATCTAGTACTTTATTAATAAGCTTTCTAGACATGTAATTTTCGTTTGCGTCATGAAGAGGTATGACTGATGTTGAAATATTATATTTTCTTAATAGCTTTTTACTTACTCTAGTATCTTCAACTGCAATTATATCAACAACATCCAATACTTCTTTTGCTCTATATGTAAAATCTTTTAGATTTCCAATTGGAGTGGCAACAACATATAAATTTCCTTTCACTTAGTTCAGCGATTCTTTTAAAGATTTTTCAATTATATCAATTGCATAATCTAATTCTTCTACTTTTACATTTAAATGCGGCCTAAATCTAATAGACTTATCTCCTGATGGTAAAATTAACAATTTATTCTTCATCAAAATTTCCCATAGTTTGTCTCTTTCAGTTTGAGATGGCAAATCAAATGCAGCAAATAAGCCAAGACCTCTAGAATTAGTAACTAAGGCAGGAAATTTAGTAGATAAATATTCTAATTTTTCTAAAAGGTGTTTACCTAATCTTCTAACATTATCCAGAAGATTCTCTTTTTCAATAATTTCTAATATAATTTTAAAACGAACCATGTCTGTTAAATTACCGCCCCAAGTTGAATTTATTCTACTTGATTCAGAAAACACATGATCATTTACTTCTTCAATTCTCGTACTTGCGAGAGCACCACAGACTTGCGCTTTTTTTCCAAAAGAAATGATGTCTGGCTTAACAGAATAATGTTGATGTGCCCACCACTCACCTGTAATACCAATACCTGTTTGAACCTCATCCATAATTAATAGCATCTCATTTTCATCACACAAATTTCTTAATTCTATGAAAAATTCATCTCTAAAATGGCAATCACCACCTTCACCTTGAATAGGTTCAATAATTATTGCAGCAATATCATCAGGATTATTATTTAAAGCTTCTTTTATTTGTTCAATAGCAGCCTGTTCTTTAATTTTAACTTCTTGTAAAATACTTTCCGAAATTGGAAAATATAGCTTTGGATTATCAATTCTTGGCCAATCAAATTTTGGGAAATACATTGTTTTTCTTGGATCATTTGTGTTTGTTAAAGAAAGAGTGTAACCACTTCTTCCATGAAAAGCTTGTTTGAAATGAATTATTTGACTTCCTTTACGACTATTACTCTTTATTAAATTTTTCCTTACCTTCCAATCAAAAGCAATTTTTAAAGCATTTTCAACAGCTAGTGAGCCACCTTCAATAAAAAAAGTATGAGGTAAATACTTTGGAATTGCTAATCTAGAAAATGTTTGTACAAAATCTGCATAAAAAACATTATATAAATCAGATAAAGTTGGTTTATTCTGTGAAATTGTACCTAATAGTTCTCTATGTTCTATAATGTTCGGATGATTATACCCTACAGATCCAGAAGCATACATAGAAAACATATCTAAATGTTTCGAGCCGTCTCTTTGATCAACCAACCATGATCCAGAACTCTTTTCAACATCCATTATTAAATCAAGGCCATCTGCCAAAATATGCTTATCTAATGAACTTTTTACTTTTTTTGCGCTAACTTTCATTATAAACCCTACCTTTGTAACTATATATCAAATTTGATACCTTGAGCCAGTGGTAATTCACTACTCCAATTAATTGTATTTGTTTGCCTTCTCATGTACCCCTTCCATGCATCAGAACCAGATTCACGACCTCCTCCAGTTTCTTTTTCACCACCAAATGCTCCACCTATTTCTGCACCAGAAGTTCCAATATTTATATTTGCAATTCCGCAATCACTACCTTTATGGGATAAAAAAGTTTCAGCATTAACTATATTTGTAGAAAATATAGATGATGAGAGACCTTGAGGAACTGAGTTATGTATATTAATTGCTTCATCTAAAGTTCTATATTTAATAATATATAAGATTGGCGCGAATGTTTCTTCTTGAACTATATCATAATCATTATCGGCCAAAACAATAGTAGGCTTAACAAAACAACCTTTCCCATCAATTACTTCACCTCCATAGACAACTTGCCCTCCTTCTTCTTTTGCTCGATTTATTGCATTTATATAGTCATCTATAGCAGTTTTATCTATCAAGGGTCCCATTAAAGTTGTTTCTAACAAAGGGTCACCAATTTTAACTTGAGAATATGCACTTTTTAACTTATCTATCAAGCTTTCAAATTTACTTTCATGAACAATAATTCTACGAGTACTTGTACATCTTTGACCAGCAGTACCTACTGCACCAAATACAATAGCAGGTACAACCAACTCCATATTTGCAGTTTCATCAACAATTATAGCATTATTACCACCTAATTCTAATATTGTCTTACCTAATCTCTTGCCGACAACACCTCCAATGTGCTTACCCATTCTAGTACTTCCAGTAGCAGATATTAAAGGAACTCTTGGATCATTTATCAACCTTTCTCCAATCGTAGATCCTCTTCCTATAATTAAGTTAAATATACCCTGATAGCCCTCATTTTCTAATACTTTATTACAGATATTTTGTATAGCGATCGCACATAATGGAGTTTTTGAAGATGGTTTCCAAACTGTAATATTACCGCAAACAGCTGCTATAAAAGCATTCCATGCCCAAACGGCTACTGGAAAATTAAATGCAGAAATAACACCACAAATTCCAAGAGGATGCCATTGCTCATACATTCTATGCATAGGACGCTCTGAATGCATTGTAAGACCATACAATTGTCGTGAAAGTCCAACTGCAAAGTCAGCAATATCAATCATTTCCTGTACTTCCCCATCACCTTCAGCCTTGATCTTTCCCATTTCTAAGCTAACCAAACTTCCTAATACATCCTTTTTACATCGGAGTTCATCAGCCATTTTTCTAATCAATTGCCCCCTTATTGGAGCAGGTACCATCCGCCATTCTTTAAACACTTCATTTGATTCTTCAATAATTGATTCATAATCATTCTCAGAACACTGATAAACAGACCCAATAATTTCTTCTGTTGCAGGATTTACTGAATCTATCTTGCCAGAATTAGTACTTTTCTTCCAACTCTTTGCTCCAAAGCATGCACCATAATTATTTTCTTTAATTTCTAAAGCACTTAAAAAGTCTTTCATCAGATTACTCTCCTAAAGTTTATATTTATATTCATTTATACTATATATCCAATTGTTCTCTATTATTTTTTTTATAAGTCCAAAATATCAAAATAGATGTCATCAATATAAGTAAAAATATTGTAGAATAATAATATTCTGCAGAATTATATGTTTCTAATGCCTTAATTCTACCAATTAATAAAGATATTCTTCCCATTACTGCAAACCCAAATGATGCACCAAACTTAATCATTAAAAAATAAATACCAATTTTGCTTAATCGACCTACTACACCTGTATGCTCTTTTGAAAAGAAAAAGTAAATCAATCCAGTTAAAGTCCCAACAAATACAATTATTGAATTTATAATTGTACCCCAATCCGAAGAGAGATCAATTGTAGAGGCTTTTATTTGTAATAAAATATCTGAATTTAAAAATCCATAGAATCTTAACCCAGCGGCCATTCCTACAATATATGCAATAGACCATCGCGCTAACCAACCTAAACTTGGTATTAATCGCATTAGCATAAATATTCCAAGGATAAAGGGAATGATATAAATAAAACGTATGGAATCGTATCCATCAATTCCACCTTCTGGGAAAACACTCCTATCAAATACCCCAAAAAGTGTGTTGAACTGATTTAATATCTCATATATTCCATACCAAAATTGATTAAATAAACTCTCACTATTTTCTTCTAATTTTGGCCATAATCTACCGAATAAATTAGGTCGTACTTGTTGCCAAAATGCAATCACAACTCCATAACCAGCAGATATACCAATAAATAAGTGTTCGGCTGCTTTATAGAATGGATTATCATCATATAAATAACTAAATATACTTAATGTTAAGAATACAGCTATCCACGCACTTATTACTTCAATATTAAACATATATAAATCCTTTAATTATTCTTACGTTGCGTTAAAAAATATGTAATATTACCAAGTATTATAAATAATACGATCATTACATGTGCAATTGATTGAGCAGCCATCATACTAGAAGCCTCACCTGGCTGTGGGTTCAATCCATTTTTTTTCAACTCATCATCTACTAATTTTTCATATTCAGCAGCACCTGGCATCCCAGCTAGAATTCCACGAATCTGACCATTTTCTACGTATGGTATAATATCTGTAACCTGGATCGAAGTGGAACCCGTTGACATAGGAATATTAGCTGGATCACATGCATATTGAACCCATTCTTTTGATCCTGGAAACCCTGCTGACAAACTAAAAACAAAATCGAAATCACTAATATTCTTAATATTCTTCATCATCGGTATTTCAGCTAATTTAGTTCCATTTAAATCAACAGAATAAAGTGTGTTTATATCAGATGCGATTCCCTTAACAACTGCTTCTGCACCAGGCTTATAACCTAAATTCACATAATCAATACCATACTTCTTACCAAATGTTTTTGAAATTTGAGAAAATGCATCCGTAGACATAAAATTACCATCTGGCCATAAAGCAGTACCATATACCTTGATATTTTTTGAGAATAAATGTTTAAGTAGTGCTATTGCCATTGGATGTATCTCTGGCATAGTACTTGGCCCGTATTCAAATGATAAAAGGATTTTATCATCTTTGTTTAATTTATTTATCTCATTAAATACTATTTGAGAATGAGGACGGGGTAATATTGGCAATGCAACCCATTCCGGTTTAATTAAAGGAATTAAAACAGACAATCCAACTATCAAGAATATTATTCTTCTATCTAAAGTTCCTAATCTAATAATAATACGTTTTATTAACTCCATATCTATTCTCCTAAAAATGATCTTTCAATACCAACAATAATTCTAAAAGATGTTGCAATAATGCCTAAAGCTATACCTATCATTAAAGCCCTTGAACCTGCTGCTGTTGGATAATCAAATATCCAATCTTGTATTGCCGTAATAGTTAAAAATAAAGGTGGAGAGTTATTCCAGTTCAACATAAAACCTAAAGTTATAAATAAAATTGAAGATGAACATATTATCAATAGAATATATACCCTACTCTTAATAAAAGGAGCAGCGATAGCTCCAAAAGCTAAGGCATACATAATTATTACTGACCACCACGGAATTAATTTGCCGACAGGAACTCTACCTAGCATTAAAATAATTCCTGCAACTAAGAGAAGCGTTGCTTCAAAATTTCTTATTCTAAATGCTCTATATGATGCAGAAGCAACAAAAAAAGCTAATAATGCAAACATTGTTGCAGAGAGAGGTGTGAAAATATTGAAAAACATCCAATGAAATAGCGATCCTTCTGTTTGAACATGTACACCCCAATCTACAGATTTTATCTTAACTTGGCTATTTATAATATTTAATTTTAAAAGTCTATCAATAAATACTTGAGCAGATTTTTGTGTAAAATAAATTTTATCTACTTTATAAATTGAATTAGCATTCATATCTTCAATAATACTATTAATATCAGATTCTTGAATTTCATCGTATATGATTGGTGCTATTTGATTAATTTGATTGAAATCATAGTCCGATAAAGTTATATAATTTGCTCCTCTAAAGAAAAAACCTGCAAAAATTGAAAAAATAAATCCAAATATTGCAAGGACACTATATTGCCAGTTGCTTTGTTTTTTAATTACTTTAATCAATTGAAGTTTTAAAAGATTAAATGCACCTAAAAATATTGCAAACGAAGCAATAATATCAAACCACTGTGTTGCATCATTATTAACAAAATTTTGGATATTTTCATTCTTAATAAAATGTCCAAAGAGTGTTAATAGACCAACAAAGATAACAATAAATAATGGAATATGTCTTTTTAATACCATATTAAACCTTTCTAAAATAAGTTCAAAATATTAATTTCTATTAATCCTAGCTGAAATAATGCATCGAAGCATACAACTACAATCATTGATGCCATGACAAACATTTTAACTATATCCTGGCCCTTAATACTTCCTAACAGTTCTGGCTTGTTTGACATATAGGCACTAGCTGTAAAAAATTCCTCACCTATTAAAGTATAATCACATGCCGTAACAAAAAAAGGAATTTGAGATGGAGATCCCGTACCCGCAATTTGAATAGCTCCAATAGAATTACCTGTTTCAGCTAGTATTAAAGATTCAGCATAAAACTTACCTAGATAGAAACAAGCAGCAGGTTTTTCTCGTTTCATAATGCCATTAATTCCAGCAGCATAAGCAAATTGATCATCAGTTAAATAATGTACCATATCATCATAATAGAGATCTGGACGACCAGCCTTCAAATAAGATTCTTTACATGTTTCCCTTGCAGCTTCCATAACAATTGCTTTAGAAACTGGAACATTTAATCCTGCTTCATAATTAGCTGTCATTTCAGATACATGTCCTAGCAAAATTAAACCTGATACTGTTTCAACCTGATCCATATCCATTATACCAGGCACAAAAAGGACAGGCTTACCCATTTCAGTCGCTCTACCAACTGCATCTTCCATTGCTTTTAAACCTGGAATTGTACGAAGAAATATTTTTTCACCTGATTTTGCTCTATCAATATAATAATAAAATATTACAGATACTAAAATTACAGATGAAAACAATAATTTAGAGTCTTCTACAAATATTGAACCCTCTCCATTTAAAAATAATATCATTGATAAAATGAATGTAACTATCATTATAACTCTCTTATCAAGCATTTGAGTTTGTCCTTTTATTATTTTTTATTCTTGCCTCTAAACGTTCTATTTCAATCATTAAAAATTCAACGTTTTTTTTATCTTCCAATAAGTTAGCCATATTATAATAGGGCTCAGAACGTAAAAAACTTGTAATTACTGGCCCCATAAATATCATAAACTGACTTGCAATAAATGACATGTATTTTATCATTTCAAGAAAAAATATAGCAGGTACTGACATACCACGGTCAACTATTTTTTTTGCAAATTTTGTTAATATACTACGATTTTTTGATATATTATTGCTCATATTAATCATTGAAGAATCATTTCTAAATTAGCCCTAGGTATAACTGCATTTTGACCATTTTCAAAATCTATTTCTGCAACTCTTACCATTGTTTCTGATTCCATCTTCTGTAGTTCTGCAGGTAGACTTTTTACTTTTCCTACCAGCCCAAAATATGGATCTCTAATCACCCTTACTATTGAACCACTTGATATAATTGTCTCAGTATTATTATTGGCTTTATAACTATTTGTATTATTCTCAATGGGTATTAAAATTTCTGGTCGGATTACTCCTGCCCTTATTTGAGTAGCCCCATTTATAGCCGCAAACCTATCTTCATTACTTTGCAATAAGTCAAATGTTCTTAATGCCATAGGTACTTTTCCAAAACCTTCAGTAATTATTAAACTTGGTCCAATCTGCTCTGAACCAGTTATAGCGACTCCTAAAGAATATCCTAAAATTTGAGATAAATCATGATAATTAAAACCCCCTGTCACAATACCTGACACCCCTACTTGTTTACATCTTTGATAAACATCTCTTGATAGATATGAACCTCCAACAATTACTTTTCCTTTGAGATTACTAGTAATCATATCTTCTACTAAAGGTTGATCAGGGCCTGATACGACAACTTTGATATTCCCTCTATTCTCACCACCGATACCAAGAATTCCTTGAATAATTGAGGCTTCAGTTTTTATTACAACACCTTCTTCTGGAATAATTTCAATAGCAATACCAGAAGTGTAGGCATCAACATTAATAGGTATAGGTAATTCAGATAAAATTGCTTGCCCCGTTATCTTAGATACATTGGAAAGTGTTCCATCTATAGGGGATTGAATATTAGTTTTAAAGAATCCAAAAATACCGTTGTTTTCAGCAATAATTTGATTTTTTGAAATATTTTCATCTATTTTTACTAGCATAGATTCAGGCACCAATTCTGGTTCTATATTTAATTTATTTGCTATGTTTATCATTTGTACATTCCCAGGTATTTCAGTACTTGCAACAATCGTTTCAGGAGAAACCTTGTCTCCTTTTTTTATATTAACTTTACCTTTTAGAGGCAAAATACGTTTCTTCTCTACAATCGCATGAGATAATACTTTTAATCCTGGAGTATATGATCTTGACATTTAAATAGGTTCCTCTGGATATTCATTTGTTGACTTAGACCATTTGATTAAGTTTGATTTACTATTAAAATATTCTTGTATAAAGGGTTCTCTTCCTCTCCCATCTAATATAATTCCAACCTCTCCACCCTTTATGTATTTTTTTATAGTCTCACCTTTCCCAGATCCAATGTCTAAGTTTTTTATTGGTACCAGTTCAGATTTTATATCTTCAAATGGGAACGGTAAAATCTTAATATCACCTTTTGCTAATTCTCCTTTAATTTCTTCATTCTTATAAATAAATTTATATTTTAGTATGGTGCCTTCTCCTTTAATTTTACCTACTGGAGCTATGCATGTACCTAATCGAACTAGGCAGTCTTTTTCAAATACTTGTAATGCTGCTTCCGGATGTACAGCAGACAATGTTCCTAATTGTGGCATCATAAATATAGAATCTACAGCAATCTGAGTAATCCCTTGAGGTAAGAAAGCATCAATCAACATTCTTACAGCTTGTTCTCTTCTTGGTGCGTGAGATAGAACACCACCTGAACCCACTAATAGATCCATGTGCATTAAATTCACTAACGTTTCTCCAGCACTACTTTGTTCAAAAGTATCCGATATAGTTCGCTCTTGTTGAACTCCTTTCAAACTAACAGCAAATTCTTTATGCTGTTTAAAAGATAATCTTAAAGCCTCTCTTGCTAAAGCTTGTTCAATCATTAGTGTTTTTAATGATTGAGGTATGGTTGTTGGTCGAATCATTTTATTACCAATGGTATTAGATAAGTCTAATTCATTTAATTCAAATGGTACCCATCTAGAAACATTATTAATGCCAGATTCAGCGAGCACATTACAAATTGAATAACTCATTCCTAAGTTTGCACTTACTGTCCTATTAAATTGCCCCTGAAATACTGAAAACACATCAGTTGTTGCACCTCCAATATCAACACCTACAAGCGAAATATTTTCTTTTTTTGCTATAGTCTTGATTATATTGCCAACAGCTCCTGGTGTTGGCATGATTGGTGTATGTGTCCATGACATTAATTTTTTATATCCCGGAGCTTGCGCCATTACATGCTCCATAAATAAATCATGAATTTTATCTCTACTAGGCTTTAAATTTTCTTCTTCTAAAGTTGGTCGAATATTAGGGGAAATCGTTAAATCTGTAATTCTAGCTAATCTCTTTTTAATTGGATCAGCTGCATCTTTATTACCTGCATATATTACTGGTAATTTAAAATTAATTCCAAGCCGTGGCTTTGGATTTGCGGCTTCTAAAATTTCACCTAATTCTACTACATGTGAAATGGTTCCACCATCTATACCACCAGAAAGTAATATCATATCGGGTCTTAATTGACGAATTCTATTTACTTTTTCATGATACAATCGACCATCATTTGAAGCAAGGACATCCATTACTATAGCACCAGCGCCTAAAGCAGCCCTTTGCGCACTCTCACCAGTCATACCTTTTACAACACCACCTACCATCATTTGCAAACCACCTCCTGCTGAACTTGTAGATATATATAAGTCAACACCTTGACTAGCAATAGAAGGTGTCATAATAACTTCTCCATCTAATAATTTTCGGCCTGATAATTCTTCTAATTCTAGAATAGCGTTTAGCACTCCTCTAGTAACATCTTCAAATGGTGCTTCAACAGTAGTTGGTGCTTCACCTCTATTAATTAACCTATACTCACTATCTTTTTTTTGAATCAAAATAGCTTTTGTCGTCGTTGAACCACAATCCGTTGCTAAAATTACTTGTATTTTTTCTGTATTAATATTTTTAGCCATTAAAATATAAATGATTTCAAATATATGTACATCATTGGAGTTGCAAATGCTAATGAGTCAAACCTATCTAATACACCTCCGTGACCTTTCAGTATCTGACTTGCATCTTTGATTTTAGCATTTCTTTTAAGCAACGATTCTGAAAAATCACCTAATTGACCGAAAAATCCAATAATTATAGATATAATTATAATTTGATTGAAGTTCATAATTCCAGAAAATAAATTCAACTTATAAAAGATAAGCCATACTATCAAACTACCAAACAAGCCTGCAATAGAACCTATCCACGTTTTATTGGGGCTAATTGATGGCATAATTTTTTTTTCTCCAAAGTTCTTTCCAAAAAAATAGGCAAAAGTATCACAACACCAAATTGATAGGAATAAAACTAATGTTAATTGATAACCAATATCAATGTTATTTAATTGAAAATTACGTACTAATGATAAAGACCCAAGCATCATGCATATCCAAATATATCCAAAAAGGATAAACATAATATTATATAGAGATGCTTGAGAACTGTTAATTAATTCTATAAAAAACAAAACTAATATCATAAAAATCACAATATACATCATATATTGAAGATCATGTAAAATATTTATATTATCTAGGTATCTAAAAAGTTGAGTTATAATAATAAATATTTTTAAAGTCATAAAACTTGGATTAGATTTATTGAACGTAATAAAATTTGAATATTCAGAGGCAGAAACTAATAATATCAATAAAATGAATAGCGAATATATAGGAATATAATATCTAATGTCTCCAGCCCATAAAATAAACATCACCAATGGAATTCCATATAAATTCACAAATGTTCTTGATAACTTGGTTTTAGACATAAAAAATATAATTTATTATCTTCATTATAAAAATAAATTATTTAATTAATACAACCGTTTGGGTAAAAGAATATTGGGTTTGATTACTTTGATTAGAAGCAAACATTTTCAATAAATAAACTCCACTTGAAAAACTATCTGCATTCCAATTAGCATGATGTAAACCTGGTTTTTTTATACCTGAGTATATAATATCTACT
>MDTE01086374.1_pt1 | contig 11263 bp, 12 predicted proteins | sample 811231 | NCBI WGS metagenome assembly MDTE01 (sample SAMN05326651, study PRJNA326480) | marine metagenome | isolation source: seawater | place: Indian Ocean: Red Sea | collected 2010 | reverse complement strand
GTATCACCTTTAACTCCAGGGTCGGTTTCAGTAACTTTTAAGATTATGGATATAGGAAGTTCAACTTCTAGAACTTTACCATTGTGAAAAATAACATTCACCTCCATACCCTCTTTCAGATACTTAGCACCCCTGCCAATTTGTTCAGAAGAAAGTCTTGTTTCCTCAAAACTTTTCATATCCATGAAAACATAATCTCCAGACTCCACATAGGTGTGCTGCAGGTTAGACTTTTCAAGGATGGCTTGCTGTACTGATTCTCCGGCTCTAAAAGTTTTTTCAACTACATTGCCATTTCGTACAGACTTTAATTTTGTTCGCACGAAAGCAGAACCCTTACCAGGCTTAACATGTAGAAATTCTACGACACGCCAAACTTGCCCATCCATTTCAATGGTCGTTCCTGTGCGAAAATCGTTACTGGAAATCATTCACGAATTACATCCCTAAGGATCATAAACCTGCAAGAGTGCTATGCAAAAATTCTTATCAAATCAGAACAGACAAACAGTGTTCATAATTATTCTATTTTTACATGTTTTTTTATTAAAACCTGTTCAAGTTTTTGCTGATTTACCTACTGGAAATGCCGTTAAAGACCCTTATGCAATCCTTAGAAATGCTCTTCCTATCAAGCAAGTTGAGCTACAAGAAATCCAGCATAGGTTAGAAGATACAAGTGATCTTGTTAGGGGAGGAAGGTGGCCAGCCCTTACAAAAACTGTTACAAAATGTCAATCTTTATTAAAAAAATACAAAGGTCGTATCATCCAAGAACTTCCTAGTGAAAAACAAAAAATTGCTGAAAATACCTTTTTAGAACTAAATGAGAATTTTGAAAATCTTCAAATTTATGCGAAATCAAAAGATAAAAATTCTTTCATAACAACTAGAAAAAATGCTCTAGATAAGATTGGCGGAATAGAAGAATATTTTTTGCCAAAAGATTTTCCATACACGATTCCAACTGAATTTGATGATCTTCCAAGATTACTTGGTAGAGCAAAAGTTAATATTAAAACTTCCAAAGGAGACATGGAAGCAATTATAGATGGATTTAATGCACCTCTCACCGCCGGGGCTTTTATAGACTTAACTTCTAAAAACTTTTATGCAAATTTGCCAATAAATAGAGCAGAAGAATTTTTTGTATTACAAACTGGAGATCCAATTGGAGAAGAGATTGGCTATGTAGATCCTGAGACCAACCAAGAAAGACACGTTCCTCTTGAAATCAGGATACCTGATGAGCCTGAAACTTTTTATAACCAAACTTTTGAAGATTTAGGTCTTTACACTGAAACACCCACATTACCTTTTGCAACTCTTGGAACATTAGGTTGGTCCCACTCAAACACAGCTGTAGATGATGGATCATCTCAATTTTTCTTTTTTTTGTATGAAGCTGAGCTTAACCCCGCAGGCCGAAATTTAATAGATGGCAGGAATGCTGCATTTGGCTATATAGTTAAAGGCTACGAAATTCTAGAGGAATTAAATAAAGATGACAAAATTATTTCAATTGATGTTTTAGAGGGAATTGAAAATCTTAAGTTAAATGCATAGAGAATTATTAGAAGATATTGGAGAAAAAGAGTTAATTAAAAGGCTTGGAATGTTCATGCCTGCAAATCAAATATCTGACGACTGTGCTCTGATAAAAACGCAAAGCAAAAATCTTCTTGTTAATAATGACGCTTTAGTTGAAAATGTTCATTTCAATGACAGTATCATTTCCCCCAAAGATCTTGGTTGGAAAGCGGTTTTATGCAACATATCTGACTTATTATCCAGTGGAAGTGAAAAAATCATAGGAATTACAATAGCTCTGATTTTGCCATCTAATACTGAATGGAGGTGGATTGAAGAATTATACAAAGGAATAAATCAAGCATTAAAACAATATGGGGGAGTTATTATTGGGGGAGATTGCTCATTAGGGAATGAAAAAGTAATCTCAATTACTGCAATAGGAATGCAGGGAGAATTAGAGCTGCGAAGAGATGCATGTAAACCTGGTGAAATTATTTTAACTACTGGCATACATGGCCTTAGCAGATTAGGTTTTATGATAAAAAGTCAGAAAAATCTTGACAAAAATATTTTTTTAAGCCAAAGATTAATCAAAAAATCCATAGAACATTTTTGCCGACCAAAAGTAGATCCTAATTTTCTAAAAAACCTTCTCATAACTCGGACAAGTAAAAAAATCACAAAAATAGGGTGCACTGATAGCAGTGATGGGCTATTCGAAGCAGTAAAAGATTTAACACTTGCTAGCGACTGCAAAGCTATCATAAACTATGGAGAAATCCCTAAGGATAGAGATTGGCCAGATGGGGATGAATGGGATAATTATTATTTTTTTGGTGGAGAAGATTACGAATTAGTCTTTTCTTTACCTGAGGAATGGGCAAACAGATTGATAAAACTAGATGACAACATTAAAAAGATAGGATATTTCGCTGATGGGCAATCATCAGTAGTATTTAGTGACCCATTAAAGAATAAATTATTAAAATTTAGACCTTTTAAACACTTTTAATTACTCCCAGTTTTGAGCAACAATCTCTGCTAAATCAACTACTCTTTGGCTATAACCCCACTCATTGTCGTACCATGCAAGCACTTTGACGAGATTATCTCCAATACACATTGTCAAGTCTCTATCCACAATAGATGATTCATTTGTACCTGCGTAATCACTTGAGACTAAAGGCTCATCTCCATACTTAATGATTCCTTTCATTGATCCAAGAGAAGCTTCCTTGAGAGCATTATTTACCTCTTCACTTGTTACGGATTTAGAGGATTCAAAAACAAAATCTACTGCGGAAACATTTGGAGTAGGAACTCTCATTGCTATACCAGTTAATTTACCTTTCATTTCTGGATATACGAGTGCAACTGCTTTGGCGGCACCTGTTGATGTTGGCACAATGTTTGTAGCTGCTGCTCTCGCTCTTCTTAAATCTCTGTGACTATTGTCTAAAATTCTTTGATCTCCAGTATAGCTATGAATTGTAGTCATCAAGCCTTTATTAATGCCAAACGTTTGATCAAGAACTTTTACCACTGGAGCTAAACAATTCGTCGTGCAGCTAGCGTTACTGAGAATGTCAAATTCATTATGTTTATAAGTATCAGCATTAACACCTACTACATAAGTGCCAACCCCAGCTCCTTTACCAGGAGCAGTAAGAATAACTTTCTTTGCTCCAACCTCTAAGTGCTTACTAGCACCAACATCTGTGTTAAAAACTCCAGTTGATTCAATAACCAAATCAACACCCCAGTCTTTCCAGGGCAAATTTAATGGATTCCTGTCAGAAAAACATTTGATTGTTTTGTTATTAATTACGAAAGTATCGTCAGTATATTTGATATCAACTCCATCTAGTTGACCTAAAACAGAATCGTACTTAAGAAGATGGGCATTAGTTTTTGGATCTGAAGTTACATTAATACCAACAACTTCAATATTGGTGTAAGCACCTCTACTAAGCCAACAACGCATAAAGTTTCGTCCAATTCTGCCAAAACCGTTAATAGCAACACGCAAAGTCATAACTAAAATTTCAAATGGTTAACCTAAGTTGCTGATCATACTGAATTTTGTGCAATAACGTAAGTATTTTTTAATTTATTAAGCAAATAAGTCTTGTTTTGTATTAATTCAATAAAAATTATAGAAATTTTTTAAAGAAAAAATACCAAAATTTTAGAAAGAAGTTATTTTTATTTTAGTAAAGTAAAATATTGCATAAAAAGTTTTTGCGAAAAAATCACTTTCACTTTATTGGCATTGGTGGTATTGGAATGTCAGCCATTGCAATGGCTTTGCTTAAAAAAGGATATTCAGTTTCTGGATCTGATTTAATCAACAATAATGAGACCAATCAATTAAAAAAATATGGAGCGCAAATCTTTGATTCTCAAATTAAGCAAAATATTGAATTCTTAAATTCTAAATTAGACAACAAAAAAATTAATTATGTTGTAAGTTCAGCAATTAAGCCTGAAAATGAGGAGCTATCTTACTGCTTAAAACAAAATCTAACAATAAAACACCGGTCAGATATTCTCTCAATGATAATGCAGTCTTACACTTCTCTAGCGGTAAGTGGAAGCCATGGAAAGACATCCACAAGTACTTTTTTATCTACTTTATTAGAATTGTGTACGCATGATTCTTCATCTATTACTGGCGGAATAATTCCTATATATAACTCCAATGCACATATTGAAAATACAAAATTCTTAGTAGCTGAAATTGACGAGTCTGACGGAACAATAAGCAAATATGAACCAGACATTGGAATAATTAACAATATTGATTTTGATCATTGTGATCATTTCAAAACAGTAGATGAAGTATTATCTACTTTTAATAAATTTGCCTCTAATTCTAAAAAGTTATTAATTAACTTTGATTGCGAATTAACTAAAAAGAACATTAATTCAGCTAATAATTGGTCAAACAAAGAAATAAATAGAGCAACTTATTCAATAATTCCTTATAGCATTGGTAAAACACAAACAAGCGGAAAATATTACGAAAATGGAAAGTTCATTGATAATTTGAATATCCCTATTCCAGGATTACATAATTTATCTAACATTACTGCTTCAATTGCAGCTTCTCGAATGATTGGAGTCGAATTTAATGATATTAAAAAAAATATTAAATACTTAAAATTACCAAAAAGAAGATTTGAATTTAGAGGTGAACTTGATGAGAGAAAAATATATGATGATTATGCACATCACCCAAAAGAAATAAAAGCTAGCATTGAATTGGCGAAACTATTTATTAGTGAAGAAAATATCAGAAATCCTAGAAATAAAAATAGATTAGTCGTGATATTTCAACCTCATAGATATTCTAGAGTAAAACAATTTGTTAACGAATTTGCAGAAGAGTTATCTAAAGCAGATGTTATTTATCTTACAAATATTTATGGTGCTGGAGAGATAAATGTAGAACAAATTAATTCAGGAATGATATCCAAAATTATTTATAAAAAAAACAAAAATGTACAAGTCTTAAATAATAATTATGAAATAAAAAGTAATTTTTATAATTTAACTAAAGAAAGAGATTTTATTTTAAATATGGGGGCTGGCGATTGTCATAATTTTTGGTCACTTTTGAATAAAAAAAATTAAAAAATTCTTATACAAATTATGAAAAATAATGCAATTTTAAAAAACTTTGATATTTCAAATTATACAACTATAAAAGCAGGTGGAATTACCGAGTTTTTCGCTGAACCAAATAACGTTTACGAATTCATTAAATTAATAGAATGGTCATATTTGAATAATCATAAATGTCGCGTAATTGGGGCAGGTTCTAATCTATTAATAAATAATATTTTCTTAAAAGGTTTGATAATTTGTACCAAAAAAATGAGATCTTTGCGAATTGAACCAGATTCAGGAAATGTTGAAGCAGAATCAGGTGTCATGTTGCCAACTTTATCAAATTTATTGGCCAAAAATGGATTGCAAGGAGGCGAATGGGCGATTGGGGTGCCAGGAACTTTAGGTGGAGCAATATTTATGAATGCGGGTTCAGGGAATTCATCATTTGCAAATAATCTTGAATCGGTAAAAGTTATTAATATTAAAACCCTTGAAAAAATTGAGATAAAGAAAAAAGATATTACGTTTAGATATAGATTTAGTTCATTTCAGAATAATGATCTTGTAATACTAAGTGCAAAATTACACTTTGAGCCTAACGGTAATATTGCACAATTGATTCAAAATACTAAAAATTGTCTTATAAAAAAAACACATACTCAACCTTATCATTTGCCAAGTTTTGGTAGCGTTTTTAAAAATCCTGAAAACTACTATGCTGCAAAATTAATTGATGAGACTGGATTAAAGGGATTAAAAGTTGGTGATGCTGAAATTTCAAAAATGCATGCAAATTTTATAATCAACAATTCTTCTGCAAATTCGAAAGATATTTTTGAATTAATAACTTTAATTCAAAAAAAAATACTACAAAACAAAGGGATTTTTCTACAACCTGAAGTAAGAATGATTGGTTTTGACTATCCTAATTAAAGAAACTTTTTTATCAAATGGCAGGTTTTGGACTTCCAAACTTTGGACAATTAACGGAGGCTTTTAAAAAAGCTAAACAAATTCAACAAGATGCTCAAAAATTGCAAGATGAACTTGAAAATATGGAAATTGAAGGCAAAAGTGATGATGAGATGGTAAAAGTTTGGATAAGCGGTAACCAGCTTCCTCTCAGGGTTGAAGTGAGTGAGACAATTTTCAATTCAGATAAAGAAAAAGTAGAACTAAATATCTTACAGGCTTTTCAAAACGCACATAATACTTCAACAACAACAATGAAAGAGAGAATGAACGACTTGACAGGCGGGCTTAATCTTAATCTTCCTGGTTTTGATAATAGTGACTCTTAGAAGACTCGATCATCTCTTTATAAAAATCATACCTTTCGAAAGATTTATTTAAACTACATCCTTCATCATCTAAATGTAAGCAATTTCGATATTTGCACTTAATTCCTTGATTTACTACTTGCTCATAAATTTCCGAATAAAGATTTGGTAATAAACGAATATTCACGTCAAGAGTCTGCATATTAAAGCCAGGGGTATCAACAATAAAACTTTCACTTGATAAGGGAAACAACTCAACATTTCTAGTTGTATTTTTTCCTCTCTTTATTTTGGTAGAAACCGATGCAGTATTGTTTTTTAGGCCTGGAATTATGATGTTTAATAGCGTAGTTTTTCCAACACCTGATGGCCCCATAAATATAGAACACTTTTTTTCTTTTAAATCTTTTAGCAAGCTCTTAAATTGTTCTTTTTTTTGCAAATTTAAAGTTATAGCTTGATAACCCCATTTATTAAATTTATCAATTAAAAAAAGTCTCCTTTGCTCTGATATTAAATCACACTTTGTTAAAACTAATGAAACCTCAACTCCCAATGATTCAGCTGTAATCAAAAATCTATTAACTTGAGACAAATTTAATTTTGGCTCATCTACAGAACAAATAACATAGATATTCGAAATATTGGCAACTGATGGCCTCTCTATAAAGTTTTTTCGTTTTAACAAACTTTCAATTACTGCTCTTTTACTTTTTCTATCAACATGATCAATCGATACTTTATCTCCAACATATATAATTTGATTTTTAAAATTTACTGACTTCCTTACTTTACATAAAAATTTTTTATTGCTCCCATCAAAATTCTTATCTTCAATTTTTACCATAAAAAATTCATTGAATTTTTTTGTAACCAATCCTAAATATTTATTATCGCTTTTCATTTAAAATTTTTATTCTTATAAAATCCTTATTCTCATGTATTAATTGGTATGGATATCCCATTTCTTTTAAATTTTTAGAAACCATTACCTCTGGCTCACCTTTATCCAGTTCAACCAATAATTCCTCATTAACATTTAGTTTTTCCAAAGCTAAGTTTATTTTTACTACATTTAAAGGACATGGAACTAGTTTAAGATCCAATAACTTTAAATTATCCATTAAGACTCTTTGCCAAACAGCTTACTAAACAAGCCACTATTAGAATTCATATTTTGATCTGAATATTGAGCAGCTAAACTTTCTAGCAGCTTTTTTTCTTCATCTGTTATGCGTGTTGGCAATTTAACTTTGACCAAAACCTCATGATTACCTCTGGCAACAGGATTTCCAAGTCTAGGAACTCCCTTACCTTCTAACGATAAAGTTGTGTTGGGCTGGGTTCCATTAGGAATACGCAAATTAACCTTCCCATCAACAGTAATAATCTCAACTGTATCACCAAGGATAGCCTGAAGGTAACTAACAGTTATTTCAGAAAAAATAGTTACACCATCTCTTTTTAATTTTGAATCATTTTTTACTTTTATAAAAACATATAAATCTCCAGGAGGTCCACCTTTCAAACCTACATTTCCCTCCCCTGAAACTCTTAATTTTGTACCTGTATCAACTCCAGCTGGAATATTGATTCGCAATTTTTTTCTAACTTGCTTTACACCATTGCCTCCACAAGTAGTACAAGGATCAGAAATAATTTGTCCAGAACCATTACAGCTTGGACATTCTGCTACTTGAGTAAAATTTCCAAAAGGTGTTCTAGTTGCTCTTCTTACTTGTCCACTACCTCCACAAGTAGTACAAGTTTTAGGGCCAGTACCAGGTTTTGCACCAGTACCTCTACATGATTCACATTTTTCTAAATGTGGTATTTTAATATCTCTTTGCTGTCCAAAAATAGCGTCTTTAAAATCAATATTTAAATCGTATCTTAAATCATCTCCTTGTTGAGGACCTCTTCTTTGTGTTCTGCTTCCCTGTGGACTTTGTCCCCCGAAGCCATTAAAAAAGGTCTCAAATAAATCTGCAAAACCACCCATATCGCCCATATCAGGCATTCCTGCAGCTCCGCCTAAACCTGCCTCGCCGAATTGGTCATATCTTGCCCTAGTTTCGGGATCTGCTAATGCTTCATAGGCCTTGCCGATTTCTTTAAATTTATCTTCAGCCCCTGGTTCTTTATTAATATCTGGATGATATTGCCTAGCTAACTTTCTATAAGCTCTTTTAAGAGTGTCAGCATCAGCATCTCTAGAAACACCTAATATTTGGTAAAAATCAGCCATTGGATAATACTCAACTATAAATTTAAAAATTTATTTGTCATCAGAGACAATTTCCTTTGAAACTGTACCTTCTTCAACTTTATCTTTTTCTATCTGCTCCTGTGAATTTTGTTTACCTGGACCCATTGAAACCTTAACCAAAGCATGTCTCAAAACCTTTCCATCCAAATGATACCCACGTTGTAATTCTTCAATAATAAAATCTTCATCACATTCTTCGCTTGGCTCTCTTAAAACAGCTTCATGCAAATTTGGGTCAAATTGCTGCCCTACAACTCTCATAGGAGCAACACCTTGTTGCTTTAGAACATCTACAAGTTGTTTATATAAACCTTGATAACTTCTATGTAAAGCTTGTGCCTCTTCACTTTCAGGTTTTAATTGTTGTCTAGCTCTCTCAAAGTTATCAACTATTGGCAAGATCGCGGTAAGACTTTTTGAAACAAGTTGAATTTTTAAATCATCCTGATCTCTTGATTGTCTTTTTCTAAAATTATCAAAATCTGCAGCAATCCTCACATACTGACTCTTTAAAGTTTCGTGTTCTTTCTCTAATTGCTCCAACCTAGCATCATTATTGGATATTGTATTCTTTAAATCCTCATTATTAAAGTTAGAATTTTCTTCTAAAGAAAGTTCATCGCTTTCTTTAACATCTTCTTTGTCAGAGGATAAATTCTCTATTGAATTGTCTTCACCAGAAACTTCCTCCTGTTTATTTTCAACATTGTCTGATTGATTTTCAATCATTTTTTTTAAAATTATTAAAACTATTCTCTATTAAATTGACGCACAAAACAAGTTGCGGAAGGCCGCACAAGTAAATTATGCAGGCACAAATTTTAATGCAAGTCCATTATTGCAATATCTTTTGCCAGTTGGCATTGGACCATCATTGAATACATGTCCTTGATGTCCACCACATCTTGAGCAATGATATTCTGTTCGAGGAACAATTAATTTGAAGTCTAATTTTGTATCAACTGACCCTTGAATAGAATTCCAAAAGCTTGGCCAACCCGTTCCACTATCATATTTCATTTCAGAGGAAAACAGAGCCAGATTACAACCTGCACAATGGAAAGTCCCTTTTCGTTTTTCATCATTTAATGAACTACTAAAAGCTCTTTCAGTACCTTCTTCTCTCAAAATAAAATAAGCTTCTGGACTAAGCCTAGTTTTCCAATCTTCTTTAGATAAATTCCATTCTTCTTTGGAATTCAATGAAGATGCTAAAACAGACATTGGCTTAAAGATGATTTTCAAAATTGACATACTAGGAATTAGAATAAAAAGTCTTCTGGTTAAAAATTTATTCATATATTTTAAGAAAAAATGATAAATAATATATCTAAGTCTAATGGCAATATCCATAAAATAAGTATTGCTCCAATGATGGACTGTACCGACAGGCATTTTAGGATGATAATGAGAAAAATAAGTTCAGAAGTTCTTCTTTATACAGAGATGATTGTGGCTCAAAGTTTGATCTACTCAAATAAAAGAGAATATTTTTTAAATTTTAATAAAGAGGAACATCCTATAGCAATTCAAATTGGTGGGGATAATCCTCAATTACTTAAAGAGGTAGCACAAATGGCTGAAGATTGGGGATATGACGAAATCAACTTTAATGTAGGTTGTCCTAGCCCAAGAGTCTGTTCGGGAAACTTTGGGGCCTCACTTATGAAAGAACCTGGAAAAGTCGCAAAATGCATAGAATCTTTAAAAGAAAATTGCAATTTACCTGTAACTATTAAACATAGAATAGGTGTAGATGAAGATGATAGTTTAGGTTTCTTAAATAATTTCGTAAAACAAATAGCAAATGTTGGAGCTGACAGGTTTATAGTCCATGCCCGCAAAGCAATCCTTAAAGGGTTAAATCCAAAACAAAACAGAACAATACCCCCCCTAAGATATGAATTAGTCAGAGAATTAAAGCTTTTGAACCCAACATTAAGAATCGAAATCAATGGTGGTTTTACAAATATAGATCAATGTAAAAATGCATTAGATGAATTTGATGGAGTGATGATTGGAAGAGCAGTTTACAAACATCCATTAAGATGGTCTGAAATAGATAACAAGATATACGGATTGAGCAAAGATTCTAAACCTGCTTCAAAAATAATATTTTCTCTAATTCCATATATAGACCAACATATTAAAAGTGGAGGAAGTTCATGGGATATTTGCAAGCATCTTATCAATTTAGTAGAAAGTATTCCTAAAGCAAAATTATGGAGAAATCAAATTTCCAACAAATCAATTAAAAATGAATTAAGTATAGATTTTTTAATAGAACTTACTTCTAAACTTGAGAAAATGGGATACTAACTTTCCTCATTTGAAAGATCTCTTGCATTTGACACTCTACGTTTTCTTCTAAGTCTTCCATTTTCATATTCAGAATTTTCTGAAGACTGCCCATAACTTCTATCTTCCCACCCTTCTGCTCCAGAAGATTTGTTTTCAATGGATGAGTTTTGTTCAAGATATCCCGTTCTGTTATTTCCACCGCCATAGCCACCGCCATAGCCACCGCCGTTATTATTTCCACCGCCATAACCACCGCCGCCATAGC
>MDTE01062200.1_pt1 | contig 11263 bp, 20 predicted proteins | sample 811231 | NCBI WGS metagenome assembly MDTE01 (sample SAMN05326651, study PRJNA326480) | marine metagenome | isolation source: seawater | place: Indian Ocean: Red Sea | collected 2010 | reverse complement strand
TTGAATGTAAAATAATCTGCTTCTTGCACCCCCTGAAACGGGGGTCAAGTCATAATTGTGGTTAACCTCCTCAACCACGAACTGGTTCGTGGCCGCACTTCCTCGGCATGCGTCGAACCTGAAGGAAGATGTCATCGCACTAGGTGCTCAATCTCCAACGCCAGTTAGACGCAGCGTCTCGCCGACCCTCCTGCGGTATATCAAATTGACTAGAGGGGATGAATTGGGGATGCTTAGCAGTGCGCCGATTATCGAATCAATCGGCTCCGAAGAACTCACGCAGGACCGGATGCATCTCCATCGCCTGCTCCTTCTGAATCTGCTCGTAGGTTCGCAGGATGATTCCCACTGCCAGCAGCAGCCCGGTACCTGTTGCGTTACCGACCGTTCCCAGTAGATCGGCACCGGCAGCAAGCAGACCGACGAAGGCACCAGAGAACAGAGTCACAGGCGGAATGTAGCGCTCGAGTATGCGCTCGAGGACGACCGGGTTCTTCCTGAATCCAGGAATCTGCATTCCGGTTCGCTCGATCTGCTTGGCCACATCCTTGGCACCCATGTTGGTAGTCTCGATCCAGAACTTCGCGAACACGGTTGACCCTGCGGTCATGAAGAACACATAGACGAATACGTGAGTCATAATCTGGCCCAGACTATGACCATAGGCATCGCCTGTCTGATTGAGCAGAGGTATCAGCCAGTCGCCCACTCCGTTAACCATGGATGAATACCAGGCGAATCCGTCTGATGGCGTAGTCGCACCCACCTCGTAAGACCCGAACCAATGGGCCTTGGAGCCCCATCCGTTCCTGCCTAAGATGGGCACAGTAGAAAGGACAGGGTGGCTCCAGAACAGCAGTGTGAACATATTGACGTTGGCGAGCAGCGCGGCCATCAGAATGACTGGAATGTTGCTCGCATAGACCAGTCTGATTGGATACTGGCCTCTGTGGCCTCTGACCTTGCCGTGAGTCAGTGGTAACTCGAGCTTGCTAGATTCAGCATACGCTACCACAAGGAACACAATAATCGAAGATACTAGCGCTGCCACGGGATTGGCGTGTTCTAGCAGGATTAACTCGAAGCCGTTCTGCGAGACCAATTCGGAATTGGTAGCCGTTCGCAGGGTGTAGAAAATCATAGGCAGGGTGCCTGAGGGAGGGTTTTCGATACTCATCGGCGATCCTTGCACGGTTGGCAGAGGAGAGAGAGTTCCGACGAATGTCGATTGAGCAACTCCGGCAGCAATGAACAGAGAGATACCACTGCCGATACCCCACTTGCTGACCAACTCATCGAGCAGGAACACAAGGTAAGATCCGATGAACAATTGTGAGACGATTACAGCATTGGCCCATCCGATTCCGAACCTGTCAATGATGGCAACGCTCGGGTCGAGGAAACCGTACACCTGAGGGATTGACTCAACAGGGATCATGAACAGAACGAGAAGTTTCTGAACACCTTGGTACAACTGCTTGTCACTGGAATCCTGCAGGTCGAGCTGGATGATTTTGGCTCCGGCGAACAATTGCATGATGATTGAACCCGTAACGATTGGCCCAATCCCCAGATGCATAATCGAACCGGATGCTCCAGCCATGATTGCACGGAATGAGGAGAAGATGTCGAGTGTGTCGTCGGACAGCCCCCAGATCATGACGTTGGTCATCATGAAGTAGATGATGAGGACCAGAGTGGTAGTCCACAACTTCTGGTTGAATCTGACGTGGCCCTCTGGCTTGGTGATGCTCGGGTAGACATCCACAAGCCTTGACAGGCCATAGAGTCGACTCGATTCGTTCCCCGAGTAGAGTAGACAAGCGAGTGCCATGGCAGTACCGAGACCCAGAAGAGCGACACCGACTAGAAGGAAGCCGACTGCGGCCTTGTCGACCCATCCCCAGTAGGCTAGTGCTAGGACGAAAACAAGCCAGATTGTTCCCTTCAGCATCTTGCCAATGTAGGGAATCTCCCTGATATTCTCAGGCAAGTCGGTCATGGTGGCCCACATTACGTAAGCCACGTACGGGAAGGAGACAAGGAACATCTTGAGGGCACGGGTCTGCTCATCGGCAGCCCCGTCCAAGAGGTCGTCTCTCAGCCAGTAGAATAGGGCACCCCAGTAAATTGTGGCCATTATTGTCAGACCAAGCCCGCTCGGCCGACGCTCAACCATTCAGATCACTCCTCTTCCCACTCGCCCCAGTCATCGTCGTCGCCGTCTTCCACGGTGACTGACCCGCCTGCGGCTTCGATCTTCTCGATTGCTCGCGCACTAGCCTCTGGCACTGTGACGTGTAGGGCGCGCTTGACACTGCCCTTGCCGAGTAGCTTATCGTAACCCAACTCCCCGAGATTGATTGAATCTCCCTCGGCCAACTTTGCCGTCTCCTCGAGATTTATTGTCACATTGACATTTCTCAAACTCGGGTGGCGGTTGAATCCGTACATCCCCCAGTGTCTTGGCATATACTTGAGTCGGGTCATCAGCCTGTGCTTGTTGATACCGGCGTTACCGCGGCCGCCTCTCTTACCAGCACCGCGGCCAGCCTTCTTGCCTCGGCCGTGATAGCGGCTTCGACCCCGGAATTTGTTTGTTCTCGATACCATGGAATCCCTCACATCATCCTTCCAGCAAGTTCGGTGATTGCTTCGCCTCTGAAGCCAAGAGCGCCACCGACCGTGAAACTGCGCTTGATTCCGCCCCAGCCCTTGGGACCTCTTGGCGGATGGAGTCTGAACACCGGCTTCATGCCGTCTATATCGCCGGTTCCGGCCTCGCCCGAGGCTATCGCCTTCGATACGGCCTTGATAGTAGAGTAGTCGCTGCCAGTCTTGACCGATGCGTCGGTCACAGGCTTGTCGCCGACCAAGCGGCCGCGCTCGGAAATCAGTGTGGCAATAGTGTCTGCATCGACCTCTCCCCATGTGATGTAGTCCTTGGCCTTGTGCAGCATTCCTACGTATGCAGGCGTGTCTGGAATCAGAACAGCATGGTTGACCCTAGTCAGATTGAGCATTGACATGGTGTCTCTGATCTTCGGCTTGACGCCGCGATCGCTGCGTACTCTAATCACTAGGAAAGCCATCAGATGTTCCTCCCTTCTGTGATGTTGAGCCTATGCCTGTCAGCATCGGTAATCCTAGTTCGGTTGAGTTCGACGAGTGCGTTGAATGTAGCTCTGGCGAAGTTGATGGTAGTGCGAGTCTGTCCGGCTGAGCGCGACCAGACATCGGTGATTCCGGCTAGAGACAGGACTCTGCGGCCGTAGTCTCCGATAACCAACCCCTTACCTGCAGGAGCGGGCATGAGAGTGACTCTGGTCGAGCCTGAGCGGCCTGTAACCTTGAACGGAATGCTGTTTCCTGGTCCCTCTGAGGATTCCCACGAGCCGTTTCCTCGCATGACTGGAATCAAGTTGAGTTTGGCCTTGTCGATGGCCTTGCGGATTGTGCTTGCGACCTCCTTGCCCTTGCACACTGAGAGTCCGACGTAGCCATCCGAGTTCCCGACTACACACAGAACATTGAATCGGACTCTTCGGCCCGAGTCGGTCATCCTCTGAATCATGTTGACCGAGAGTACATCATCAGTCAGGTCCGGCAGCAGGGCATCGACTATCTCGACCTCTCTGATTGGTAGGCCAGATGCAATCGCCTGCTCGTAGGTGTGGATCTGGCCATTCATAACCATGCGACCGAGTCTGGTCCTAGGCTGCCATGCTCTGAGTCCTGCTAGTGGATCGGGGCCGCGGCGGCGTGTCTCTGGCTGCTCTTCTGGCGGAGCGAGTGCCATGGCCAGACCGGGGGCTAGGACCTCTGGGACATCCGGAGTCTCTTCGGTCTGCTCTGCTTGCTCTTCGCTCATCCTGATGCCTCCTCTATCGCATTCTTCGCTGCCTCTACTGCTGCAGCGAGGGAGTCGTCGATGTGTGCTCCGTTGACTCTGTCATCGGAAGGTAGAACGCCCTCGCCATGAGGGACATCAAGTCCTGAATCGACCATGCCCTTGAGCGCGGCGAAGATTCGGTTTCCTGGCGATGATGCGGCCAGCCCGATGTCGAGGATTGCGCTGTCGTGACCGGCAGACAGGGCCGACTTGCCCAGTGCGTAGCCGGCCACATAGCAGGCAGGGACAGACTTGGTCGATGCGCCCGCGGGCCAGCCGTATGCAGTTAGGTTGCTACCGCTGACAGAAGCGATGATTCTGTCACCTTCGGGGTCGAATTCAGCCAGTTGGCATTGCACTTGGGTGTTTGAGACTCTGACGATTGCCCTTGGGGCTCCGCCCCTGAGCATCCTGAGTCGTCTCCTGTAGTCCGTCTTGCCGTTGCGTCTCCGCTTGAATCGGAGCCTCTGACTCTTACCGTGTGCCATCACTCATCGCCTCCTAGGGTGATTCCATCGAGTTCAATGTTCGAGCGCATGTGGGCAATCGAACGGTATGATCCTCCCTTCGCCTTGCGGTAGTAGTGACGGTACTGAGAAGGAGTTAGTTGTTCGCTGGAGCGGAGTTCCTTGAGTTCCCTTCTCTGAGCTCTAATCAGGCTCATCCAGCGGCGCTTCTTTGGGTTCCTTGAGTTGGCACTGCCCTTGCGCGAGCCTTGGCCCTTGCGGCGACCCTTGGCTCTCTGGGCGTCTGCCTTCCTCGCTCTCGCGCGGCTAGTGCCCTTGATTGGTTTGGCTTTGATTAGGCCCTCTTCAATCAACTCGCGGATGTCGTCCTTCTGGACGGCACTTGAAATCTCATCGAGGTAATCGGGATGGATCCAGACTCTGTGGACTCCGACTGTCCTGCCCTCTTTCTGAGAGAGAATCTGAGCAGCCATCCTGCGCTGGTTGGTAATCATCATTGCATATCCCCCCTGCGCTCAAAGCGCCTTCTGTTGAGTACCCTCAGTCCGAGGTCATCAGCCCTGTCATGTATCTGGGCTCTCTTCCTGTTGCCCACCCTAGCGCCTATTCGGACTGCCTGTCGCTCGGGGTCGATGCCATCTAGGTCATCCGGCTTGTGAACCATGACTTCCTCGAATCCGGATGGGTGGAGTCCTCTGACGGATGCGATCTTACGGTACCCTATCCTAGCCATCGGTGACCTGTACTTTCGGTTCACTCTCTGGCTAGATTGCATTCCCTTTGGCTTCCTCCAGCCTGTCTTAGACAGGCGCTTATACCTGAACCACTCCTGCCTTCTGAAGGCCGGCTGCTTCTTCTTCTGCGAGTTCAGAACAGCGATATCGGCTGTTGTGGAGTCATCAAGTACGGGTTTCTGGCGAGCGACGTGGAAGTCATCCCATTCATCATCGAAGAAGTCATCATCCGAGTCGTCCTCAAAGTCGTCCTCAAAGTCGTCCTCGGCTTCCTCTGCGAATTCTTCGGCAGGGGAATCATTCTCGTCCAACCTTGCGATGAGTTCGGCCTTCTTGCCCGATACTGGGAGCTCGCGCTCGCGGAGCAGATCCTTCAACTCGGCGACGGTAAGTGATTCGTATTCCTCAGCCATGTCTTCACGCTCCCTTAGATACGATGTATATCCCGTCTTGGAACACCCTTCTGTCTCGCTTCTTGATTTTGCATGCCCTCTCAATGTTGGCTGCAGTCTGTCCGACCTTCTCCCTGTCAGCACCCTTGACTAGGACATCTGTCTTGTTCTCGACTCTGACTTCGACCTCTCCGGGTGTCCAAGGCAGTTTGGCGACCCTTGGGACCTTCTCTCCGAATAGATTCGTGATTGTGAAACTCTGGCCCTCAACCTTGAGGCTCATCGGGAAGTGGCTGAACACCGCCTTGAGTCTGTATTCGAAGCCCTCATCCACGCCTCTCACCATGTTTCGCAGATGAGCCGCCCATGTGCCTGCAATCGCCTTGTCAGCGCGGCGAGGCAGATTGCAGAAGACCTCGATGTTAGAGTCGGCCTGTCTAATCTCGACGCTGTGGTGGCGGAACTCCCTAGAGAGCGACTGGCCGTCCTTGACTAGGGTCACAGTATTTCCATTCATGCTCGCGCCTACGCCATCGGGTAGGTCGATTAGATGCGAGACATGGTCAAGCTTCGGCATTCTCTCTCCTCCTAGAATATGTATGCGAGAAGTCGCCCACCGACTCTCTCCTTCTTCGCGTCGTAGTGGTTCATGACGCCTTGATTGGTTGTTAGTATCAGCAGACCAAGGTCTCTGGCTGGCAGGTATCTCGACTCCCACTTCTCGTAGTCGGAGCGCTTGACGGAGTGTCTCGGCTTGATGACTCCACAGCGGTTGATTGCACCAATCAACTCGATTCTGAACGAGCCGCCTCGACCGTTCTCGAGCCTCTGATACTCGCCGATGTAATTCGAGGCCTGCATGATGTCAAGCATGTTGCCTAGCATCTTGCTGGCCGGGTAGACGGTCACCTCGTAGTGACCGGCTTGCTCCGCATTGAATATGCGGGTGAAGGCATCGCTAATTGGGTCAAACTGCATTTCTTTCACCTCATGAGTACTTCTTGAATCCGATATCTGGAGCGACGTCCCTGAAACACTGTCTGCACAGTCTCAGTCCGTGTCTGCGAATCATTCCACGCTTGCGGCCGCAGCGTCGGCAGCCGTTTGAGCGGCCTATCTCCTTGCCATGATCATGTGCCATCTATCTCACTCCTCCACTATCTCGATCTCAAATTGCTCGGCAAACCACTTCTTGCTCTCTTCGGGGCCGACTCTGTGCCCATACCCAACACGTGAGGAGCTCTGTCTGCGACGCGAGACCCTGTGGCCGGGCCTCTCTAGGACTATGTTGACATCCATGCCGAAGATTCCGATATCCGGGTCATACTTCTGATTCGGGAAATCCGTGTAGTCGGAGATCCCGAAGGAGAGATTCCCCTGTGAGTCGAAATTGTACGAGGGAAGTGTGTTCTGGCGGACCCAGAAAGCGTCCTTGAGGAATGACTGGATGGACTCGCTTTCACGAATCGTGACCTTGCAGCCTATCGGAGCGCCCCTGCGGGTGCCCAAATCGCGATTGGTCTGGGTCGCTAGAGTGCGTACGGGTTTCATTCCAGTCAGCAACTCAAGAACTCGCTCAGCCAACTGCAGGCGCTGGCCACCCTCGCCCACACCAATGTTCACGGTGACCTTTGTAATCGAGGCGGTTAGCATCGGATTGGCTCCTTGACTCATGACTCAGCCCCCGGGATGTCTGAAGATGAGCCGATAACGAAGACGTAGTCTGCAATCGTCGAGAACTCTTCGAACTGGACCTCGTTGGCCTTCGATGAGCGCTTAACATCGTGGCCTCTGATGGTCGCGGTCTCGCCGATGTGACTGCCCCCTGTGAGGTACGAGAGTGAGCCTTCGGAGAACTTGTGGTGAGCGGAAATCTGCTGGTCAGGGAGAGAAAGGACGACGCTATCTCCTGTGCTATATGTGGATGCATCGTCCATCAGGATATTGCGACCATCGTGCAGGTGCAACTGTGTTCGGCCGCCGCGGATGGTGGTCTTCCCCATCACTCTGCATACCTTGGAGTTTGCATCGCTGCTAGAGATTGGTCGGTAACGCAACTTGCCGTTGGTGTCCAACACACATCGGTAGTTGTCATCAGCCACGGTCAGCACATCCATCAACCCGACACCGCGTCCTCCGTCGGTCTCAATTCGTCCATCGACCTTGATCACTCGCGAGTGCAGGATTCGCTTAGCCTCACGGTGAGTGTGAGCGACGCCGAGTACATCGCGAAGGATGAGTGCTAGGGGCATGCAGTTCTCGATGTTGTGTCCTCCTGGATTCGGCTTCTGGACCCAGATTGATGACTTCCTTGGAAGCGGCCAGCTACGAGGCATCACGAGTCTCTTGATGTGGCTTCTACTCATCTGAGGCACCTCCAGCTCTCTCAAGGAGTCTCTTGATTCTCAGTTGGTCTCCATCGAACAGTGAGGTGACGACTATGTTGGAGGCCCTGATGGGGACTCCCTCCTCCTTTCCGTCCGCTGTACTCAAGGTCATTCCATCGACGAAAATTAGCGACCTCTCGGTGTCGACCGAGGCCACCTTGGCCTTGATTCCGCTGCGGCCTCTAGACTGTCCGAGGCGCTTGCCACGTGAATCTGACTTGACGCTGTTGGGGCTGCCGAAATCGCCTCTCACAACCTCCACTTCGTCGCCGACTCTGACGGTGACAGTGCGAATGGCCTGCAACTCTGGATCGTCGGTGACCAATCTAGCTCGAATGCGCTTGCGCTTGAGGTGAATTGGAGCGTCACTTCCCTTGCGGCGCTGCTTTCCGGGTTTTTTACTCGCCATTTTTCTCACCTCATACAATCTGCTTCGCCGTTGCAGCGATTCTCGGCCAGCGCTCAGCGGCCTCTCTGCTGACAGGACCCTTGATGTCGGAGCCCTGGACCTCTCCCTTGCGGTTCGTAATCACGCAGGCGTTGTCCTCAAACTGGACCCATGTGCCATCGACCCTTCTGAATGGGCGGGCTTGGCGTACGATTACGGCATCGAAAATCTGGCGTCGCGTCTCGGGAGTTCCTCTGCGCACGGTAACTCTGACCATGTCGCCAACTCCTGCTGAGGGGTAGCGGCGTGCGACCCCACCCTTGTTCAGGACTGTTATGAGTTGGACCACCTTGGCCCCGGTGTTGTCAACGCAGTCGAGCTTCGCCTGCGTAGGAAGTCCTGCAGTGACCTTTCCGGGTATGCCCTTCATTCCGATCCCTCCTTCTCGATGACGCAGAACTTGACGGTCTTGGACAGAGGACGGCACTCCATGATGCGGACCTTGTCTCCTGCGTTCACTTCCCCGATGCACGAAGGCAGATGCGCTGCGTAGCGTCGGGTGCGCTTCTGGTAGCGCTCGTACTTCTTCATGTAGCGAGTGGTCTGTCTCTCGACAACAATCGAATCTGACATCATCGATGAGGAGACAGTACCCTCGATAATCTGTCCACGCAGCCTCAGACTCCCATAGAACGGACAGTTTTCGTTTCCGTCCCACTCTCCCTTGGGGGTGCTGACATCGACTCCTATATCTCTCATCTCAGTCCCTCCCGTACCTTCTGTTAATCCGATCTTCTGGACGTTGGGTCACGGATGAGCCTTCAATCAGCTCTCCGGAATCGATTCTGAATGTAATGACGTTCTTCGCTAGTCGAACTCTCCCGCTGTCAGTCAGAACGCGGATGGTTCTGCGGGTCTCATCTAGGACTGTTCCAGTCAAACCGACCAGAGTCGGATCCAATGATTCTACCACAGTGATGTTTCTAGACAGCCAAGGCATGTGCATTGTGCTCATCATCATCGCACCTCCACCTGGTATCCATTCTGCTCTAGGACCTTGGCAGCCCTTCGCTTGTGGTCGCCCTGTAGTTCGATGGTGCGATCCTTGACTGTGCCACCGCTAGCGCAGGCTCCTTTGAGTATCTTGGCCAACTCGCCGAGATCGATAGCCGAGTCATCTATTCCTTGAACGATTGTGACCATCTTCCCATACCTCCTTCTTTCTACTGAGATTGTCGCTTTCTGCTGTTCCTTCGCTATCTCTTGGCAGATACATAGTTCGTCAGGCAGTCCACACAGGTTGCATATGCCCGCCATCTGTTCTACTCACTCTCCTGATTCATTCGTGTGAGCAATCTAGCTATGCTCCTTCGAGTCTGCTTGTAAGCCCCTGAGTTGGAGGCTGAGCCGCCCAATGCCTGCTGGGAGCGGAGTTGGAGCATCTCTTCTCTGAGATCCTCCAGCGTCTCGAGGCGCTGCTCGGGACTCATCGAATCTATGTCTCTGGAACTGATGTGCGTCATTCACTCCTCCTCCTTCGACTCGATGTCGGCCATCTTCTCAACGACGGAGTCAACCACGTCGTCGGCTTCAGGGGCTGGGCTATCCTCGGATTCGGTGTCTTCGATGTCGTCTTCACTGGTCTCGAATATCGCGACCTCGGAGAGAGGAGGGAGTCCGGAATCGGCCCTCTCAGTGATGATAATCTCATGCGGAAGCCTTACTCCGGGCCTCATAATCTTAACAGTGCAGCCGATGGTTCCCAGTTTCTTTACAGCGGTCGAGAATCCGGTGTCCATGAACTCAAGAGCGGTCTCTCCGCAGAACTTGATGTGGCCCTGTTGGAACTTCTCTACACGATGACGGGCACCGGTAATCTTACCGCTCAAAACGACTAGACATCCACGAGCGCCGGCATCCATTATTTGCTGGGCAGTACCGTGACCAGCCCTGCGGAAGAACCAGCCCCGCTCCAAAGAACTTGCAAGTTTGCTTGCCATTATCTGGGCGCTCAGGCGGGGCTCTTCTACCTCTTCGACATCGAGATGAGGTCGGTCGAGGTCGAAATCGTTCTTGAGTCGGTTTCCGAGCTCGTGGATGACCTTGCCTCTGCGGCCGATGACCCTTCCGACCTGCTCGGCCCGAAGGCTAATCTTGGTACCTTCTGGAGTGCGTGTGAAGGTCAGACCAGAGAAACCAGCGCGCTCGGTCTCACGGAGCAGGAACTCACGGACCAGCTGTCGCTTGACATTGCGGTCAACGAGGGCTCGGATTGTCGTCTGCTGCTTCATTCATTCACCTCAGAAGATTTCCTCATCCTCGCCCTCGCCATAGTGCTCGAGGAAGATCTCGAGATTGACCTGGTAATGATTGCTCGGAGTAGCACGTCCTCGCGCGCGTGGGCGCCAGTTGACTGCAACCTGGCCACGGTGGGCGGCTACGTGAGTGATTGTCATGTCCTCTGCATCGAGGGTATCGAAGCGCTGGCGAGCGTTGTCCATGGCGCTGTTGATGAGCTTGATGAATTCCTTGGAGGCTTTGTTCGGGTACTTGCCCGGGCCCATCTTGCCCTTACGGTGACCTGCCATCGTGTTGCCACCCCTACCTCTGCGAGATCGGCGGGTGTAAGGAATGGCCTTCTTCTTGGCAACTACATCTTCGAGATACTGGACTGCTGCTGCAGCATTCATTCCGCGAATCGCCTTGGCAATATGGTAGCAGTGCTTGTGGTGGCAGTCGATGTTGACGGCGCGAGCCGTGACTAGATTCGAGCCTTCCAGCAACTGGGTGTATCCAGACTGCGGCTGTCCTGCTCTCCTGCTCATCTCTTTCACCTCACTTCAGTGCCACGTGCTGTGACGAACGGGTAGCACCCACACCAGGTCCGGTGTGTGTGACCGATTTGCGCGTATGGGCGAACTCACCCAGCGCATGTCCAATCATCTCGGGTGCTATCTCGACATTGACGAAGTCCTTGCCGTTGTGTATTCCAACTGTGGTTCC
>MDTE01090979.1_pt1 | contig 11265 bp, 7 predicted proteins | sample 811231 | NCBI WGS metagenome assembly MDTE01 (sample SAMN05326651, study PRJNA326480) | marine metagenome | isolation source: seawater | place: Indian Ocean: Red Sea | collected 2010 | reverse complement strand
GGCGGGGCTTTCACGAAATCCACTTGCCGGAGATAGACCGGCTCGAGAGTGGACGCTTCCACAAAATCGCTTCGCCCCGAGGCCAAGCGACCCACATACTCGGCTGATGGAAAGGCGTCGCCCACAGCGGGGCCGATGACGGTCGAACCAGCGACGCGCAACGACTCCTGTTCCGCGCGCTTGGCCAATCGCGTTGGCTCGATGGTGCGAATGCCCTCTTCGCCCAGCTCGAATCTGGCCAGATAAACCTCCCCGCGCTGGGCGTCCACGGCCAGCGTGACTTCGCCCCGCCGCCCCGCCGCCTGCTCGCCCTTGGCCAACGCCTCGAGGCTGTCCACGCCGTGCACCTTCACGCCTCGCGCAAGCTGCCAGCCCTGCGTCAGCGCGATCGCCGCGCGGATGCCGGTGTACGAGCCGGGGCCGATGCCGACGGCGATACAGTCGATCTCCGTCCGCCCGACCGCCGCTTGGCCAAGCGCAGACTCGATCAGTGCCACCGCTGCAGTGTCCCGGCCCTCAGTGACGGTTTGCTCCGCGAAGAGCTGTGCGCCGTCCAGCACGGCGACACTCCGGTGGTCGGACGAAAACTCAATCGCCAAAATCTTCATGAACAATCCTCCGCTTGGTTTCTCCCTCGTCCGACAAATGCACGAGTCGCAGCGCTTGGCCGCCGTCCGGCTGGGCCGACTCAGGCAGCGGTTGGCCGGGCTGCCAGCCGCCGCCGAGCCAGCGCTCGAACCACTCGACGGCGGCGAGGCCGTCCGGCATGGTGAGATGATGCTCCAGCCCGGCGGCGATGATTTCCGACTGGCTGTCGAGCCGGTACAGGTCGATGTGCGCCAGCGGCAGTGCGCCGTCACCGTGTTCCTGCAGCAGCGCAAACGTCGGCGACGTGACGGTGCCCGTGATGCCGAGGCCGGCGGCGAGGCCCTTGACGAGTTGCGTCTTGCCAGTGCCAAGATCGCCGATGAGACCGACGATCCAGCCGGGCCGCGCCTCCGCCGCCCAGCGTTGGCCCAGCGCGAAGGTCTCCTCCGGGCTATTGGAAATGAACGTGTCCACGCGTGGCGATCTCCATGAGTCCGGTTTTTTGGCGAATCTTCAGTCCCGGTTTCACGACGAGCTTGCCGATGCAACAGAGCGGCGTGTCGGGGAATTGCTGCTTGAACTGGTCAAGCAACTCGACAGCCCGCCCCTGGCCCAGTGTGAAGCACAGCTCGTAATCCTCGCCGTCGGTCAACGCGGCGAGCATCGGTGGCTTGGCTGCCTCCGACTCCTTCGCGCGAAGCCGTGCCTCGGGGCGGATCGGCAGGGCGGACTCAAGCAGCTCAGCGCCCGCGCCGGCCGCGTCTAGCAGATGGCCAAGGTCACCCGCGAGGCCGTCGCTGAGGTCGATCATCGCGCTCGGCTGATGGTACTCGGCCAGCCAGCGCGCCTCGGCCAGACGAGGCTTGAACGAGAGGTGATGCCCGGCGATCGAGCCACCCAGCTCGCCGGTTACCCATACACCGTCGCCGACACTTGCGCCGCTGCGAAGGATGCATTTTTCGCGCACGACCTCGCCCACGAGTGACACTCCGATGAAGAGCCGCTCCCGGTTGGCCACCGTCTCGCCACCGACGAGCGACACGGCGTGCCGCTTGGCCAAGGCGGCCATGCCGTCGTAAACCGACTCGATGCGCTTGGCCTCGAAACCGTCCGGCAGACCGAGCGTGACCGTGGCCCAGCGCGGCGTACCGGCCATTGCGGCGATGTCGCTCAGCGCCCGGCCAAGCGCCTTGTGGCCAACCTGTTGCGGATCGGCGTCGGGGGTGAAATGAACGCCCTCGACCACGGCATCAGTCTTGTGGAGCTGCCATTGGTCGGGCACACCGGCATCGATTACGGCGCAGTCATCGCCCCCACCGACGACCACGGAGTCGCCGGTCGGTAGCTTGGCCGAGAGCCGCGAGATCAACTCGAACTCGTCCGGCTGTTTCTCGGGCTTGGTTTCACTCATTGCCAAAAGAGCATGGTCAAGTTGGAGGCGTTGAAGACAGCGTGCGCTACGATCGGGGCGAGCAGGTTGTCGGTGAACTCGTACAGCGCGATCAGCCCCAGCGCCACGGCGGTGAGCGACGCGAACGTGAGAAGGTTGACGTGAAAGAGCGCGAACAGGATCGCGGTGCCGATCGCAGCGATGCGCGGATAACCAATCTGCTTGATCGCCGGATACAGGATGCCTCGAAAGAGAATCTCCTCCACAACCGGCGCGACGACGGCGGCCATCACCACAAAAAAAACGAGCGCGCCTGTTTGATCCGGCTTGGCTGCCTCCTCGGCGATGAGCGTGACCAGTTTTTGCGGCTCGGCCTGATCGCCGAGCGCCTGAATAAGCAGGCTCGTCGACAAGGCCAACGCCATGGCGATGCCCACCAAGCCGAAGCCGGTTCCCAAGCCGAGCAACAGGCAGCGGCCGGTGTTGCGGCGGTTGAAGCCGAAGGCAGCGGCCAGGCTGATCGGTGTTTGATAAAAGCTGCGATTGACCTGAAACCAAACAGTAACACCAACAAGAATGGCCACCGGCAGCACGGTGACATTCGCCGCCATCTGTGCGATCGAGCCGTCCTCAAACAGACCGGCCACTGCCGCCCCCGGCGCGAGGGCCAGCATCAGGGCGCAGCCGAGCCAGAGGAGCGACTCGGGATTCCATGGTTTGTGTGTCAGCACGGCCAGGCCAGGGTAATCGCCGCCGGGCGGTTCAGCCAACAAAACCTCCGCTTGGCCAACCGCTCAATGGCGGAAATGCCGTCCGCCGGTGAAGGCCATGGCCATGCCGCGCTCGTTGGCAGCGGCGATGACCTCGTCGTCCCGCTTGGAGCCGCCGGGCTGGATGGCGGCGGTGGCGCCGGCCTCGGCGGCGGCGATGAGGCCGTCGGCGAACGGGAAAAAGGCGTCACTGCAGACCACGCTGCCGTTGAGGTCGAGCCCGGCCTCGCCCGCCTTCCAGACGGCAATCCGGCTGGCGTCGACGCGGCTCATCTGCCCGGCACCCACGCCGAGCGTGCGGTCCCGGGCGGCGTAGAGGATGGCGTTGGACTTGACGTGCTTGACGGCGCGCCAACCGAAGAGCATCGCCTTCAGTTCGTCCTCGCTCGGGTAGCGCTCGGTGACAATCTCGAGATCGGCGGCCGATGTTTTTTGGAGATCGCGCTCCTGCACGAGGAACGACTCGGCCCCGACGGAGCGGACGTCCCACGGCACAGCGTTGGCCGGGTTTAGCAGCAGCTTGGCCAAGCGCAGATTTTTTTTCTGCTGGAGCAGTTCGATAGCGTCGTCCTCAAACTCGGGGGCAACGATGACCTCAGTGAAGATTTCGCTGATCGCCTCGGCGGTGGCTAGGTCGAGCGTGGTGTTGCAGGCGATGATGCCGCCGAATGGAGCCTGCCGGTCGGTCGCGTACGCCTTGGCCCACGCGTCGGCGAGGGTGTCGGCTTGGCCAAGGCCGCAGGCGTTGGTGTGCTTGAGAATGGCGAGCGTGGGCAGGTCGGCGTCGTACTCGACGATCAACCCGGCGGCGGCGGTGAGGTCGAGGATGTTGTTGTACGAAAGCGCCTTGCCGTGCAGTTGCTTGTAAAACTCGCCGAAGCGGCCGTAAAGGGCGGCTCGCTGGTGGGGGTTTTCGCCGTAGCGCAAATCCTGCGCCTTGTCGGCCCGGACGACGAGCTTGCCCGGCAACTCCTCGCTCGGCTGCTCCTGCTCGTAGACGTTGGCCAAGTGCAGCGCGATGGCTCCGTCGTAGGCGGAGGTGCGGGAGTACACCTTGACGGCAAGCTCTCGGCGCAGCTCGAGCGTGGTTTCGCCGTTCTCGGAGACTTGATCGGCGACGCGGCCGTAGTCGGCGGGATCGACCACCACGGTGACACTCTGGTGGTTCTTGGCCGCGCTGCGGAGCATCGACGGGCCGCCGATGTCGATGTTCTCGATGGCGGCCTCGAGTGTGACGCCCGGCTTGGCCACGGTCTGCTCGAACGGGTACAGGTTCACCACGACGAGGTCGATCGGCCGGATACCGTGCTCTGCGGCGGTGGCGGCGTGTTCGTCATTCTCCCGCAGGTACAGCAGACCGCCGTGGACCTTGGGGTGCAGCGTTTTGACGCGGCCGTCGAGCATCTCGGGAAAGCCGGTGTAGTCGCTGAGGTCCTGCACCGTGAGGCCGGCCTCACGCAGCACGCTGGCGGTGCCGCCGGTGGAGATGATCTCGACGCCCGCCCGCGAGAGCACCTCGGCAAATGGGACGATATCGGTCTTGTCCGAAACAGAAATGAGCGCTCTCTCAATCTTGGGCATGAGGCTTAGGTTCGGGTTGCGGCTGTCGGCCCGCTGTCAGGCTTGCCCATGATTGCCCGTGCGATGAAAAAATCAAGCGGATGCTGCGCTTGGCCAAGCGCCTTGCCAAGGGGGATTATCTGCCCCCCGGCGGCCTGGGTGGAGAGGGCAGCGGGAACGCTGTTGGCCCTGGCGACGGCAGGGGTTTCGGCAGGCTAGACGGGGACGGGGAATCAGCATCGGGATCAAGGTAGCTCACGAAGGAACCGTCCTCATCGAGCAGGGTGGCGGTGACAAAAATCAGCAAATACCTCGGCCTGTCGATGGTTGAGCGCTTGCGGAACGCTGAGCCGATGCCGGGCAGGTTGCCGAGGATCGGAACCGACTCAACAATGGTGCGCTGCTCGCGCTCGAGCACGCCGCCCATCATGACACTCTGCCCGGACCCGACCACCACACGCGTAGCCAGTTCCTGCGTGCGCCACTGAGGCAAGAAAATCTCAAGCTTGCTCTGCTCCCCCTCGGACGCTTCGTCGATTGTCTGGCCCTTGAGCGAGACATAGGTGACATTCTGGTTCACCACCGGGTGCAGGGCGAGCAGGATACTCTGTCCGTCTCCGCCGATGCTGGCCACAACATCGAGTGAAACACCGGCTGTGATCTGGTTTGGCTTTCCCTTGGGCACAAGGCGCTGAGAGTACTGGCGCTCAGTCAGTGTCTCCTCAATCGTGAACTCCTCGTAGAAGTAGTTGACTCGACCGTCTTGAATAGATCCGGGCCGGTTGTTCAGGAGCGTCAGGCGGGGCGCGCTCAGTAGCTGGCTCTCGCCGCTCTGCTCGAGCGCTGTCAGGGCCGCTGTAAGGTCGGCATTGCTGAGGATGCTGTTTTCCTTGAACACATTCTTGAACGTAATCCTCGTCAACAGTCCCTCTTCACTGCCCAGCGCCCCGTTGCCGATCCCGGTCTGGTCCCTGGGCGGATTGCCTGCCGCGCTTGACGCCCATCGGAAGCCGAGGTCGATGAACGCCGCCTCGGAGATCGTGATGAACCGCGCCTCGATCAACACCTGTTGGATCGCGCGGTCGAACTCCTCAATGATCCGCTCCAGGACCTCGAATTGCGCCGGCGAGCCGGTGGCGACGATGAGGTTGCGCTCGTAGTCGATCATGAAGTTTGAGCCCTTGAAGAACATCGTGATCGCATCCTCGATCGACGGCCTTTTTGTAATGCTGTCGTTGACGAACATCTCGTACTTGGCCGTCTCGGTGACAGTAGCTGTACCCGCTTTCGCGTTTTTTACCGTCACCAGCGTGGTCTCCTCCGGCCCGAATTGTGCCGGCATCATGAAGCCCTTGCGCAACCGGTAGAAGCGGGTCTGCTCGATCAGTTCCTTAGCCGCCTTGCCGTCGATCACCCAGATCAGGTCCTCCCCGACCTGGAACTGCACCCCCGCGTTACGCGAGATGTAGCCAAGCAATTCGCTCAGTTTCGCTTTCTCGAGGTTGAGCGTGAGCTTCTGCTGCAGCGGGGCCAAACCCTCGTCGGCCACGAAGTTGATGCCCTCCCTGCCGCCGATGCCAAACAGGATTTCCTTCACGGTTTGGTCGCTGGCCTGGACGGACACCGTGTTGTCCAGCAGGGCGGACATGCGGCCCTGTTCACTCCGGGCATCAAACAGGAATCCCTGCTTGGTGATTTTTTTGCCAAATGTTTCCGGCACATACGGTGTGGCCTGGATCATCTCGAGTGCGTCGCGGATGTCCTTGCGCGGCGGGAGGCCGCGGCTCTTTTCGTCCTTCCAGATGTCCCTGATTGACGGGTTCATCCCGGTGTGCTTTGAGTCGATGGACCGGATGCGATCCTCGATGGCCTGTTCCCGGAGGATTGTTTTCTGCGTGGCCACCCATTCGCTAATCCGCAGGAGCGTCTTGTCTTCCGGGTATTGTTGCAGCAACAGGCCCACCTCGGCCTCGGCCTCCTCCCACTTGCCCCGTTCGGTCAGGTTAAAGATCGACTCGAGTTCCCTGTCGTAGGCGGCGCTGTATTCGACACGGTCGTTGAGTTTGAACGTCCCGTCGGTACCCTGCTTCGACGACTGGCAGCCAACCCCCATCGCCAATGCAAGGCCAACTGCCAACCCGATGCCGCGCTTGGCCAAGCGCCGTCGGCGATGCGTCCGTCCTGAATGGTTTCCTGTCCTCACGCTGCCGCTGCCTGGGCATCCACCAGCCGATACCAGTTGTCCCGCTGGCGCGCCTCGTAGCCGAGGCCCTCGATCAGGCGCCGCATGTCCGCGACACCCATGCGAAATGTCGTGCCCGCCTCAGAGACCACGTTTTCCTCGATCATGATGCTGCCCAAATCGTTCGCCCCGTACTTCAGCGCGACCTGGCCAACCTCAAGTCCCTGCGTCACCCAGGAGCTTTGGATGTTCGGGATGTTGTCGAGGTAAATCCGGCTGAGGGCCTGCATCCTCAAATACTCGCTGGCGCCGGCTTCTGGCGCCTCGAGCCGGGTGTTCTCCGCCTGGAATGTCCAGGCGATGAACGCGGTGAAACCTCCTGTATCGTCCTGTTGACGCCGCACGCGCTCAAGATGTTCAATCCGCTGCCCTAACGTCTCGACGTGTCCGAACATCATGGTCGCCGTCGAGGCCATGCCCAGCCGGTGCGCCACCGCCATCACCTCCAGCCAGTCATCGCTCATCGCCTTGAGCGGCGAGATGCTTTGGCGAACCGCGTCGACCAGAATCTCGCCGCCGCCGCCGGGGATCGAGCCTAGGCCAGCGTCGCGAAAATCCCGGATCAGCGTCTCCAGCGGCTCGTCGAACACGTCACGAAAATGAATGAACTCGCTGGGGCTGAAGCCGTGGACGTTGACCTGCGGGAACTTGTCGCGAATGTGCGACAGCAGATCGAGGTACCATTGCTTGCCGAGCTTCGGGTGATGCCCTCCCTGCATCAGGATCTGATTGCCGCCCAGCGCGATGGTCTCCTCGATCTTTTGGTCGATCTCGTCGTGGGTGATCATGTACGAGTCGTCCTGTTTTTCCGTGCGCCAAAACGCGCAAAACTTGCAGTAAACGTTGCAAACGTTGGTGTAGTTGATGTTACGGTCAACGATGTATGTGGCGATATCGTTGCCGCGCCCGCCGTACGCATCCTCCTTGGCCAAGCGCCGGCGGCGATCCGCCAGCGCGCCAAGCTGCGGCAGCGGCAATTCGTACAGCCGCGCCGCCTCATCGGCGTTCACACGCCCGCCGTCCCAGGCCTTTTGGCAGAGTGCCTCCTTGGTGGCATCCAAGCCCACGCCGGGAATATAGTCCTCCGCAGACAAAAGGCAACCCGCTTGGCCAAGCGCAGCCTACCCTTTTTTCTGCTGCCGGGCCCAGGCGTCCCGCAGGGTGACAGTGCGGTTGAACACCGGCCGTCCGGGCTGGGAATCGACAGCGTCGGCACAGAAATAACCCAGCCGCTCGAACTGGAACCGCTCGCCCGGCACGGCCTTGGCCAAGCCCGGCTCGAGCCGGGCATCGCGGATCACCTCCAGTGAGTGCGGGTTTAGGTGGTCGAGGTAGGTTTTGCCATCCTCCTCCCGGTTTGGATCCTCGACAGCGAACAGCCGATCGTACAGCCGCACCTCCGCCTCGTGCGCGTGCGCCGCGGAGACCCAGTGGATCGTGCCCTTGACCTTGCGGCCGTCCGGCGCGTTGCCACCGCGCGTCTCGGGGTCGAAGGTGCAGTGCAGTTCGGTCACCTCCCCGGCAGTGTTCCGGATGACCTCGTTGCAGGTGATGAAATAGGCGAAACGCAGCCGTACTTCCCGGCCCGGGCCAAGTCGGTGGAATTTCGACGGCGGATCCTCCATGAAATCGTCCCGCTCGACGTAAATCTCGCGTGTAAACGGAACCGTGCGCGACCCGGCTTCGGGGTTCTTCGGATGATTGGGCGCCTCCAGTTCCTCGACGACCCCCGCGTCAAAATTCGTGATCACCACCTTCAGCGGCCTCAGCACCGCCAAACGGCGCGGCGTGGTGTCGTTCAGGTCTTGCCGGATGCTGTGCTCAAGCAGCGCGACATCGGTGAGGCTGTTGAACTTGGTCATGCCGATCGTCTTGCAGAACGCGCGGATGCCCGACGGCGTGTAGCCCCGGCGACGCAGCCCGGAAAGGGTCGGCATACGCGGATCGTCCCAGCCGCTGACGAGTCCATCCTCGACCAGCGTGAGCAGCCGGCGCTTGCTCAACACGGTGTAGGTGAGGCTCAGTCGCGCAAACTCGATCTGCCGCGGACGGCGGTCAATGGTCACGTTGTCGAGCACCCAGTCGTAGAGCGGCCGGTGCACCTCGAACTCCAGCGTACAGAGTGAGTGCGTGATGCCCTCGATCGAGTCGGACAGGCAATGGGTGAAGTCGTACATCGGGTAGAGGCACCACTGGCTGCCGGTGCGGTGATGCGGCACCTTTCGGATGCGATACAGCACCGGATCGCGCATGTGCAGGTTCGGCGACGCCATGTCGATCTTGGCCCGCAACACCCGTGTCCCGTCGGCAAACTCGCCGTTGCGCATGCGCTGGAAGAGCTCCAGGTTTTCCTCCGGTGACCGATCCCGAAACGGGCTGTTCGTTCCCGGCCGTGTGGGCGTGCCTCGATGCTCGGCGATTTCCTCCAGCGTCAATTCACAAATAAACGCCTTCTCCATCTCGATCAATTCAACGGCGAACCCGTAGAGTTTCTCGAAATAATCGGAGGCAAAGAAAATATTTTTTCCCCAGTCGAAGCCAAGCCACTGGACGTCCTCCTTGATCGAGTCGACGTACTCGACGTCCTCCTTCGCTGGGTTCGTGTCATCAAAACGGAGGTGGCAGATGCCACCCTTATTTTCCTGCGCGATGCCGAAGTTGAGGCAGATCGACTTGGCATGGCCAATGTGCAGGTAGCCGTTCGGCTCCGGCGGAAAGCGGGTCACCGTTGAGGCGTGCCTGCCGTTGGCCAGGTCATCTGCGACGATTTCGCGGATGAAATCGAGTGACTCCGGCTTGGCCTGACCGGGATCGGATTCTGGGGAGTTTTGGTTTGTGTTGCCCATCACAGGTGCTTCGCTTGGCCAAGTGGCAGCGAAGCGCGGAGCGTAATTGAGCCACAAAACAAAGAAAAGCGCATTAGCTTGGCCAAGCGCAAGCGGCTACTCCAACGACGCCTTGAGTCTGGAAAAAAAATCGCGTTCCTCCTCCTCGGAGACCGGTTCCGCGTCGTCGCCGTGCACGATCAATTCCTCTGGAATCTCCTTCAGGAACGGCGACGGCTGGCAAGGTATCAATTCGCCAAACTTCCGCCGGCTGCCGCAGTGGCTCATGGTGAGCGTGCGCTGCGCGCGAGTGATTGCCACGTAAAACAACCGTCGCTCCTCATCCACCGTCCCCTCGACCTTGGAGCGGGCGTGCGGGATTAGTCCGTCCTCCACGCCCGCGATGAATACGTGCGGGAACTCCAACCCCTTGCAACTGTGCACGGTGATCAATGTCACGACGTCTCCTGCTTCCTCATCGTCGTCACGTTCGCGATCAAGCGAGATATGTTCCAGATAGCGATGAAGCCGCTCCGGCACCGGGCGATCCGCCGGGCAAAAGTCGGGATCCATCGAGTCTAGCAAATCGACGATGTTGCGCACACGATTCTCGGCGCTTTCCGCGTCCTTTTCCATGCGGCGCATCTCCCGAAACAAGCCAACCTCCTCAAGCCAACCGGTGCACCATGCCTTGAGCGGGGCGGCCGGATGAACGGGGACCGGACGGTTCAACCGCTCGTTGACCGACTCCACCAACTCGACAAAATCAAGGATGCTCTCCACCGTGCGCGGCTTGAACTGGCCAAGCGCTGCCTCGTCGCGCATGACGCCAAACACCGAACAGCCACGCTCCTGGCTCATGGCAAGCAGTTTCTCCATCGTGGTGTTCCCGAGGCCGCGTGCGGGGACATTTACGACACGAAGCAGGCCGGTGTCGTCGTCGGGGTTGAGGAACAACTTGAGGTATGAGACGAAATCGCGAATCTCGCGCCGGTCAAAAAAACTCTGCCCGCCGACAAGATTGTAGCGGATTTCAGCCTTGCGCAGCGCCGTCTCAAGCGGGCGCGATTGCTGGTTGGTGCGAAACAGGATCGCCTGCTCCCGCCACCTCACTTTCTTGATACTGCGGTTGAACTGGATCTCCTCGACCAGCGCACGCGCCTCCTCTTCCTCATCGCGAAACTCCCAAAGCGTGATCGGCTCGCCGTCGCCCTTGTCGGACCACAGTCTTTTTTCACGGCGCTGGGTGTTGTTTTTGATGACCGCGTTGGCGGCCTCCAGGATCGTGTTGGTGGAGCGATAATTTTGCTCGAGCCGAATCACCTGGACATCGGGAAAATGTTTCTCGAGGTCGAGCAGGTTGGCCACCTCGGCCCCACGCCATCCGTAGATACTCTGGTCGTCGTCGCCCACCACGCAAAAGTTGCGGTGCGCCTTGGCCAAACCGTGAACGAGCTGAAACTGCGAATGGTTGGTGTCTTGATACTCGTCGACCATGATGTATCGGTATCTCTCGCGGCACTCCTCAAGTGCCTCCGGGCAAGCAGCGAAAAGCCTCAGCACCAGCAAAATCAGGTCATCAAAATCAACAGCATTGCTGGATTTGAGTGTCTGCTGGTAGGTCGAAACCAAGCGCTTGGCCAAGCCGGCCAACTCCTGGTCCTCTGCGACCAATTCATCACTGTCGGTGTTGCGCCAGCGACTGATCAACGACAGGACGGCTTGCGGGTCGGGCTTCCTCGACCCAATTGAAACTTGGCTCAGGATGCGGCGAACCACGCCGAGTTGCTCGGCTTCATCGTAGATGACAAAGTTCTTCTTGTAGCCCAGCTTCGTGATATGCCTGCGCAATACGCGCACACACACCGAATGGAATGTACACATCGTCGG
>MDTE01009598.1_pt1 | contig 11265 bp, 10 predicted proteins | sample 811231 | NCBI WGS metagenome assembly MDTE01 (sample SAMN05326651, study PRJNA326480) | marine metagenome | isolation source: seawater | place: Indian Ocean: Red Sea | collected 2010 | reverse complement strand
TCTTCTTTTATTCTTTCTTTTGGTTTTCCAATAAACTTAACTATCTTATTATTTAAATCAGCAATCCCATTATGTGGATCATAAATTTTTCCATCATAATTTAAATATATGGAATTTATAGTAAAATCTCTTCTACATGAGTCTAAAAAGATATCTTCAACAAACTCTACTTTTGCTTTTCTTCCATAGGTTTCTTTATCTACTCTCATGCTTGTAATTTCTATCTGATTACTTTTTGATATTATACTAACAGTCCCATGACCTTTTGATATGTCAATAAATTTTATTTTATTTTTTTTTAACTTTTGTTTTACGTCGTCAGAGTTAAATTTTACTGCTAAATCTATATCTTCTAGTTTCTGATTTAATAATAAGTTTCTTACTACACCACCAACAAAAAAAATATTTTTGTTTCCAAATAAATTGAATATTTTTTTCAAAATTTTAATTTTATTCCACTTATATTTAGAAGAATAAATGCTATTCATCCACTACCTTACCTGGAATTACCTTTTCTCCATTAAATCTAGGAGGTTCATATATTCCTTTATAGTTTTGAAAGTTTTTTTCTCTGTATATAAATACAAAAAGAATAAATAAAAAAATTAGTAGTACATATAAAATATATCTTATGGAGGAATCTTTTATAAAAAAACTTACTAGTTTATTAATTATGACTAAAGCAATTAGTCCAAGAGTAATAAATAGAATAACCTTAAACATTTTTAGGAATAATATTATTTATTATACGACTTAAATGTACTAATATCAAAGCGGTTGTCCCCCAAATTCTCATATCATTCCAGTATATATCATAAAAAAAGAATTTTTTATTACTAATTTTATTTATATAAAAATTTTTAGTTAAGTTTTTCTTTTTAAAAAGATGAGTCATTGGAAAGTAGAATACTTTTTCTACTTCTTTTTTATTTATTAAAAATTTATGATCTCTTAATATAATACCTACTATAGGCTTTATTAAAAAGTTACTTCCTGATAGATATAAATTTAGTTCACCTAAAATATTAATATTATTTTTTTTTATTCCTATTTCTTCATAAGTTTCTCTTAGAGCACATTCATAACTAGTCTCTTTATTATTTATCTTTCCACCAGGAAGACTCACTTGACCTGGATGGTTTTTAAGATTTTTTGACCTTAGAGTTAAAATTATATTTAAATCTTGTTTATTATCTAACAAACATAATACTGCTGCCCTTTTATACTTTTTAGAGACATAAAGCCTTTTACTGTAATCTTGTGCAAAAAAACTAGTATTATAAATGGTGTTTAGTTGACAAAATTTTATTAACTCAGATTTTAACTTAGATGGTATAATTTTCATTTTAAATTATTAATTAATTGTCATAAAAGTTTGATTATTTTATAATCACCTCTTATTTTAATATTAACTTCTACTTAGAATAACATTTAAGGAAAAAAAATGAATACGTTATCTAATAAACAAAAAAGTGATAATATTGAAAAAAGCGTGTCCTTATTTCAAGAAAAAATTACTAATGTAAACTCAGAAATAAATAAGTTGGTTTTTGGCCAGGAGAATGTAATAAAACAAATAGTAATAAGTTTACTATGTGGAGGACATGCATTAATAATTGGTTTGCCTGGATTAGCTAAAACTAGAATAGTAAATTTTTTAGGGATTATATTAGGATTAGAAACTAAAAGAGTTCAGTTTACTCCTGATTTAATGCCCGGGGATATTTTAGGAACAGAAATTTTAGATGAAATAAACAAAAGCGAAAATTATTTTAAATTTATTAAAGGTCCTATTTTTTGCCAATTATTGTTAGCAGATGAAATTAATAGAGCAAGTCCTAGAACTCAATCTGCATTATTACAGGCTATGCAAGAGAAAAAAGTTACAGTGGCAGGAAAAGATTACCTCTTACCAAAGCCTTTTCATGTACTAGCAACACAGAATCCAATAGATCAAGAAGGCACATACCCTCTTCCTGAAGCACAATTAGATAGATTTTTGATGAATATAAAAATCAAGTATCCAGACCAAGAATCAGAAAAAAAAATTTTATTAATTTCCTCAAAAGAAGATACTATCAAGCCAAAAAATATTCTAACACCTGAAGATATTTTACAATATCAAGATTTAGTTAGAGAAGTTCCAGTCGGTGACAGTATTGTCAACTATATTTTAAAGCTAATTTATGAAATTAGGCCAGAGACCTCTAAAATAAAATCAGTAAAAGAAAACATATTATGGGGACCTAGCCCTAGAGCTAGCATTTCATTATTAGCTGCAAGTAAAGCAAAAGCTCTTTTAGAAAAAAGATATTCTCCATCAAAGCTTGATGTAAAAAGCTTAATAAAACCTATCCTATCTCATAGAATTAATCTAAACATTTCTGCTAAGGCAGACAATGTTTATCTAGAAGACATTCTTAACGATGTCATAGAAAGAATTGAAGAATAATGAATTCTCTCCAATTGCTTTTTAGTCGCTCAGAAAAAGTTTCCAGTCTTTTACCATCTTTATTATCATATTCTTCTATACTACTAAAAAATATCCACGCTGGGTTGCACTCCACAAGATTTGCTGGAAAAGGAGAAAATTTTTGGCAATTTAAAGAATATTCCCAAGGTGAAAGTATAATGAATATAGATTGGAGAAAATCGGCCTCTTCAAATAAAGTTTTAATTAAACAAAATGAAAAAGAATTATCAAAAACTATATATTTATATTTTGATCGAAGCTATTCTATGAATTATAAAAGTAAAAATATTAGCTATAATAAGTTTTTTTTTTCTGCACTCTTAGCATTAACACTGTGTAAACTTTTTTCAAAAAATAAGGAAAAGATTTTTATATTTAACAGTTACAATAAGCCTATTGATTGTTCAACAAATATAAATAACTTTAATAATAGCTTTCTAACTAATAGCAAACAACATACCTTCCCTTCTATTAATCATTTTAAAGATAAGTCTTTATGCATAATCTTCAGTGATTTCTTGTACGAAAAAAAAGAACTTCAGGAACTTATAATTAAATTAAAAAAAAAGGAAATCTTAGGCTACATGGTTCAAGTCTTAGACCCCATGGAAGTAAATTTTAAATTAAATACTATAACATTGCTAAATGATTTAGAAACAAATGAAACTTTAGTATTTGATAAAAGTAAAGACTTGGAGAAAGAATACACTTCTAAAATAAAAGAATTAGAGAATAGTTTAAGAAGCCTTGCCTCACAGTCTAACTGGAAGTATTTTAAATTTACTACAGATAAAGATATTAGCAACTTTCTAATTAATTTATCACAAAGTATATTGTTAGATAAATAGTATTTTATTGCTGACTATGATAAATTTTTCAAACATTTATGCTCTTTTTGGGTTGATAAGTTTGCCAATAATATTTTTCATTATGAAACTTCGTCCTCTTAACCCAAGGAAAACTGAATTCTCAAGCTTTTTTATTTTAAGTAAAATTAGTCAGAAAAATACTGCAAAAACTAAATCTCCACCGTGGCTACTATTTTTTAGAATTTTATTATGTTTTTTTATTATTCTATTTTTTAGCAGACCTTTTTTAACAATTAATAGTCAAATTGAAAAATTTAAGAATTATGTAATTATATCGGATAATGGTTGGTCCATATCTAGTAATTACCAAAATTATAAAAATATAATAAAAGAAATTAGTCTAGAAGCAGAAAAAAATAAAAAAGAAATACATTTTTACTATTCTTCTTCAAACAACTTCGAAAAACCAAAGATTTTTAATTCTTACACAGAAATTATTGAGTTTTTGGATAATAATCCACCTATTCCAAAACAGTTTAATAGAAAAGTTTTTACACAAAACCTTGCACTCAATAACTATTTCAAAGAATCTAAAGTCTTTTTTATCTTTTCTCAACTTGATTCAATTTCATTAGAGAGTCAAATGAAGAATCTAAACTCAATTAACAACAATAATCCTACTATACATTTTATAGACCCTGTAAAAAAAGTTTCTTTTATAAAATCGCTAAAAATAGAAAAAGATTTCCTTAGTATAAAAGTTTCTAGAAAGGGTGCTTACTTTAGTGATGATTTTAAATTACAGTTTTTTGGAGAGAAAGCAGATCTGTTATTAGAAAAAAAGTATAACTTTAATAAAAATAATAATGAGTTACAAATCAAAGAAAAATTTCCTGTAGAATTTATAAATCAGGTTCATTTAATAAAATTATTCAACGAAAACCATGCTGCAGCATTTTATTATTTAGGAGATTTTAGGAAAAAAATACCTGTAGGAATATTGGCTGAAGATAACTTTGAACCAGAAAAACCTCTATTATCTCCCATTTACTATTTAAAAAAAGTCTTATCCAATACCCATATAAATTTTGTAGGGCCAGTATCAAAAATTTTAGAGAATAAAGTATCTGCAATTTTTTTACCTTCATACAATACAATATCAGAGTCAGAAATGCTAAAACTTAAGGACTGGGTAAATAAAGGTGGTATATTGATAAGGTTTTCAGATAAAAATATGATAGAAAGTCGCGACATCTTTTTAGATGGGAATAAATCTTTTATATACATACGAAATATGGGAAAAGACTTATCTATTCAGAACAAAATATCAATACAAAACTTTGATAGAGACTCCTTGTTTAGCTCTTTGACAGTACCTAAAGATTTAGAATTCACTAAACAATTGATATTAGATAATTTAAACTCAAAAATTAAAATCTTAGCATCATTGCAAGATCAAAGTCCTTTAATTTCAATGAAAAATGTAGGGAAAGGAAAAGTTATACTATTTCATGTGACTTCAAATAATGAATGGTCTAACCTGCCTTTGTCTAGCTTATTTCAGGACTTAATTTCAAAATTACTATTAATTTCTAGGGCTGAGGAAGATTTTTCTTTAAAAGAAATGAGAATAAAATACAAAATTACTTCATCAGGTGAACTAGCTAACCCAGAAAAAAACTATTACTTAAATTATGATAAAAATGAAAAAATTTTACCTTCTGAGACTCAACCTATTGGTATTTATGAAAATAATAATCTATCAATTGCATTAAATTTATCTGGAAATCTCAAAACAGAAAGTTTTTATAACAAAATTAATGAAAAAATAAAAATTAAAAAAAATTATAAAAAAAACGTTATAGAATTAAAAAGTTTTATATTAGGCTTAATTATTATTATGTTTTTAGTTGATATGCTGATAAGTATTATTCTGAAAAATAATATTTTGTTTTTAAAACTTTTTAAAAAAGCTAATTTCTTATCAATATTATTTTTATGTTTATTTTTTTTATTAAACCAAAGCAAATTAGAAGCTAACGAACCTTATAACGATTTATATTTAGCATATATCAGAACAGAAGAGCCGTTATTAAATAAGATTGCATTAAGTGGGCTAAATGAATTAAGAACTCATCTTAAAGAGAGAACTTCTCTGAGTCCTCAAGGAGTAAAGGAAATTGATTTAATCAAGGACGATTTATTTTTCTACCCTTTGATATATTGGCAAATATCAAGTTCCTCACCTCAATTAAATGATATAACTGTAAAAAAAATAAGAAATTATTTTGACTCAGGTGGTATGATTTTATTTGATATTGTAGATTTTTCAAAATCTTATACTAGCATAACTGATAGCAGCATTGAAGAGATAAAAAAAATTTTTATTAGGTTTGGAATAAAAAACCTTCAAAATATTCCTAAAAATCATACCTTAACAAAAAGTTATTACCTTCTAAATAACTTCCCTGGTCGATGGGATAATAGATTAATTTTAATACAGGATGATAGTTTAGAAAATAATGATGGTGTAAGCTCCGCTGTAGTTGGTTTAAATGATTGGGCAGGAGCTTGGGCTAAGGATAAAAATAACTATTCCCTTTTTCAGGTAGTTCCTGGGGGTGAAAGACAAAGAGAACTGTCTTATCGTTTTGGTATAAATCTTTTAATGTATGCACTCACTGGAAACTATAAATCTGACCAAGTACACAGTAAATCTATCTTAGAAAGATTAAAAAGAAAGTAAATTATATGGAATTAAATTTATATCCTCTATTTTCTTATGAAACTTCATTTTTGTTTTTTTTATTTTTTTTATTAGCTTTAGGTCTTTATTTCTACTTTACCCTGAAATATTTTTTTCTTCGCACTTTGATATTTTTCATTTTTTTAATTTTAATTTTTAATCCCATGATAGATAAAATTAAAAAGTCTTACTACGATGATATTTTGTTAATATTATATGATAAAACACAGAGTGTAGTCACATCAAAAAAAATTAATCAATTACAAAATATAAAAGAGAATATTAAAGAAAAAATAACATTTAAAGAAAAGTTAGAAATAGTAGAAGTAGAAGTTGAAAATTTAGATAACATTGATGATGGGAAATTAGAGACTAAATTAATAACATATTTGCATAAAACTTTACAAAGATTTCAAAAGAAAAGAATAGCAGGAATTATTATTATAACGGATGGTATAATCCATGACTTAAATAAAATTGAATCAAACTTTACAGACATTCCTATACATTTTTTTCTATTAGGCAATAAAAATGAAAGAGATAGGTCTATTATAATAGAAAATATTCCTGAATACGCTTTGGTAGGAAACCCTGTAAATTTTTTATTTAAAATAAGTGATAAAAACTTTAATGAAAAAGTTAATGCTACTTTTATTTTAGATGATGTAGAAGTTTTTTCTAAAAATTTTATGCCTAATATTAATCATGAGATTGAGTTACCCATATCTCATGCAGGAGCAAATTTACTAGAAATTAAAATCAACAATCATCCTGATGAAATTACTCTAGAAAATAATTATAAGGTTTTTAACATTAATGGCATTCATGAAAAGCTTAGAGTTATGCTAATTTCAGGCGAACCAAATATGGGATTAAGAAATTGGCGTAATATTCTAAATTCAGATCCATCTATTGAACTGTTACACTTTACAATCTTAAGACCTCCTTCTAAAAGAGATTTAACTCCTGTAAAAGAATTATCTCTTATTCCTTTTCCCACACAAGAACTGTTCTCTGCTGATATTTCTAAGTTTAATCTAATTATCTTAGACCAATATACACTTCAAGGCATTCTTCCAAAAAAATATTTAGATAACTTAGTTGATTATGTTATAGATGGAGGAGCAATTCTTAATATTTCTGGTAAAGAGTATCTAGGTAATAAAAGCCTATTAAACTCTCCTTTAGCTAATATTTTACCAACCAAACCGAAAAGTTTTTCTGTAGAACCTTTTCGTCCTATATTAACGGAATTAGGGAAAAGGCATCCAGTTACTAATACTTTACAGCTATCTTTTGAAAATGGGAATTGGGGAAAGTGGTTTAGTTTTATTAAAACTAGTAAAATTTCTGGAAAAACTTTAATGCAAGCAGGTGATTATCCACTTTTAATTATAAATGACGTCTCTAAAGGAAGAGTCGCTCAACTTTTATCTGATCAAAGTTGGGTGTGGAAAAAAGATCTAGAGAATAGAGGTCCTCTTGTAGAATTGTTAAGAAATACTATTCATTGGCTATTAAAAACTCCTGAGCTTCAAGAAAACTATTTAAAAATTTTTAAAGATGAAAGTAACATTACCTTAAATTTAAATAGTCTATATGAAGGAAATATACAAGCCATAATCAAAACTCCATCGGGTAATGAATTATCTATTTTAATGAAAGATGATAAGAATGGAAGTTTAGTTGGTAAGTTTGAAAGTAATGAATATGGTAAATTTACTATAACTGCAAATGATATAAAAAAAGACTTTTATATTGGCGTTACAAATAGCAAAGAATTAGAGCAAGTAACTTCAACAGATTATATGATAAATTCCTTTTTTAAAAAAAATAATCAATTTCTTTACAGTACTACCTGGTTAGAAAATAGAATACCCACTATAGTAGAAGTCTATAATGAAAATAATATTTCAGGAAATAACTGGGTAGGAATTATAGAAAAAAAGGTTCAAAAAAATGATATATTTGTAAAAAAAGAATTCTTTAACTGGCTAATACTAATGCCACTATTATTGCTATTATTATTTTTGTGTTGGTATAAAGAAAATAAATAAAATAATGAGAAAATTAGCTTGTGGAATTGATGAGGTAGGAAGAGGATCACTAGCAGGTCCTCTAGTTGTTGCATCAGTTATATTTAAAGATTATAGAAAAATTCCTAACAATATCAAAGACTCGAAGCAAACTACTTTAAAACAAAGAACATGCCTCTTTGAAAAAATCATAAATAATGCCTACATAGGTACCGGCTGTGTTGATGCTAGTTTGATAGATAAAGTTGGTATATCAAAAGCTACAGAAATTGCTATCAAACAAAGTATTGTAAATAATGTTTGTCGCAAAGATATTATACTTATTGATGGAAATATTAAACTTAATTTAAAATATGATTTTAGAAATATAGTCAAAGGAGATTGTAATTATGTTTCTATAGCAGCAGCTTCTATAGTTGCTAAATTTATAAGAGACATTATTATGGATCTAAAAAGTATAGAGTATCCTGTTTATTGCTGGAATAAAAATAAAGGCTATGGAACAAAAGAACATTTACTAGCAATTAAACTTTATGGTATAACTAACTTTCATAGAAAGTCATACAATAGTGGAATAAAGTAATTATTTATGAAAAATCAATTTAAAAAACTCAAAATAAGAAATTCTAAGTTTATACTTGGGAATAGTTTGGAAGAATTACAATATTTAGAAACGGACTCTGTAGACATGATATTTTGTGATCCACCATATTTTTTACAACTTACCAAAGAACTCAGAAGACCAGATATGTCGGTTGTAGAAGGAGTAAAAGAAACATGGGATAAGTTTTCCTCTTATAAAGAATATGATGAGTTTGCTAATTTATGGCTGACAGAATGTAAAAGAGTTTTAAAAAGAAATGGAACAATATGGCTTATTGGTACCTATCATAATATTTATAGGTTAGGTTATCTTTTGCAAAATTTAAACTTTTGGATTCTAAATGATATTATTTGGAATAAGAAAAATCCTCTACCAAACTTTATGGGTACTAGATTTACAAATGCTCATGAAATAATGATTTGGGCGACTAAATCAAAAGACTCCAAATATACTTTTAACTATCACACTATGAAAAAAATGAACAATGATAAACAAATGAGATCTGATTGGAGCTTAAAAGTTTGCCAAGGAAAGGAAAGATTGAAAAACAGTGATAATAAAACTCTACACAGCACTCAAAAGCCTGAAGAACTTCTTTACAGAATTATATTAGCCTCAACAAAGAAAGGAGACATAGTATTGGATCCATTTTTTGGAACAGGAACAACTGGTGCAGTCTGTAAAAAGCTTGGAAGAAAGTTTATAGGAATTGATAGCAATCCTATATATATGCATGCAGCAAAAAAAAGAATTATGAAAATTAGCCCCATTGATACTTCTAATATAGAAGGTGTCCCCGATGCTAATACTTCTAAGAAGATACCTTTTTATAATCTTTTAAAAAAAGGATTAATCAACCCTGGAGAAAAAATTTTTAATTCTAAAGAAAATATAAGAGCTACTGTATTATCTAACGGTAATCTAAAATTCAAAAAATTAGAAGGTTCTATCCATAAAATTGGTGCATTTGTTCAAAATAAGCCATCCTGTAATGGCTGGACATATTGGTTTGTAAGAAAAAACAATAAACTTATATCAATAAATGTTCACAGAGACTTTCTTAGAGAAGACACCTCCTCTAAAGAATAATTAACTATCTTTCTTGTCAAGCTTGATATTGGAAACTTTCTAATAGTTTTTTCATTAACCCACTGTCCCTTAAAAGGATTTTTTTTGATTTTTTCTTTTTTTACCAAGATTATTTGTACTAATAATGTGAAATGAGAAAATTCATGTTTAATTATCTTTTTTGATAAAGAAGGAGCATAGTTTTCTTTTACTTTTATCAAGTTATTGCTCTCTAAATCTTTTCTCATTCCCCATAAACTAGAAGGAACTTCATACATTCCACCTAACAAATCTTTTGATGACCTTCTTCTTACTAAAAAAGAACCATTTACATCATATATAAAATAGCTAATGCTAAATTTTTTAGTTTTTTTTCCTTTTAAAACTTTAGCAGGATTAAGTTCTTTATAATTACAGTATTTAGATATTATACAAACCTTACATTTTGGATTAATTTTAGTGCAATAATCATTTGAAAAGTCCATAATTGCCTGAGCAAAGTCTCCTCTATTTTTTGCAGGAAAAATTTTTTCACCCAAATATTTTGTCTTTTTAGTACTTAAATCTTCAATTTTTACATTAAATATCCTATTTATAAATCTCTCTATGTTTGTATCTATTATTAATTCTTCCTTTCCATAAGCAAAACTAGCTATTGCAGAAGAAGTGTATTCTCCAATTCCAGGTAATTTTTTTAATAATATTTTTTCTGAGGGTATTATGCCATTATATTCTAATACAATAGCTTTAGCAGTTTTATGTAAATTAATTGCCCTTCTATAATATCCTAATCCAGCCCATGCTAGCAAAATATCTTGTTCTTTTGCTAATGCTAAAGACTTTATATCAGGAAATTTTTTTAAAAAACCTTTATAATATCCTAATACTGTATTTACTCTGGTTTGTTGTAACATAATTTCTGATATTAACGTTTTATAAGGGTCTTGATTTTTTAGTATTTTTTTTCTCCATGGTAATAACCTACTACTTTTTTTGTAGTATAATTTTATTTTTCTCTGTAGTGTTTTAATTCTAATATTATTCATTTTCATATATGAAAGATTACTTTAAAAACCTAAATACTTTAACCCAAAATATAAAAAGAAAAATTTATAAAGATAAAGACGCAAGATTTATTACAATTATGCAAAAATGGGATGAAATTGTTGGAAAAAAGTTTTTCAAAAAATCTAATCCCTTAAAAATAACCAAGGAGCAAGTTCTAAAGGTTGAGGTTAGCAGAGATATTTTATTGGACTTCACCTTCTCAAATCAAATTTATTTAGAAAAAATTAATATGATCCTAGGATCAAAAAATAGTATTAAAAAAATTTATGTAGTGCAAAAACATATTTAGTGCTTATATATATATAATGGAGAATAGATATGATTTTTAATATAAAACTAACTAGAATATTAACTTTATTTTTTTTCATTTCATATAGCTTTATTTCATCTTCTTATACAGACTCAGAATTGCCAAAAAATCATGTTAATCAACTAGGTAGTGATACTGCAGAAAATTTATT
>MDTE01133503.1_pt1 | contig 11266 bp, 9 predicted proteins | sample 811231 | NCBI WGS metagenome assembly MDTE01 (sample SAMN05326651, study PRJNA326480) | marine metagenome | isolation source: seawater | place: Indian Ocean: Red Sea | collected 2010 | reverse complement strand
TTGAAATGAAATTCTGGTTGGAAAATTTGCTTTAATTGTGCCTGTTATGACATCAACACTTGGTCTTTGCGTAGCCATAATAATATGTATTCCTGCAGCTCGCGCCATCTGTGATAATCTTTGTATATAATTTTCAATTTCTTTTCCTGCTATTAACATTAAATCTGACATTTCATCTACTATGACTACAATATATGGCATATGTTTTTTATGTTTAGAGTTATAGCCATCAATATTTTTTACACCAACCCTAGTCATTAACTTATATCTACTTTCCATTTCTTTAACCGCCCAACCAAGTGCTGCTGTAGCTTTTTTTGCTTCAGTAATAACAGGGCAAAGCAAATGTGGAATTCCTTCATAAGTTGATAGTTCCAACATTTTTGGATCTATCAAAATTAAATTACATTTTTCTGGAGTATATTTATAAAGCAAAGATAGTATTATTGTATTAATGCAAACTGATTTACCCGAACCCGTTGTTCCAGCTATTAACAAGTGAGGCATTACAAAAAGGTCACGGATTATTGGGATACCAGAAATACTTTTTCCAAGAGCAATAGGTAATTTTATTTCTTTTTTATTAAATCTTTCGTCAGATATAATTTCGTTTAGAAATACTTTTTCTCTTCTTACATTTGGAATTTCAATACCTATTGTGCTTTTTCCTGGTATTGTGGCGACCCGTGTTGAGACTGAACTTGTATTTCTAGCTATATCATCAGCTAAATTTACAATTTTTGATACCTTTATTCCTGAAGCTGGTTCGAATTCATTCAAAGTTACTACTGGTCCCGAACTTATACTTCTTATTTTTCCTTCAACACCAAAATCAAGTAAAATTTTTTCTAAGAATTCTGAATTTTTCGCTAACTCTGCGTCGTTAATATTTTTTTTATTTTTTAAATCAGGATTTTTCTCTAAAAAATTTATAGTTGGCAATTTAAAATTACTTTCTGATTTTTTAAATTTAGTTTCTTTATTTTTAGAAAAAGGTAAAATTGGCTGACTTTCTTTTATGTTATTTTCTTCTTTTCCCTTTGGCTCCGTATATTCTGCAGGAATATTTACTTCTACTTGCTCTTTCTTTTTGAACTTAGTTATTAAATTAAAAATATTTTTTAAAATTGTAAATGGAATTATCAAAACTCCTAAAAATTCATTAAATTTTAATTTTAAACTTAAGATTAAAAATAAAAAGGTAAATAATATCAGCGAGTAAACAACATAATGATTATTTAATAAATTAGTAAAATGCAAAATATATTCTTTAATTTCCATTCCAACAAAACCACCGTTACCATTATCTACTAACCAATATGAATCATTAAAAGAAGTACTCAAAACAACTGTTCCGCAAACTATGTAGCATTGTATATAAAAGATTTTTATTAATATATTTCTTAAAAGATTTGGATTGCCAAAAATAAAATCACCTTTCTTTGCAATAAATCCATAGCCCCAAAAAAATATATTTATTGGAATTAAGAATGAAACAAGCCCTATTGATTGGAGCATTAAATCAGAGATAACACTTCCATAAAAGCCTCCTATATTTTTTATTTCTGTGTATTCAGGGGTGTATACAAAGTTAGGATCAGTTGGAGAATAGCTAATTGTTGATACTAGAAGAAATATACTACTTAAGATTAAAGAAATACCCAAAAATTCCATTAATCTACTTTTAATAAAAATATTAATTTTAGTTAAAATACTAGAATTCATTTTTTTAAGTTAATTAATTAACTTTGTATCATTTATTAATAATTGTTAAAATTAATTTATAAAAAATAAAATCATGAAAAAGCAAAAAATTTGTATTATTGGGGGCGGTCTAACTGGTTTAGTAACAGCCATTGGTCTTTCTGAACTTGATTGCAACATTGATCTTATATCTGGGAAAATTAATCAAAATTACAAAACAAATAGAACTTTAGCAATTTCACAAAATAATTATTACTTTCTAAAAAAACTAAAAATTTTTAATTCATCAGGAAAAGAATTGTGGCCATGTTCACAAATGAAACTTTATTCAGAAATAGAAAATGAGAAATTTTTAGAAATTTTTGAATTTGATAAAGAAAAAAGCGACAGAAAAATTTTATATATGATAAAAAACTCCGATCTTATAAAATTAATGATCAAAAAAATAAGAGATACAAAGTCGATTTCATTAAAAGAAAATAGCTTAATATCTGAAATTAAAAATTTTGGAGCACTACAAGGTATAAAAAATAAAAAAAATTTTAAAGCCAGCAATGATTCTAAATATAATTTAATAATTGTTTGTACAGGAAATGATTCCAAATTAGTAAATAATTTTTTTGATAAAAAAATGATAAAAAATTCTTATAACGAAACATCTATAACTACAATTTTGAATCATCGAAAAACTAATAATAATATAGCTAGACAAATTTTTCTTAAAGATGAAATATTGGCATTACTTCCTCTTTCAAATAGTCAAACATCTATAGTTTGGTCTTTAAAGAATAATATATATAAAAAAGACAAAAATCTTTTTAAAAAAAAAATAGAGTTATATTCAAAAAATTTTCTCACAGAGATTAAATTTTTAAATAAAATTGAAAGTAAAAGTTTGAATTTTTTAATTAGAAATAAATATTATAACAAAAGAACTCTTTTATTTGGTGATCTACTTCATAAGGTTCATCCTTTAGCTGGACAAGGATTTAATATGACACTTAGAGATTTATCATTTTTAAAAAAAATTTTAAGAAACAAAATAAAACTTGGATTAGATATTGGGAATACTGATGTGTTAAGTGAATTTACAGATTTAGCCAAGCCTAGAAATTTTGCATATTCAATAGGTATTGATTTTTTAAAAAGGTATTTTTCTTTTAACAGTTACTTCAAACTTTCTAGAAACTATATGCTAAAGAAAATGAATAAAAATAATGCTTTTAAAGAAATTTTATTTAGTATTGCCGATAAAGGACTAAAATTTTAGTTTTATTGTATTGTTTTATTCTCTTGAAGGTCCATTAAATGAAAATTAATTATTTCCTCAAGATTTTTTAATTTATCTTGAACTTTAATAGTTTCTATTAATTTTTGTTTTTCTTCGGTGGAAAATGGTGCAATCATACAAACGGTATTAACTAATTGATCAAAATTAAGTTTTAACAGCTGATTAAATTCAACAGAATAATTTATCTTATCAAAAAATGATTTTATTTTTTGAAGCAAATTTTTTTTGTCATAATCTTTAAGCTCATCATTTTGAACATTTAGATCACTTATAAAATCATCATAGTTAACACTGAACTCCCTATATAACTTCTGACTTTGCAATTCTTCTATAATTTTAAATCTTATAACGCCCGAAAGCGTAATAATAAATCTATTGTCTGCAGTTTCATTAAAGCTAATAATTTTTCCTAAGCATCCAATTTTGTAAACATCCTCTGGGCTTTTATTTCTTCTAGGTTGAACCATTCCAAACAATCTACCGTTTTTTATACTGTCCTCTACTAATTGTAAGTATCTCTTTTCAAAAATATTTAATGGTAGAAGTGTATGAGGAAAAAATACTGCATTAGATAAAGGGAAAATAGGAATTGTTTTAGGTAGTTTATTTTTCATCATGTTAAATTTTTACTTAATTGATATCAAAATTTAATGATTAAAAGAATATGTATATTTGAAATTTTAACCAAAATTAAAATTGGTCAGTTTCAGTAGAATCTTTCATCGCTGTAGTGGAGCTTTCACCTGAAGAAATAGTGTTAGATACTGCGTCAAAATAGGATGTTCCAACTTCCCTTTGATGCTTTGTTGCAGTGTAACCTTCTTTTTCACTATCAAATTCCTTTTGTTGTAATCTAGAATATGCAGCCATTCCGTATTGCTTATATTTTTTAGCTAAATCGAAAATAGCATAATTTTGTGCATGGAATCCTGCTAGCGTTATAAATTGGAATTTATAGCCCATTTTTGCAATTTCTTTTTGAAAAGTTTCAATTTCCTTTTCTGATAGATTTTTTTTCCAATTAAAAGATGGCGAACAATTATAAGCTAGAAGCTTGCCAGGAAACTTTTTATGTATAGCTTCTGCAAAATTTTTTGCTTCCTCTAAATTTGGTTTTGCAGTTTCACACCAAATTAAGTCGCTGTATGGAGCATAAGCAAGCCCTCTAGAAATGGCTTGATCTAAACCATCTTTAACATAATGGAATCCTTCTGGAGATCTTTTCCCAGTTAGGAATGGTTTATCATTTTTATCTATGTCGCTTGTAATTAATTTTGCAGCATTTGCATCAGTTCTTGCTAAAATGATTAAAGGTACACCCATAACATCCGCAGCTAATCTTGCTGACTTAAGATTTTTAATCATAGTTTGTGTTGGCACTAATACTTTTCCACCCATATGACCACATTTTTTTTCGGACGCCAATTGATCCTCAAAATGAACTCCCGCAGCTCCTGCTTTTATGAATTTTTTTGTTAATTCAAATACATTTAGTGGGCCACCAAATCCAGCTTCTCCATCAGCAATGATAGGCATTTTATAATCGATCATATCTTCTCTATTAACTTTGCCCTCAGTAATTTCCATATGTTGGATTTGGTCCGCTCTAATTAATGCGTTATTCATTGCTTCAACTAATTTTGGAGCACTATCATATGGATATAAGCTTTGATCTGGATACATTTCCCCAGCACTATTTGCATCAGCCGCAACTTGCCATCCACTCAAGTAAATAGCTCGAAGTCCTGCTTTGGCGTGTTGAACAGCTTGATTTCCTGATAGAGAACCTAATGTATTTACATAAGTTTCTGTATTTAATAAATTCCAAAGTTTTTCTGATTGAGATTTGGAAAGAGTATATTCAATATTAAAAGTTCCCTTAAGTTTTTCTACTTCCTCTTTCGAATAATCCCTTTTTATTCCTGCAAATCTTTTAAGGTCAAAAGAGACATTGCCCGATTTTATTTTTGAACCCATAACCTATTACTTTAAAAAAATTTCTTGATTTTATTCAGACTCTTCTTGAATATCATTCATTCCAGCGCTACCCCAATCCTGATCATCTTCCTTAATGTACAAACCTTTATCTGAGATTTTGCTGTTTTGTAATTCTCTTGGATCAGTCATAAAATTTACTGTATTTACAAATTTAATAAAAATCAATATTTTTGTTGATTTTACTTGTAAATATATGTAAATAAATATTCAATAAATGTAAATATTGTAAATATGACCCAAATAGATCTAAGAATAGGCCATAAAATCAAGACAAAAAGAAGAAAACTAGGGGTTACTCAAGCTGACCTTTCAAAGAAATTATCCATATCACCAAGTTATTTAAATCTTATGGAGAGTGGAAAACGTAAAATTAATTTGGATTTACTTTTAAAAGTGGCAAATGAACTAAACGTTGATGTATCAGATATATCAGAAAAAACAGATACAAGTTTATATCAAAATTTAATGGATTTACTAGGTGATAATTTATTTGAAAATTTAGATATAACAAATTTTGATGTTAAAGAACTTGTTAATACAAATCCTTTAATTGCAAAAGCGTTAGTTAAACTGGGAGATAATTATAAAAAGAAAAATCAAGACATACTTAATAAAGTAGAAAATATATCAGGGAAATTTATCGATAGTAGAAAAAATTCCTTCCCTGGAGAAGTAGTTGCAGATTTCATACAAGAAAATGAAAATTATTTTCCAAAATTAGAGAAGTTTGCTGGTGATATATATGAAAAAATTCAAACAAATAATAGAGTTGGATATTCATCAATATGCGAATATTTGCTTCATAAGCATGAAATTGAAGTGAAAGATGTTGTGCCAGAGGAAGAAAAACCATTTACTAAGCAATATGATGAAATTAAAAAAATTTTTCTAGTCTCTGACTATTTAAATCTTGAGACTAAAAAATTGTACGCAGGAGCGCATGTAGCTCAATTAGAAGCGCATCATATTATAGAAGAGTATTTAAATACTTTTTCTTTTCCCAGCGAAGAGTCAAAAAAATTATCAAAAGTTGCTTTGCTTAACTACACGGGGGCTGCAGTAATAATGCCTTACAGACCTTTTTATGAGGAGTGTATTAAACAAAGGTACGATGTAGAATTATTGCAAAATACTTTTGCTGTATCATTTGAACAAGTTGCACATAGGCTTACATGTTTACAAGATCCAAAAATGAAAGGTATTCCATTTCACATGTTGAGAGCTGATGTGGCAGGAAACATTTCAAAGCGATTTTCTTTATCTGGTATAGAAATACCTCGTTACGGAGGGGCTTGTCCTAGATGGAATATTTATAAAGCATTTACAATGCCTGGTAAAATTAATGCAGCAGTTTCAAAAATGTCGAACGGTGATAAATATGTTTGTATAGCTAGAACAGTGGAAAAAGGAATTGGAAAACATGGAATGGAAAAAACTTTATTGTCAATAGGTTTAGGTTGCCAAGTTAAATATGCCAAAGATTTTGTTTATGCAGATAGTTTAAATTTAAATGATAAAAAAAACGAAACCCCAATAGGTGTAAATTGCAGAACATGCGATCGCATGGATTGTCAGCAGAGGGCTTTTCCACCTCTTCATAAAAAATTTGATATTGATCTTAATAAAAGAGGCATATCAGTGTATGTTGCTGATTAAAATTTGATAATATTAAATGAGATTTATAAAAATCAAAAATATCAAATCAATCTATACTTTAAAAATAAGAATAAGAAATATTAAACATCTAATTAAAGATACTATTTATGTTCTTTCTAATGGCTTAGAATTTAAAAAGATATTTGGTTTTATTAAAAATCGTTTAAAAGAAAATAAAATACAATTTAGTAGAGATAGATTTTATAAAGATAAAACTTTTAATCATGGGGATTGGTTTTCATTCAAGATTCCTCTTTTAATCAATTATTTTGACGGCACGGATCAAAAAAATTTTAAGCAAATGTTAGAGATTGGTTCTTGGGAAGGTAGAAGTTCATGTTTTTTTCTTAAATATTTTGATAAAAGTAGTCTTACATGTGTAGATACATGGAAGGGGTCTACTGAAAATTTCGTAGATGATGATCCTGATATGAATACAGTCGAAAAAAATTTCGATAATAATACAAATGAATTTAAAGAAAGGGTAATTAAACATAAATTAGCATCAAAAAAATTTTTTGAAAAAAATAATCAAAAGTTTGACTTTATTTATATCGATGGCTCTCATCAATACGATGATGTATTGAATGATGGCAAAGAAGGATTCAAAATTTTAAAGGAGAATGGGTATATGCTTTTTGATGATTATGTTTGGAATTTTTATAAAAATGGGAAAAATCCAATTGAAGCAATAAATCTTTTTATAAAACTACATAAAGAAAAAATAAAAATTATCTATGTATCATCACAACTATTGTTAAAAAAAATTAATTAATATTTTAAATTATGAAGAATATTTTAGTAACAGGTGGCGCAGGATATATTGGTTCACATATCATAGAATTATTACTAAAAAAAAATTTTAAAGTTTTTATCATTGATAATTTATCCACAGGTCATAAAAAATTAATAAACAAAAAAGCAAAATTTTTTAAAGTCGACATAAGCAAAAAAAATCTTATAAAAAAAATAATAAAAAAAAATAATATTGATTCCGTAATTCATCTTGCCGCAAAGTTAAATGTTAGGGAAGCTGAAAAAAAACCAAAATTTTATTTTAAAAATAATGTTGGTGGAACTTTAAATTTATTACAGATTTGTAAGAATCAAAATGTAAGGAATTTTTTGTTTTCCTCATCCTGCGCGGTTTATAGCGATAAAGTTCCATATGCTACAGAAAGTTCTGAAAAAAATCCCAAGGGTGTTTACGGCCAAACAAAATTAAAATGCGAGAAAATTGTTAAAAAGTATTTTAAAGGAAAAAATAGAAATTATGGAATTCTTAGATATTTTAATGTGGTTGGGGCTAGTCCGAGTAAAAAAATTGGACAAATTAATAAAAACGGTCAATTATTTAAAAATTTTTCCATAGCCGTTAAAAAGAAAAAACCTATCTTTAATATTTACGGGAAGGATTATAATACTTTTGATGGTACATGCATTCGTGATTACATTCATGTCTATGATATAGCAGATATACATTTAAAAGTTTTACTGAAGATGGACCGTGCAAGTGATCCAATTATTCTTAATTGCGGTTATGGTAAGGGCTTATCTGTTTTAGAAGTAGCGAACTCATTTAAAAAATTTAGTAAAAATGAAGTTAAAATCATTTTTGGAAAAAAACGAAAGGGGGAAATGGTTAAAATTGTTGCAAATGTAAAAAAGTTAAAAAAAAATCTTAATTGGAAACCTAGATTTCACAAATTGAATAAAATGATAAAAAGCTCGATCGAATGGGAAAAAAAATTAAATTAAAAAAAAGAATTTATTTTATTTAACATTATATTTATTTTTTTTCTTTCTTCGCTAGGTGAAAATTTTTTAATCAGTTTTTTTCTCGCAGAATTAAAGTTTTTATTTTTTTTTCCTTTTTTAATAAATTTTAGTATTTCATTCACAAAATTCAAAAAATCTCCATTTGAAATCTCTGTATATATAGGTTCTTTCCAATACTCTTTGCCTCCTTCGCCTGTATAACCAATTACTTTATTTCCAGCTATTCCAGCCTCGACAGGAGGCAATGGGAGGCCTTCTAGTTTAGAAAATGCTAAAAATATTTTTGATTGAAGTAAATGTTTATAAACATCTTGTTGTTTTAAATTATGGATTGATTTTATTTTCCAAGATCTAGGTATGCGTTTCTCTAAAAAGAACAAAAGGTGCTCCGAGTGCTCAGGTAATTTTCTTGGCATATATGTAATTGTATTAGTTTTGGGTGTAGAGAAATCAAACTCATCTGCATTTATTGAGTAAATTGTATCTTGAATTTTATTTTTGCAAAAAGGAAAAGCTAATTTTACACACTTTGTTATATCCTCGGAGTAAGACAAAATGAATTTTGCATTTTTGTATGATTGATTCAAAGCTTTATAATCATTCGTTGGATTTAAACAGTAGCCGTTTTGGGCAAATATTGCATAAGAAATATTATTTTTGTGAAGAAGGTCATTTGCTAAATGTGCGTAAATTTCAGGAATGATTACAAAATCTTTTTTAGAATTAAATAAAAAATCATTTTTTAAATTAATGTTTTTTTTAAACCAATCCGACCTAAAATTTCTATTAGGCGCTATATCCTTGAAGATCCATCCATAATATTTTCTATTATTAATTTTTAAAATTTTATTTATTGAATTTCTCCATTTTTGAGATTTTTTCTTTTTTATATGTAAAACTTGAGATGTAAAATTGCTTTTCAAATTATTAATTATTTCAGAATGCCTATAAATTATTTTACCTCCTCCCGAAGGCCCTTTTTCTGAATGGTTGATATAGATTATATTTAATTTTTTTTTCATAAATTTATTTGAAATTATAAATTAATTTTTTAAGATTATCAGCTATATCAACTATTACATTATTCCACGAGCCTATACTTTTCTGCCTAAATATATGCAGAGAAGGATACCATAAAGAATTTTTATCGCTTGTGATCCAATGCCATTTGGGTGTACCCATTTTTGAAACCATTACGTAAGTTTTTATACCCAAAGCTCCAGCCAAATGAGCCGTGCTATTTGTAATTGTAATTACTAGATCTAAGGAGCTTATCAATGCGGCCAATCCGTCTATGTCATGATAATTATCAATTTCTTTTATTGACCGCACTTCTATACCACTTCTTGATTTAAAGTTTTTTAAATCATTTTCAAATTCTCCAAATTGTAAATTTATAAAATCGCAATTAGGAGTTGATAGAATAGGCAACATCTCATTTAATCGAATATTTCTGTAAGGCTGAACTTTGTTTAGAGTTTTCCAAGAAATTCCTATTTTAAATTTTTTATTATTTAAAAATTTTCTTCTATATTCATTTTCCTTTGATTTTGATGTAACAAGAAATTTTTTAGGAGTCTTACTAAAAGATTTTTTTGAATTTCTTAAAAATTGTCCTAGCGAACCTAATGCAATATGTTTATCAAAGCTATCAGATGATTTTTTACCAAAATTAATTAATTTTATATTTGAACAATTTATTTTTTCTAAATATCTTTTAAACAAATCTTCTAACCTGCTATCTATTTCTAGGACAATATTTTTAGCATAATTTTTTAACTCGAATATCATAGATGAAAATAATATTTGGTCACCAATTCCTTGCTCGCCCCAAACTAGCAAAGTACCATCTACATATTTACCATCCCAAGCTTTGTCAGGTTTATATCTTACGGGTTTGTCAGGTCTATATTCATATTTTTTCCAACCAACTTCAAATTCACATAAAGATAACCTAATCATTGACTCACAAAAAATAGCTTTTATGAATTTTGGATTAAGTTCTAACGCTTTTTTCTGATTATAGATTGCCTCTGAAAATTTTCCTTTTTCAGCTAATATATTACCCAAATTACTATAAGCCTCTGCGTAGTTTGGATTAATTTTTATAGCTTTTTCATAATTGATTATAGCTTCATCGAATTTTCCTAATTCAGCCAATGAACTTCCTAAATTCATATAAAAATCAGGATAGTTAGAATTCAAATTAATGGCCTCCCTTTGCTTCTCAACAGATTCCTCAAATTTTCCTAACTCAGCCAAAGTATTACCTAAATTATTATATGCCTCTGCATATTTTGGATTTATTTTGATTGCTTGTTTGTAACTATCAATTGACTCTTCAAATTTCTTTATACTTTTTAACACATTGCCTAAATTATTATGAGCCTGATCAAAATTTGGTTGTAAATTTATAGCTTTATTAAAATTTTTTATTGCTTCATCAGAATTATTTTTCTTTTGCAAAACTACACCTAAAATATTATAAAAAATTGAAATTTTAGGATATTCATCAATTAAATTAATTAATTTTTCTTCTAATTCATCTAATTTATTTAAATTAAATAAATTTTCTAATTCTTTCATTTCCTTTTGGTTAGGTTTATTATTTTTCATATATTTTTAGTTTATATGCAGGTATTATAAATTTATTTGTATCATTTATTTAAATCTTTCGAAACATGAGGTATTTAGTTGTTTGACTAATAAAATACCTTGAAATACAATGTATTTAATTTTGCGGGAGTAGCTCAGTGGTAGAGCGAAACGTTGCCAACGTTTAGGCCGAGGGTTCAATTCCCTTCTCCCGCTCCAATAATTTCATTGATAGGGTATTCT
>MDTE01133354.1_pt1 | contig 11266 bp, 10 predicted proteins | sample 811231 | NCBI WGS metagenome assembly MDTE01 (sample SAMN05326651, study PRJNA326480) | marine metagenome | isolation source: seawater | place: Indian Ocean: Red Sea | collected 2010 | reverse complement strand
GAGCAATTAAATTATATAAATAATGTTTACAATATCATCTTTATTAATTTTATTTATTTTAACTTTTAAATTCTTATCTTCATATATTAAAACAATCAGAACAGGTGATCCTAATGAAACTAACCTAACTTATTGGATGTTTTCTTATGATTTTAGGTCTAAAACTAAAGAATGGATTCCTGAAGATAAACAACTATTACAAAGAAAACGGGCTAGAAATTTTTTAGTTTTTATACTTTATTTAACTGCTTTTGGAATTTTTTTGTTGCTTAACAGTTTTACCGCACATCTTTTAGATGTAATTGTTAACCCAGAGTTTAGCTATCCTGTTTAAAATTTAACAAATGAAAAAAGTTTAATTATAATTAATCAATCTTAATAATAAATTGAGAGATTTTTTTACTGTTTGTCTTTGAATATAAGACCTACCTTTATTCTTAAAATTGTATTTATTAACAACAACTTTTTTTCCAAACCTAATTCCAATATAAACTAAACCAACTGGTTTTTGCTTAGATCCCCCATTAGGACCAGCTATTCCTGTTATTGAAACACTGACTTTTGATTTACTTATTTTACTTAGGTTATTAACCATAGCCAAACAGCATTGAACACTTACAGCACCATATTTTTTTATTATTTTTTGAGGAACTTTTAATACATCTGTTTTGGCTTGATTTGAGTAAGTGATTAATCCCATCGTAAATACCTTTGAAGACCCACTAACTGATGTAATAGTACTAGAAAGCATCCCGCCTGTACAGGACTCGGCAAAAGCAATTTTTATCTTTTTTCTTTTAAGTAACGAAACTATCTTTTTATTTAAATTCATTATAGAAATTTTGATTTAATCATCATAAAAATTATCAATGTAAGAACCACATATAAACCTGCTGCTACATCATCTATTATTACTCCAAAACTGTTTTTAAATTTTTTATCAAGCAAATTAATTGGAAATGGTTTTTTAATATCAAAGAACCTAAATAAAATATAAATATATAAATAAAAAATAACTGCCTCATCGGAACCTTTTGAAGACCCATGTGAAAATTCATAAAGATAGATTGGAATAGATTGACCTATAAATTCATCTATGACAACTTCTTTAGGATCTTTGTTTTCGTTATATTTTATATATTCAGATACTGCATGAAATGAATATATAAAAACTATAAGCAAAAAAATTAATATAAGATTATTAGATAGATTAATTATGTGAAATAAACTGTACAAAAAAATACATGTAATCAAAGAAGTTATACTACCCGGCGCAAATCTAAAAGTTCCAATTCCAAAACATGTTACAAATAAATAATTGAAAGTTTTAATCATATTTTATAACCGAACATATAACTTCACACGCTATCGCTTTCTCTTTTCCAATGACTCCTAATTTTTCTGTGGTTTTTCCTTTAATATTAATCTGATTCTTAGAAATTTCACAGAGTCTAGCAATATTATTAATCATATTATTTTTAAAATTTTTTATCTTAGGTGTTTGAGTAATAATATTGATATCTACATTGTTAATAAAATATCCTTTCAATTTTATTTTATCTACTACAGATTTAAGCAAAACAGTTGATCTAATATTTTTAAATTTTTTACTTTTATCTGAAAACATTTGACCAATGTCTCCCATCTTACAAGCGCCTAAAATTGCATCTGTAATAGAATGAAGAACAGGATCTCCATCTGAATGTCCTAGTGTTCCAAGTTTTGATTTAATTTTTAATCCTGCTAAAAAAAGTTTTCTTTTGGGAACTAATCTGTGTACATCAAAACCTATTCCAACAGTTTGCTTAGATTGGTAAATATTCCTAAGATCATCAAAATCTGATCTGTCTGTAATTTTAAAATTACTCTTCTCGCCTTCTATAAATTTTACTTTATTAAGATCCATGTACAAAGAAATGTCGTCATCTTTATATTTTCCAGAGTTAGTTTTATGAAGATGATATATTTCTTTTAAGTTAAAAGCCTGAGGTGTTTGAGTTAAAAACAAGTTATCTCTTTTTTTTCCTACTATGTATTCATCTTTACTAGTGTCAATTATTTGCTTAATTGCATCCTGAATGTATAGTTTAGGAACCACCGCTTTGGCTTTTTCCATATTTTTAAATATTGATCTTAGTAGTTTTGTTGAAAAATTAGGTCTAGCAACATCATGAATTAAAACTTTAGGCGTGCTTTTTTGATTAGTTAGGTATTTTAAAGCATTAAAAGTGGATTGTTGCCTACTATTTCCTCCGGTGATTAATTTCACGTTTTTAAGTTTTAACGATTTGACACGCTTTATGTCTTTTTTGTTAAAGACAAGAATAATTTTTTTAATTTCTTTAAATTTACGAGCTTTAATAACATTGATTTCAATTAATGATTTGCCACCAATTTTTTGATAAGGTTTGCCAATTTTAGACCTAAATCTATGGCTATTACCAGCAGCAAGAATTATTAAAGAAAAACTCATGATATAAACTTATATAATATTTATATAAAAATTTAATGTTAATTTAGATGTTTAAGATTATTAAAAATTTCAATTGGATTATTTTATCCTCATTTTTATGTATTTTTATGGGGATTGTTACTTTTTTGACTTTTATTAATGAAGGATTTGTACCTTTAACAGATAAAAATCTTCAGACATTATTAATAATAGATATTTTATTATTATTAATTTTTTTTAGTCTTATTTTTAGAAATTTTTATAGATTTTACTATACCGGAAAAAAAAATAAAAAGGGTTCTCAAACAAATTTAAAATATATTTCTATCTTTTCATTGTTTACGGTAATACCCTCTCTAGTGGTGGCAATATTTTCATTGTTTATTTTTAATTTTGGTATTCAAAACTATTTCGATAAACAAATTACTAAAGCAGTAAATAATTCTTACGATGTAGCAAAAAACTATCTAGCGGAAAGTAAAGAAAATGTTCTTTCTGATGTAATATTAATGAGCGTGGGACTTAATAGAGCTTCGAGTGAATATTATTCAAATCCGAAAAGGTTTCAGAATATAATGAGAGCAGAAAAATTTTTAAGAAGAATAGATGATGTTTATTTAATTGATAGTCTTGGCAATATTTTATTATCAGAAGTAACAGACACAACTCAAGAATTTGTAATTCCATCAGATGATGATTATGACCAAGTTTTGAAAGGAGAACCTGTTTTTGTATCAAATAACTTAGAAAATAAAACCACAGTAATGACAAAATTAAATTCTTTAGTTGATACTTATCTTTACATATCAAGAAATATTGATCCTGAAATTTTGAGGTATCTCAATGAAACTGAGGAAGCAGTGAGTTTTTATTACTCAGTTGAAAATAGTCAAACTGGTATTAAAGTTACTTTTGCAATAATTTATATAATAGTTGTAACTTTATTGCTCTTTCTTTCTACCTCTCTTGCTATTACTTTTGCAACAAGACTTACAAGACCAATAGTTAATTTAATAGGAGCCTCAGACTCTATTAGCAAAGGAGTTTTGGATGTAAAAGTTTCAGAAGTTGAAACTGACGAGGAATTCAAAAAGTTAATCCAAAATTTTAACTCAATGATTGAAAGACTTAAGGAACAGCAAGATAGATTACTTATGAATGAAAGATATGAAGCGTGGGAGACGGTTGCAAGAAAACTTGCTCATGAAATTAAGAATCCTTTAACACCAATTCAATTATCTATAGACAGTTTGAGAGAAAAATATAAAGTTAAATTAAAGAATGAGAATCAAGAATTTGAGAAATACTTAGAAACAATTAATAGGCAGATTAAAGACATAGAAAAACTTGTAAACGAATTCTCAAATTTTGCTAGAATGCCTAGGCCAATACTAAAAAAAATTAATATTAAAAACTTAATAAATAAATCACTAGATTTTGTGAAGATGTCTTCAAAAAATAAGATAAATTTTAGTAATAAAGTGAATAACTTATTTATAAACGGTGATGAAGATCAATTAAACAGAGTTTTAATAAATTTGATTAAAAATTCAGAAGAGTCTTTTTTGGATAAACTAGAAAAACAGGCGGATTTTAAGGGCAATATTGACATAGAAATTATTGAGAATAATGACTATATAGAAATAAGATTGACAGATAATGGTCCAGGTATTACAGACGCTAAAAAAGCAATGACACCTTATTTTACTACAAAAAAAACAGGCACAGGTTTAGGCTTACCAATTGTTTCGAAAATAATAAATGAGCATTCAGGAAAATTTTTGATTAAAAACTTAAAAACAGGGACAGGTACTGTAGTAAAAATTTCACTACCAAAATTTAATGCATAAAGAAATATTAATTATTGACGATAATCCAGATATACGCTTGTTGGTAAGCAATATTTTGAAAGAACAGAATTTTACAGTTCGAACAGCTGCCAATTATGACCAAGCTGTTTATGAAATTAACAAAAAGCTTCCTGATCTAGCTATAGTAGATATAAAGCTAGACAAACCTGATAAAGATGGGATTGATCTCCTTAAAATAATTAATAAAAAAAGTAAATTAGTTCCTGTAATAATGATATCCGGACACGCAACCGTAAAAGTAGCAGTAGAAGCAATCCAGATCGGAGCTTACGAATTTATAGAAAAACCCTTTTCAAGAGAAAAAATATTAAATTATGTTAATAGAGCCCTAGAATCTTATCAATTAAAGAAAGATAAAGATATAATTGAAAACAAACTTTTTCATTCATTTGATTTAATAGGTAAAAGTCAAGCGATAACTAAAGTAAAAAAAATAATTGAAAAACTCTCGACTTCAGAAAGCAGAGTTTTAATCTCAGGTCCAACAGGTACTGGAAAGGAATTAGTAGCAAGAAAAATTCATAAAAATTCTACTAGAGCTAAAGAACCTTTTGTAATTATTAATGCAGCATTGTTAAAAGAAACTACTTATGAGAAAGAGCTTTTTGGTGAAGAATTTGATGATGGAAATATTTCATTTGGTGCGCTTGAAAGGGCAAATAAAGGTACATTATTAATTGACGAAGTTTCAGAAATTCCTTATGAAACACAGGCAAATGTTTTGAGAGTTTTAATTGATCAAAAATTTAAAAGAGTTAATGGATCAAAAGATATAAGTGTCAACATTAGGCTTATATCTTCCACTTCTAAAAATTTAAACGATCTTGTTAAAGTAAATAAATTTAGAGAAGATCTTTACCATCGACTTAATGTTATGCCAGTCGAACTTACTTCTTTAAATTCAAGAACTGAAGATATTCCTATATTGATTGAATATTTTAAGGAAAAACTTTCAGAAATTAATGGCGTTCAACAGCCCTCGATAGATATAAAAAATGATAATTTATATACCTATAATTGGCCAGGTAATGTGAGAGAACTAAGAAATTTAGTTGAGCGAATAACAATATTAGCATCAAACGAAACAGAGGAAAATATTAACAAATTAGTTGATGACACTCTTAATTCTAAGGTGTCTTATGAAAACAACAATAAAATAATAGAAAAATCTTTTTCATCTCCTTTAAAAGAGGCTAGAGAGCATTTTGAAAAAGAGTATTTAATAATTCAATTAAAAAAAAATCATGGAAATATTTCAAAGACCGCCGACTTTATAGGCATGGAGAGGTCTGCTCTTCATCGAAAATTAAAATCTTTGGGAATTAAAGGCATAAATTAAAATGAATATAATAATATGTGGAGCCGGAAAAGTTGGCTTTTCTATCAGCAAACAACTATCTGCTCAAGGTCACTCTGTCACTGTGATAGACCAGTCCTCTGAAGACATAAAAAAGATTAACGATACTCAAGACGTGAAAGGAATAGTTGGAAGAGCTTCTTTACCTACAGTTCTAGAAAACGCTGGTGCCGAAAAGACTGACATGATTATTGCTGTAACAAGAAATGACGAAACAAATATGATTGTTTGTCAATTAGCAAGCTCATTATTTAATGTTTCAAAAAAAATAGCTAGAATACGTACTAAAGACTTTTTAGAGGGAAGATGGGGTAAGTTATTTAATAAATCTAATATTCCTATTGATGTAATTATTTCTCCAGAAGTAGAGGTTGCTAAATCTTTATACAGAAGACTAGAAGCGCCTGGTGCTTTAGATAACGTTCCTTTTGGTAATAACAAAGTTAAAATGTTAGAAATCTCGATAGAAAAAAATTGTCCTATCAAAAATATTCCTCTTAAAAAACTTACTGAGAAATTTCCAGATTTTAAAGCTAATATTGTTGGAGCATTAAGAAAAGAAAAATTTATTTACCTTAAAAAAAATGACCAAATACTTGAAAATGATAACATATATGTAGTGGTTAGTAGCGATCAATTAAATCCAATTTTAAAAGCTTTTGGCCACGATGAAAAAGTTGCAAAAAATGTTTTAATAATTGGTGGAGGAAATATAGGTCTTAATTTAGCTAAAATGTTAGAAGAAAATTTTGAGGATTTAAGAATTAAAATTATAGAAAAAGATAAAAATAGGGCAGAAGTAATCGCAAACGAGTTATCTTCTTCGATAGTAATTAATGGAGATGCGCTTGATGAAGAAATATTAAAAGAGGCGAATCTAGAAGGATCTGAGACGGTACTAGCATTAACTAATGATGATGAAAATAATATGATGGCTTGTGTATTAGCTGAAAAAACTGGTCTTAAAAAAAGAACGATAGCGATAGTAAATAAATCAAATTATAATTTACTTCAAGATTCTCTCAATATTGATGACTTGGTTGATCCTAGAATGACAACAGTCTCCAGAATTATGGAGCACGTTCACAGAGGAACAATAGGAACTGTATACTCATTACTTGATGGTGAGTATGAGTTTATCGAGGCTAAAATTTTAGAAAGATCTGAATTACTTAATAAAAAAATTAGAGACTCCAATTTACCAGAAGATATAAGAATTGGCGCAGTAGTTAGAAAAAATCAAGTTATTATTCCCAGATCAAGTTTTATATTTGAAAAAGACGATTTGGTAGTTTTTTTAGCCAAAAGAGAGGAATTAAAGGCAGTTGAAAATATATTTAGCGTTGGTTCAATTTAGTTGTTGATGAATTTAAGAGGGATAAGTTTTTATTTAGGTTTGTTTTGTTTCCCTATAAGTTTATTAGCTTTTATAAATATTTTATACTCTTATTATTTTGAATATTTTTTAAGTATACAATCATATTTCGTTACAATGTTTTTCTCACTAACATTAGGATTAGTCCTTTATTTTTATGGAAAATTATCAGAAAAAAAAATTAATTATATAGAACAACTAGTTTTAATTTTGTTTGTTTATTTTTTAATAAGCTTTTTTATTGCTATCCCTTTTTATTTAAGTAATTTTGAAATTAACATTTTGGATGCATTATTTGAGTCAATATCAGGATTAACTGGTACAGGTTTTTCCACTTTTAATAATATAAAATACTTTGACCCAACACTAATTTTATGGAGATCTTCATCTCAATGGATTGGGGGTTTATTCTTTTTATTATTTTTAACTATTTTATTCTCAAATAAAATATTTAATTATAAAATGACAAATCTAACTTTTTCAGGTGATAGCAATGTCAAATCAGAAGAAAATGTTAAAAATAATATTTTAAAAATATTTATATACTATTGTATATTTAGTTTTACTCTTTTAATTTTTTTAAATTTTTCAGGTATAAGACTTTTTAATTCACTTAATTTAACTATGACCTTAATATCTGGTGGTGGTTTTCTTCCTTCAAATAATTTGAGTGAAATAATTTCAACGAATTTCCAGAAAATAATTTTAATTATAGCTTTAATATTTTCATTTTTAAATTTTTATTTATTTATTAATTTGTTTGATAGGGAGAAATTAACAAGATATCATAAAGAAGATTTTTACTTACTTATATTGGTGTTCATTCTTATTTTACCAGTCTTTATCAGTCCCTATAATGTATTAAATTCGATAATAAATGTGCTTAGCAGTCTTGCAAATTCCGGAATAACACTCACTAAAAGTAATAATAATTTTAGCTTATTTTTTTTGTTTATTACAATAATCGGTGGCTCATTAATTTCGAATAGCTCAGGTATAAAGCTTTCTAGATTTTATATCCTTGTCAAAATTACATCATCAGAAATTCTAAAATTAATAAGCCCAAACACTGTTATAAATAAAACAATCTTTAATTCAGATATTAAAATTACTGATGAGAATATTAAAATTTCATTTTTAATATTCATTTCTTTTTTTATAAGTTTAATTTTTCTATCGAGTTTACTTGCATTCGATAGTTTAGACTTTGAAAGCTCTTTTAAATTATCTGTGCTTGCATTAACAAATACCGTAAATTCAGAAATATTTGAATTACAAAATTTAGATTTTTCTAGTTTGTTAACATCATCAAAAATTAGTTTAATTATTTTTATGATAATTGGAAAAATTGAGCTAATATCTATTTTTTTAATATTCAAAAAAGTATTTTTTAGGGACTAAATGTCAAAAATTATAATTATTGGTGCCGGAGCTATGGGAACAGCTTTTGCTCTTCCATGTCTTGATAATAATCACGACATTAATATTGTGGGCACACATCTTGAAAACGAATTTATTGATAATCTTAAAAAGAATAAAAATTTTCACCCAGGCTTAAATATTACAGTACCAAATAAAATAAAAATATTTAAGTTTGATAAATTTGATGAACTTTTAAATTCTGATATAGATTTAATTGTACTTGGAATTAGCTCAAAAGGTGTCGAATGGGCTGCAGAACAATTAAGTAAAATATTTAAAGATAAAAAAATTCCTAAATTGTTAATGTTAACCAAAGGGTTAAGTATCTACAAGAACCAGTATGAATTATTAGTCGATAAACTTGATAGGTTATTAGATAAAAGTGGCGTTGCTAATGTAAATATTTCAGCTGTAGGAGGGCCTTGTTTAGCAACTGGTTTAGCAAATAAGGTACATAGTAGTGTAGTAATTGCAAACAAAAATTTACAAACTGCAAAACAAATTGCTGATATGCTTAATACCAATTATTATCACACTTCACATTCGAACGATATAAATGGAGTTGAAGTTTCAGCAGCAATCAAAAATATTTTTTCAATGGCAGTAGGAGCCGCTAAGGGCTTATGTAGTAATAATGCTTCAACAGAAATGAGAGAAAAAAATTATTTAAATACAGCTTCAGCTCTCATAAAGCAATCAGTGCATGAAATGGAAATCTTCGTAGAACATTTAAATGGAAAAAAAGAAACTGTTAAAGGACTAGCTGGTCTTGGAGATCTGTATGTAAGTTCAGGTGGCGGAAGAAATGCAAAAATGGGAGCTTACATTGGCGATGGTTTGACTTTTTCTGAAGCAAAAAAAACAAAAATGGAAAAAGTCACAATTGAAGGAGCAGATTTAGCAAAAGAAATTGCAAAAAAAGTAAATGAAGATTTTGATGAAAAAAAATTACCTTTAATGCTAGCGATGATTAATGCTATTGTTGAGGACAAAAAACTTAAACTAAATTGGGAAGCTTTTAGGTAGTGAAAAATTTTATTATATCAATTGATGCTGGAACTACTTCTAATAGATCAATACTTTTTGATTTAAAAGGTAAACCAATTTTTTCTTCTCAAAAAGAATTTACCCAATATTTTCCAAGAAGTGGATGGGTTGAACATAATCCAGATGAAATTTGGAAAACTACAATTAAAACCTTAAAAGATGTAATATCGAAAGCAAGAAAACTTAAAGGTAAAATATTAAGTATCGGAATTACCAATCAAAGGGAGACAACTGTTTTATGGGATAAAAAGACAGGCAAACCTGTATATAAAGCAATAGTTTGGCAAGATAGAAGAACTGAAGAATTTTGTAAAAAATTAAGAAAACAAAATAAAGATACTATGGTTTTTAACAAAACTGGTCTTTTAATTGACTCTTATTTTTCAGGAACCAAAATTAAATGGATTTTAGATAATGTCCCTAAAGCAAGACATTTAATGAATAAAAAACAATTATTATTTGGCACAATAGATAGCTTTTTAATTTGGCGACTCACAAAAGGAAAAGTTCATGCCACTGATGCGACAAATGCAAGTAGAACAATGATTTATAATATTTCATCAAACAAATGGGACGATGCAATTTTAAATCTTCTTAAAATAAAAAAACATATATTACCAAAAGTGAAAGATTGTGCAGATGATTATGGTCAAACCCATTCTTCAATTACTGGTAAATCAATTCCAATTAATGGAGTTGTGGGTGATCAACAATCAGCAACTATCGGCCAATGCTGCTTTGAACCTGGATCTTTGAAGAGTACATATGGAACTGGAGCTTTTGTATTATTAAATACTGGGACTAAAAAAATCTATTCGAAAAATCGTCTGTTAACAACCATAGCCTATAGAATAAACGGAAAGACAACATACGCAATGGAGGGATCAATTTTTATAGCTGGTGCAGGTGTGCAGTGGTTAAGAGATAGGATGAAATTTTTTAAGAAAGCGCCTGAAACTGAAAAAATAATTAAATCTCTCAACGACAACAATGATATTTATTTAGTTCCAGCATTCACTGGATTAGGAGCGCCTTATTGGAACGCTAACTCACGAGGAGTTTTAAGCGGCATAACTAGAGATACAAGCCCTAAAGAAATAGTTAGAGCTACAGTCGAAGCAGTTGCCTATCAAACTCATGATCTTTTTGAAGCTATGAAACATGACGGCTTAAGACCTAAAATTGTAAAAGTTGATGGTGGAATGGTTATGAATAATTGGTTTTCACAATTTTTATCTGACATTGTTAACGTAAAAGTTTTAAGACCTAAAGTTCAAGAAACTACAGCTCTAGGAGCAGCCTTTATGGCAGGGTTAAAAATAGGAGTTTACAAATCATTAAAAGATATTTCTAAAAACTGGCAGTTAGATAAAAAGTTTTCTTCAAAAATGAATAGTGCCTCAAGAAAAATGTTAATTAATGGTTGGGAAAAAGCCGTCAGGAGAGCCTTAATAAATTAACACACACCTAAAAGTTGTAATTTTAAAAGTTTCTAGACTGTACTTTTAAGTTTTATTTTGGTTCAATAAGCCATCTAAAAATAACAACAACGAGGGAAATAATCTATGTTAAAAACATTAAAGAGTATTTTAGCTGTTGCTGTTTCAATTTCTCTAATTACTATTTCTAATGCTTTAGCTGACGGACACGGGGCTGCAATAAAGAAATGGTCTAATGGTGAGTTTAGTCTTTCAACAATTTCTGCAAAAGAAAGAGAGAAAGAACTTAATTGGTTTCATGAT
>MDTE01145710.1_pt1 | contig 11267 bp, 11 predicted proteins | sample 811231 | NCBI WGS metagenome assembly MDTE01 (sample SAMN05326651, study PRJNA326480) | marine metagenome | isolation source: seawater | place: Indian Ocean: Red Sea | collected 2010 | reverse complement strand
GTCGTTTTACGCCCGGATGTCGGAAGGTTAAAGAAGCCCTCGTCGACGCAACTCGCGGTCGTTTTCGTTGGTGCTCTGATAGTAGTCGAGCATCGTCAGCCCCGATGCCGATTCCCGGTCGAGATAAAATGATGTGTTAGCGTGGAGCTGGAGAGCACTTGCCGGCCACAGCGCCGAGACGGCGCCTTCGATCGCAGCTTGCACTGCGTTCGCTTTTCTCTCGCCGAACGCCTGCAGGAGTATGTGTTTGGCTCCCAGAATCGTGCCGATCCCCATTGTTGAGGCCAGACGCGGTGGCGAGTCTCCCGAGACGTAGAAGCGAGAGTTGTCTTTCAAGGTCTTCTCGGTGAGTGTCTTGATCCGCGTGCGAGAGGCGAGGGACGAGGTCGGTTCGTTAAACCCGATGTGTCCGTTCGACCCGATTCCCAGGAGTTGGATATCGATGCCACCGAGACGGTCGATCGACTGCTCGTATTCGGCGCAGCGCGCAACGAGCTGTTCTCCTTCGGTTGGTGGAAAGTGGATGTTCTCCGGCCGAACATTGATGTGGTCGAAGAGGTGCACTTTCATAAAGTGGCGGTAGCTGCATGCGTGGGAGGCGGGAAGTCCGAGGTATTCATCCAGATTGAACGTGCTGACGCGGGAGAAGTCGACTCCTTCGTTAACGTGCGCCTGAACGAGTCGGGCGTAGACGCCAGTCGGTGTCGATCCAGTGGCTAGACCAAGCACGAGGTCCGGCTTCTGGCGGAGCGCCACAAGAATTTCGTCGGAGACTGTTACCGCAGCCTCCTCGCGACTGTCAAGAACGATGACTTTCATCTAAGTGCGATTGATTGTGTCGATTGCGAAAGGGGTGGCATCTCCGCCAACGCTGAACTATCGTCACCCTGTGGGTGGAGGTGACCGCTAACAACTCGGCTCTTTGGTCGACCACATGGAACGTAACGAGATCTTTTTCCGCGAGCTTCTCCGGTTGGGTCGCTCGGGGAAAGTCTACACTCTACGGAGTATCGCACCCCTCGCGATCGGCGCTCTCCTCCTTGCGTTATTCGTAGCGGACGACCCACAGGCCGGTATTCACTCCTTTGTTTGGCTGACTGTGGTCTTCAACCTCTTTTCGTTTGTCGCGATCGCTCTCCTCATCTCCGGCATTCTACACGAAGAGTGGCAGTCGAACACATTGTCCGTGCTGTTCCTCGCAGAGACGTCACTCGGCGCTGTCTTGAGAGGCATTCTCGGTTCTCGTGTACTGCTCGTTTTGGCGAATTTGTTCGCGTGCTTTCCGCTCCTCCTTTCGGTCATGAGCTTTGGAGGAGTCAACGGTGAGCAGATGCTCCAATTCTCCACCCTGATGGTGTCTCTGACCATTTTTTACGGTGCGTTCGCGCTTTGGGGTACCTGTCTCATCCCTCGCCGGGAATCGTCATTGTGCTTTATTTTCGCATGCGTCGGTCTGCCGCAGATCATTGGCCTGTATGCTTACAATTTCGTGAGCGGAGGCCTTCCGCGCTGGACGGCCTGGATTCCGTCGGTGGCTCTGTCCCGGCTGACTGAAGATGTCCTCCCGTGGACTCGGTTCGGCGGAGAGCCCGTCAGCACAGGCGAGGCGGGCAACGCGACCAGTTGGTCCCTCGCAGGCGATTGGCTTTCCCTCAATGTGCTCTTTGTCAGCTTCGCGGCGTTCTTCCTGGTGCTTGCACGAGGAAGATTGGGTGCACGTTTGCGAGTGCCCGTTGCCGAGCGTGTACGTGCCAGCGGGAGAACCGAGCCGTCGAGTTTCAAACCTATCGTCGGGAACCCGATCAGCTGGCTCGTGCTGAAGCGATTTGATCCGCTCTTCAGAATTCCGAAAATTGTTGCCCTCGGAGGGGCGGTCACGCTCTCAGTCGGTTTTGAGGTCGTTGACTCACAGCTTCAGAACTCTGTGGTGCGTCACGCGATCGGGCTTCTCGGGCTCGTTATCATGGGATGGACCTGTTTGTGGGCGTGTCTTGTCTCGGCTCAAATGTGGATGGAGGAGCGGACCGAGCGAACGCTCGAGCTTTTGCTGGCTACTCCGTTCACTCGCGACGAGGTGATCCTCTGGAAAGTCGACGCGCTTTTTTGGGCTCTCGTGACACCGACGGCGATGTACAGCCTCCTGCTTCCAGCATCGTTTTGGCAGTCACAGTCGCTTGCGGATCTTTGGGTGCGTCTCTTTCTGCTCGTCCCGGCTCTGCTCTGCTGTTTCCTCTACTCGTATGTTGCGCTCTTCGTGATCGTTTACCTGACGATTTACTTCGCGATCGCAGCAAACAGCGCTGTACAGGCGGTGCTCTCAACGCTTGGCCTCGTGGGCGCCGTTCTTTTAGTGAACGTGCTTGGCTTTGTCTACGGGATCAATACGGGCCTGTTTTTCTTGGTTCTGGTCGCTGACATCGCTCTCCTTTGCACGTTTATCCCTTTGTTTCGCAAGCGTATTCGAGCGTTTGAGTTGCGATAGGTTCCGGGCGGACGCGCTCGGTCCTCGCGGGGAAAAGGCGTGGCGCTTGTGCCGGTAATACTTTGAGGGGGAAAACTGGGGGCGGGGTTTGCCGGTTCTGTGCTCCAGCAAGGCTCCGATTTTGCCCGATAGTCGATACGTAGGACAACCTGCTGATCTTCTCCTTTCCCCGAAAGTTCTATGGCAAGAATCATCCTGACACTGCTCGGTGTTTCGCTCCTGTTCAACGCGGCCGTCTTCCTTCTCGTCGCATTTGACGAGCCCGACTCCGCTTCATCTTCCGTTGGCGCACTCGACCAGCAGATGGCCAAGTTAGGGCGCCAGCTCACGGAACTTTCCAAGAAGATGCAGGACTTGGCCAAGACTCGCAGCACGCTCACCCAATTGTCGAAGAAGATCGACGCCGTATCGCGCAAGGTCGATACAGTATCGAAACGCATAGCGAGTAACCGTGTCTCCGTTCGCCCTCGACGCCCGAGCCTGCCGGCAGAGCCGAACGATCCAGATGATGAAGCCGATGAGGACGAATCGACGGACGACGGTGACGAAGGAGATGGGGGGGCCTCCGGTGACGCCAACAACTGACCGACAGGCTCAGAGCGAGGCTTAAGACGGCGTGCAGAATCAAGCGGGCGACGCGTCCCAGCAAAGCGGCGTTTCCGTCAATCCGGCGATCCCCTCCGACGAAGTGGGCGCGGCGACGCTCGATATGTTCCGTGAGAACGCGCGGTACACCGAGTTTCTCCTCGACCGGCTGTTGGCATTTTCGCCAGCCCCACTCCGTGGCAGAGTGCTCGAAATCGGTTGCGGTATAGGCAATCTGACACAGATTTTATTGAGCCGAGCCGAGGTGACGCACCTTCATGCGATCGACGTTGATCCAAGCTACGTGAAGGAGACTCTGAGGCGTGTTCGAGACCCGCGCTTGGAGGCGACCGTTGCGGCAGCTGAGGCGTTTTGTCCCGAAGGGTTCACAACGGCCGACGGCGGCTTTGATCTTGTCGTGTCGACGAACGTTCTCGAGCACGTTGAGGACCACCTCCAGGTGTTGCTCAACGTGAGGCAGATGCTGCGACCCGACGGCATCGCTCTGATCCTCGTTCCGGCGCACCAGTTCTTGTTCTCCAATCTGGATCGAAGCTTATCTCACTTTCGACGCTATTCGCGTGGCGACTTTCAGCGGCTAGCGCCAAGCGCTGGCCTTCGGGTTGTGCGGGCTCGGTACTTCAACCCGCTCGGCGCGTTTGGGTGGTGGCTCAACGGCAAGGTTCTTCGCCGTTCGGTGCTGCCGGCTGTACAGCTGTCGCTCTATTCCCGTTTCGCCGTTCCGCTCTCGAAGGTTCTCGACGGGGTGAATCCGTTTCCGTTTGGAGTTTCGCTCCTTGCTGTTCTCGCGCGCGAGAACGACCACTAAGCGTCACGGATCGCCCTGATAGAAAGAGGGCGGTACCCCGAGACATACCGAACGGCGAAGGCGATTTCGAGTCGCTCTATCAAGCCCACTGATACGAAGAGCAACGCGATGATGTCGGCTGTCGGATTATCCAATCCGATCGCGAAGTTGCTCGGTGTCGGTGTTCGCTTGTCGGTTGATCTAGCGGAGGACGAAGACCTGTGGGGCGACATCGAGCGTGGCTTGGAGGTGGCCAAAGCGGCGGGGCTCTGGCCTAAAAGTGTCAGGAAATCTGGCGCTTGGCAGACTCCTCAAGTCTGCATCGCATATAAGCTGCATTTCCGCAGGGGGGTGTGATCGGTTTTTTTGGGGCTGGTTTGGCATGAGGGTTGCGTATCCGGATGGCCAAGACCCAAAACCCTAACCCAATCCCTCCTCTATTCCTCGAAAGAGGAACCCGCCTCAAAACCGAGGGCGAGAGTCGGTGCCACAAGCCACCGGTCCTCGCCCTCCGTGTCATTTAGGGGGGCAAGGTCCCGCTCTCTCAAGCGGTGTTTCCGCTGTCGACTCACCCCAATGAGCGCTCGCTGGTCCCAGGGTGCCGCTGGCGACCACGGTCCTCTTTTCCTTGACGAGCCTTCTCATGGAAGCCGATAGCCGACGACGCCGGACTCGATTCCCGCGCTGCACGCATATCGTAAGACGTTTCTCCAGCGAGACCTCGGTTGTCGCGCTCGTCGATCAGCCCCCGGACTACTCGTCGAGGAGTTTCTGGGCCATTGTGCTTGGGAAAAAGCTAGGATGGCCTCGCCATCGCACCATTCCGCGTCGATCGATGAGGGCGACAGCTGGCAGGCTCTGCCCGCGGTACGCTTTCCACACGTCGACCTTGGAGACGAGCGCTACGTCGATGAAGTCGAGCTTCGCCTTGTCAATGTAACGTGCCGGGCGAATCGCACTCTTCGGGTCGCTTGGATTGATCACGCCGAAGAACAGCATTCCTTTCTGGGACCACATTTCCACGACCTTACGGAGGCCTGGAAGCGCCTTGCTGCAGCTGGTGCACCAAGTCGCAACGAACACGAGAGCCCTGACTTCGCCGTCGAAGCTGTTCATCCCCCCGGCGTCGACCGTCCCGAACATCCACGAGTCCGCTCTCAGCGGCGTGAATTTCTTGCCGACGACTGCGAGCTGCCCCACATAGTTTCGTGCCTTACGAGCGTCATTTTTCTTGTCTGGGAATTCGGTCCACACACGTTGGAATGTTGAGCGTGCTTCGTTCATCCGCTCTAGACCCATGAGGGTGATTCCGATCCGGAGCAGTGCGCGCGATCTATTTTCGTAGTGGGGGTATTTGGTGTACGCTTCGCGATATCCGGCTAGGGCGCTTTCGGGGTCGTTCAAGCGGATCCGTGTTGATGCTGCCATGTATGTCGCGCTTGCGGCAGTTGGTTGCTCCGGATAGTCGGCGACTACCTTGTGGAAGGCGGCCAGAGACCTTTGTAGCGTGCTCGTCGACAGCGGATCGCCAACCGCCCGCGAGTTGAACTGATCGACACCCTGAAGATAGAGCACCTGACCTTTTTCGAAGGTGCAGAGAGCCGCGGACTTGGGCGGCGGGCTCATGGCGAGGACACGATCGAATTGCGCTACGGATTGGTCGTACATCCTTCGCTTGCGGAGCTGAATGCCACGGTTGATCTGAGCTTCGAATTTGGCGTTCGCACTGCTCTCGGCCGTCCCAGGATTTTTTGCTGAGGGTTTACCAGCCACTCCCTGCGATCTTGTCTTGTCGTTCTCGGCCAGTGACGCAAGAGGCGATAGGAAGGACAATAGGAGCACGAGGAACGCGCGAAGGACTCGATTCATAGGGGGCTCCGGGGCGATTGTAGATAGTCAAAATCTCGTAGCCGGTTCGGTTGAAGCGACATGGTCATGAGGTCTTCGCGCCAGTGACGAGCGCCTTGACGTGCTGAACGGCGATCTCGCCAAGCGTATCCAGATTGTAACCACCTTCGAGCGCCGAGAGAACGCGGCCTTTCGGCATGGCGTCGAGGACCATCTTGGTCAGCGCGACGAAGTCTTCCTTCTCAAGTCGAAGACCGCCGAGCGGGTCATGGAGGTGTGAGTCGAAACCACAGCTGATGATGACGAAGTCGGCATTGAAGTGTCCGAGGATCGACTTGAGGTCGTCTCGAAAGAGGTTTCGGTAGCGATCGGCCGGAAAACCGTGTGGCAGCGGACGGTTGAGCGTTGTGCCGGTCCCATCGCCGCGACCTGTCTCTTGACTGAGCCCTGTGCCGGGGTAGTGCGGGTGGGCATGAAGTGAGTAGTAAAACACGGTTGGGTCGTCGTAGAAAATGTCCTGCGTACCGTTCCCGTGGTGTACGTCCCAATCGATGATCAGGATACGCTTGGCTCCGAGGGACTGGAGGTGAAGGGCGGCCACCGCGACGCTGTTGAAGAAGCAGAATCCCATAGCTCGGTCACGGGTCGCGTGATGACCGGGGGGGCGAACCAGGCAAAATGCAGTCCCGGCGGCCGCCTCGCCGCCTCGGTAGAGCATCTCGGCGGCTTCTTTCACCGTTCCTGCGGCCAGACGTGCGGCTCTACTGGTCTCCGGTGAATAAATCGTATCGGCGTCGATTTGACCCGACATGCCCGCAGTCGCATCGACTCGCTGGACGTGTCGCTTCGAGTGGCATCGAAGTAGTTCCTCGTCGGAGGCCGGTTTTGCTTCTCGCCAATCGAGTCTGTTGCTCAGATCCGAGGACTCCCGCAGCGCGTGCTCCATTCTCACAAGTCGCTCGACACACTCCGGGTGCATGCCCGTGTCGTGTTTGTGAAAGAGAGAATCCGTGAAAATCCAGACTGGTCGAGTCATGCTGTCTCCGAATTTGCTCGCGCGGCGCAGCACCGGAGCAGGCCTTTGCGACACGTTCACGAGGAGGTTAGGATCTAACTATGCGCAGAGCGACCCCAGTATGGCGAGTTTTCCTCGACGGTACCAGCGGAGATCGAAGATGAAAAAACGCCTCGTGATCCTCGTCGGAATCTGCATCTTCACATTGCTGTTACTCCTCCTCTCGATGCTCGTTCCGCCGACGTCGATCATCGAAACTCCCGCCGACGTCGTCTACGATCCGGTCGAGTATGACGACTACGAGAAGTCAGACTCCTCGGAAGTCTCGGTGGTCGAGCGGGCGTCTCACGTACGACCTGTGAGTGGACGCGTGCTTGGTGCCAAACTCGATTCGGTCGTGGGGGTCACAGTTCGCCTGGAGCCTCAAAATACACAGGACAAACATGCTCACAGTGAGGGCGGACAGGGAGAGAGCGCATGGGGAGCGACTGAGTCAATAAGCACGGACACCGCCGACTTCGCTCTCGGAAAGGTCGGACGGTCGACGACCTTAGAAGAAGTCGTGACCGACGCGAACGGTGAATTCCGCTTCGGCGAAGCTGACCACGCGCGATTGATGACTCTTGTGTGCGCTCGTGGTGGAAAAGAAATCGCCCGCTGGTCGGACGTTGTCGTTGGCGCTGGGGCGGAGACTCAAGGTGGAAACCGCCTTGAGTCTCCGCCCGCAGCCCCGGACTCTGTGGATTTTACGATTGCTCTCTTGGAAACGCCCACGCATTCCCATGAACGCACCCATGAAGAGGAAGGGGGCTGGATTCGAGTTGATCGTGTCCTTGTTGAGAGCTGGGGGGATGTCGGTCGCATTCGATGTAAGGGGAGCACGAGCTTACCTAACGGTGCGCACGTCTATGTTAGTTTGTACTTCGACGGCTTGCGTGATGTGCCGGCCTTCGACCCTGGCGAGGTGAAGGACGGTTGTTTCGAGGTCGTGCTTTGGGCCGCCGGTGCGCGCAAACTTTATTCCGGTCTCTACTCGCTTCATCTGGCCTTTAACGCCGCCATGGAGCGTTACGATGACCTAACCGCATGGCACGAGGAGTATCCGAACCTGAGCCTTGATCCGATGAGTTTCGACGCGCCGATTTGGATCGGTGATCGCCGACGATCGCGTGAAGAGGATGCGAGAGTTCAGGTCTATTATCGCCGAGCGGTCGCACAAGCTCGACGTTGGCGCACTGATCTCCTCGCACGCATTCGAGAGTTGCGTTTGGCTTCCAAGGGCTGGAGCCCCGAAGTGCTGAAGTTGCGCGGCGACTTTTATTCCGGGTGGTTCCAGGAGGACGTTATCGAGCCAGACGGACGGTTCGCCGAGGCTCGATGGCGAGACTTTCTGGACAATCAGTTGCGGCCGCAACTGCGCAAAGCATTGGAGTTGCACCAAGCTCGTGGCCCGCAGAAGTATCAGGAGGCCGAAGGCCGAGTCAGCGACCTGTACAACGCGTTGTCTCTACAGACATACGCGTATTCCCGTTTTGTGGTCTACCCCATGTTTGGCCGTCAGCCGCATGCGAGTGACTTCTACTTGGATGAGGGGCAAGGCGGCGACGTTGGGGTTCTGGAGCGCCGAGTTCGAGAGAACCTTCAGAATCTTCAGCGCTTCTGCGAACTCGTCGAGGAATGACCGACTCAGGACGCTCTGGATCGTCCGTTAGCGCTTCTTAGCCTTTACGCCATCGAGGTCTGTCAATACGACGCGGACCTTAGTCTCGTGGAATTGTACCTGCACCATGCGTCGTTGAGTGACCCAGATGTTCCCACTCATGGCGTAGTCGCTGCAGTCAAACCCGTAGCGAGTGGTGTTGACGTTGCGCTTTCCGATCTTGATCGTCTCGGTGCCTCGATTGTTCAGCTCGACACTGTATACCTTGAGATGGTCGGGGTAGTAGAGTTTCACGGTATGGGTGTCGAACTTTGACGGCAGCATCGACACGAAGACCATCCAGTGCTCGATGGCTTGATTACCGCATAGAAACGTTCCCGCTTCGAGCCGGCGATCTCGAACGATCGGTTTGCTGCGCCCGGAGGTGTACACGACCCTGGCTTTTCCAGCGACTCGTTCGAACTTGGTCTCCTGTTCGGTCGGAATCGGCTGCGCAGCGTTCACGATCGTCATTGTTTCTTCAAACCGAACGGGTGTTCCGTCAAACGCGACATGCGTGGCACCTGACGCCCTCTGGATCGTCCCGTTGTGGTCGTAGCTGCGGAGAGCGCCGATCTCGTACAGGAGCTCACCGGGGCGCCCCGGGTAGGGGATGCGACCGACTCGAAACCGTGTCTCTCCTACTCGTTCGCCGCGTAGGACCCAGAGGTACCTGTACTGCCGACCGAACTGCCAGGGATAGCTCGTCACCGCGCCGGTGACATTAACGGCTGGTTTCTTCGGCGATGTGTCCTTGGTAGGGAGTTTCGACGACGTCTCGTGGGAAGTCGCCTCGGCGCCTAGACAGACCGTACCCGGAGAGGCCGTGGCAACGAGTAGGATAGGTGTTAGTAGGAGTATTCTGAGTGGGAGTGGCATAGGTGAACCGAGTGGCAGGGCCTGCGGCGGAGTTTGGGGGAGGTGAGGACGTTCTCTTTTCTCCGATGGTCGGCCCTGGCGCCCTTCGGCGCAACCGTCCTCTGCAGTTTGTTGTTGGGGTGTCGCAACTCAATATTCGACAAATGGTTGCGTTTTTGTGGGGTTGGGCAGGGCCGGTCGAAAAGCACCCGGACTGACCTTGCTCTCACCCTCTATAATAGAGGGAGCTCCGAAGCGTCGAGCTTGTGGCGTGCGGGAAGAGGGCGGAACTCGGCAGATTCCTCGATTCTTCGGGCACGCTCTGAGGGCTCTTTCACGGCGAAGGGGTCTTGATTGCTGAGAGTTCGAGTTGCGAGGGACATACCGGGGCGACGACGCACTTTTCGGTGCGGTTGGAGGACAGGATGGTTCGTAAGCTGGAGAAGATCGAAAAGGAGATGGGGTACTGCGATACGAAGCTCGAGAAGGAGCGGCGTTTGCGGACCCAGTTCGAGTTTTTGAGCGCAGAGATTGAGGCGCTGGAACGTTTTCTCAAGCTCTACGAGAGTTCGGATCTTAGCTTGCACGAGTTGCCTTTTCGTGCGATCGCGCAGCAGATCGCTGCTGAGCGGTCTCGGAGCGAGAAGCCTGGGCGAGCGTTTCAGCGCGGTTGCGAGAGTTTCGTTTCCGCCGGCATCTTTCAGATGTTTCGCGAGGATCGTGAGATCCTGCAGCGTGAGCGCGAGGAGTTGCGTGCGAAACTGACGGCATTTTCCGGTTTTGGCATGAAGCGCAACGTTCTCGTCGCAGAGCACGATCGGGCGCTTCGATCTCTCGCCCCCGCGTACTCTTCGCGCATGCGCAAGCTGAACGGAGAACTGAAGAAAATCGAGACCGAGTGGAACTCCTTGACCGAGGACTCGCTCAATCTCGACGAAGCCGTCTTCTATCTGTCGCGGAACGTCGACTACGTCAAGAGCGCGCGGAGTTTCTTGATCGCGTCGAAAGGTGGCTTCGATATTGAGAATTGGCTCGACAGTGGCTACTCGACCGACCTTTTTCGTCACTCCAACATAGCTCGTGCGAAAGAAATGCTCGACGGAGCGTGTCGCAACCAGAAGCTCGCGCGGAACGAACTGTGCTGCATGATCCATGTAGATGTTCCCCTTGAAGGGTTCGAGCCGATCCTCAGCGAGTTTCTCGCCAGTCTGTTCGAGGACATCTTCTTGGAGGGGCGTTTGGAGAACTCGATTCTTCTGGTCGAGTCAGCACTCGGAACGAGCGACAAGTACCTTCGCTTTGTGCGTCAGAAACGTGAGACACTTCACGCCAAGCTCGACCGTGCCGAGAAGTCTCGTACGCAGCTGTTCCAACGACTTGGCGGTGAGCAGCGTGGACGGGTCTCGGTCCGATAGCGCCCCGAATCATCGGACCCGTGCTGCTTGCGGCCTTTCCCGAGTCGTGAGATGGTGAGCAGGCCCCACTGCTCGGCAGCGGACCCTGCTGAGGAGGAGAACAAGCCGTTGCCAGGGCCAATGGTCGGATAGGTTCGGAGCGAGGTAGGCGCAGGGCTAACTATTTGCGGCGTCATTGCCGATGACCTCTGTTGGATGTCCTTGCCGCAAGACGAGTCACCTCGATTTCCGCATCCCTTCAGCTTGCATTCTGTGTCGTTGTAAGAGGTTGTTAGCAAGTGTTCTGTGCGGTTCTTTGGAAAGTCTGATAGGCGGGCGCCTCCGAAGCTGTTAGGAATGATTCGTGACGTTACTTTTGACGTAGGAAGAGGAGGGCGTTCGACGTGGCGTTGTCCCGACGCACAACTGTTTTGGCTGTCTCGATCGCAGCCTGTCTCGGACTTGGAATCTGGGCCTGGAGTTGGCTCTCGGCCCCCGAGAAGTCTCGGGCCGAGAGCGGCGACGTCGTCTCAGCGCTTCGTTCCGCGGATTTGACCCGAGTCGGGGAGGCAGCCCGT
>MDTE01100951.1_pt1 | contig 11267 bp, 10 predicted proteins | sample 811231 | NCBI WGS metagenome assembly MDTE01 (sample SAMN05326651, study PRJNA326480) | marine metagenome | isolation source: seawater | place: Indian Ocean: Red Sea | collected 2010 | reverse complement strand
AGCAGATATAACTTTTATACAATTAATAAAAAAAATTGCTGAAACTGGAAAGCCGATAATAATAAGCACTGGTTATGCAGACTTTGAGGATATAGACAGAGTCCTAGATACTGTTAATTTCAAAAATGATGTTGCATTTTTGCAATGCTCATCAGTTTATCCAGCAGAAGCAAATCAAATTAACCTTAATGTAATTCCGGAAATGATTAAAAGATACCCAAAAAATATTATTGGTTATTCTGGTCATGATAGCGGAATATTAATTCCTTCGGCAGCGTATTTATTAGGTGCTAGAATTATAGAGAAACATTTCACTTTAAGCAGGGCTTTAAAGGGTACAGATCATGGTATGTCTTTAGAGCCAGAAGGATTGGCTAAAATGTCTAATGGATTTAAGAAATTAAAAGACTCATTAGGTTTAAAGAAAAAAAAGAGAATGCCATATGAGAGCAAATTTGTATTTAAAATGAAAAAAACAATCGTAGCATCAAAAAATTTAAGCAAAGGGCATGTTTTAATGGACAAAGATATTGAATTCAAATCTCCAGGAGATGGTCTGGAAAGTTATAAAGCTGATCTTTTAATTGGAAAAAAATTGAATAAAGATATAGTTGAAGATCACGTTTTAAGCTTGTTAGATGTCGAGTAAAAAATTTATAAAAAAAAAAATTTTCCCAAATTTTAAAAATTTGGGGTTTAGAGAATGGGGGCAGGAATTACTCTTAGCACACATACCTAAAAAACTTACATTAAAAAAATTAATCATTGAAAAAAATAAAAAGGGTGGTCTACAATATCATCATAAGAAAAATGAATGTGGTTTAATAATCAAAGGTAAATTAAAAGTTAAATTTGATTTAGGTAACGGTATTTTAAAAGAAAAAATTTTAAAGAAAGGAGACGCTTTTCATTTTCCGCCCGGTTTAGTTCATCAAGAAATAGCTATTACAAAATGTGAGATTATAGAAGCCTCAACTCCACATTTTAATGACAGAGTTAGAGTAGAGAAAAAATATGGTTTAAACTTGGAAAAAGGTCTTCCAACTACATCTCTGAAACAAATTAAGTTTTATTAATTTATGGAAAAGATAAATATTTTCATTGGTTATGACAGTAAAGAAAAAATTGCTTCAACAATCTGCAAATTTTCATTGAAAAAAAATACTACTATTCCAATTAGCATAAAATTATTAAAAATTAAGGAATTAAGAAAAAAAAAAATTTACTCAAGAAAAAATGATAAGAAAAGTAGTACTGAATTTACCTTTTCAAGATTTTTAGTACCACATCTCTCAAAATACAAAGGTTGGTCGATATTCTGTGATTGTGATTTTTTGTGGTTAAGTGACCTCAAAGAGCTTAAAAAAAAATTCAACAAAAAATATGCTGTTATGTGTGTGAAGCACAATTATAAACCAAGAAAAAATTTTAAGTTTGATAATAAAAGACAATATATCTATCCAAGAAAAAATTGGAGCTCAATGGTAATATGGAACAATGAACATCTATCTAATAAAAAACTTACTTTAAAGATGATAAATAAAGAGGAGGGTAAATTTTTACACAGATTCGGTTGGCTTAAAGATAATGAAATTGGAAGTATTCCATACAACTGGAACTGGTTAGCAGGATACTATAAGATAAAAAAAAATAATAAACCAAAAGCAATTCATTATACAGATGGTGGGCCGTGGCACAAAGGATATGAAAATTCAGAATTAAGTGATAAATGGAAAAAGTATTTAAAGTTATATTTAAAACAAAATAAATAATGAATTTTAAAATAGGAAAATTAGAAATTGGTAAGGGAAAAACGCATTTAATTGTCGATATTGGTATTAATCACTCTGGATCATTAGATAAGGCAATTTATTTTTCAGATCTTGCGATCGAAAATGGTGCTGAAATCATCAAACATCAAACACATATTGCTGACAAAGAAATGTCAATTGAGGCTAAAAATTTGAAACCTGGTAATTCTAATCAAAATATTTTTAAAATAATCAATGATAATAGTTTGAAATTAGAAGATGAAAAAAAACTATGTAATTATATAAGAAATAAAAAAAAAATTTTTATAAGCACTCCTTTTTGTAGAGAAGCTGCGGATAGATTAAATTCATTTAATGTTCCAGCTTTTAAGATAGGCTCAGGTGAATGTAATAATTATCCCCTTATAAATTATATTTGTAAATTTAAAAAACCAATAATTTTAAGTACAGGCATGAATACAATGAAAGAAGTATCTAAATCTGTATCAATTATAAAAAAAAACAAAGTTCCTTTTGCAATACTTCATTGTACCAATATATATCCAACCCCACATGAATTAATCAGACTTAATGCAATGCTTGAAATTAAAAAAATGTTTAAAGGAATACCATACGGTCTATCAGATCATTCTGAAACAAATTTTTCTTGTTATTCAGCAATTTCATTTGGTGCATCGCTTTTAGAAAAACATTTTACAGATGACAAAAAATCAAAAGGACCTGATATGACATCTTCAATGGATGTTGTGGATTTAAGAAATATGTTAGAGGCTTGTGAAATAATACCAAAAATTTTGCCAGGAAAAAAAGAGCCAGTTAAAAAAGAGTTTAAGACAATTAAATTTGCATTTGCATCTATATCAGCAATTAAAGATATTAAGAAAGGTGAAATTTTTACAGAAAACAATATTTTTCCAATTAGACCTAATACAGGTTATTTTAAACCTGCAGATTTAAAGAGATTAATTGGTAAAAGGTCTAAAAGAAATATTAAAGCTAGCACTCAATTGAAGAAATCAGATATCTATTAAAATTAAATAATATGATTAAAAAAATTGTATTTATTTCTGGAACAAGAGCAGATTATGGTAAAATAAAACCTCTTATTAAAAAAATTTCAAAAAAAAAGAAAATTGAAATTTTTATTTATGTTACTGGAATGCATTTAATAAAAAAATATGGTTATACAATCAATGAAATAAAAAAAGATTTTAAAAAAAATATTTTTTCTTTTAAAAATAATCAGGAAAATTCTGAGAATTATTTAAATATATTCAAGAATACCGTAGATACATTTGGAAAATTTATAAATCGTAATAAGATAGATGCAGTTGTAATTCATGGAGATAGAGTTGAAAGTTTGGCAGCAGCTACTAGTGCATTTTTAAGCCAAATTAAAATCTTGCACATAGAGGGTGGTGAGGTTTCAGGGAATATCGATGAAACAATTAGACACTCTATTTCAAAACTATCAAATATTCATTTTGTATCAAATAAATTAGCCTTCAAGCGTTTATATCAAATGGGAGAGGAAAAAAGTAAAATCCATGTAATTGGCTCACCAGAAACAGATATTATTTTTTCGAAAAAGTTACCCTCCTTAAAAAAATTAACCAAAAGATATGATATAAAATTTAGTGAATACGCTATTGTAATCTTACATCCTTTTAATGAAAAACTAGATAGGTTAAAAAGAGAAATAGATATTTTTTTTGAAGCAATTAAAAAAAGTCAAAAAAATTATGTGGTAATTTATCCAAACAACGATCAAGGTTCAGAATTAATAATCAATAAAATAAAAGAATTAAGAACGAATGAACAATTTAAGTTAATAAGGTCAATGCGATTTGAATATTATTTGACATTGTTAAAAAATGCCAATTTTATAATCGGAAATTCTAGCTCAGGGGTAAGAGAGTCTCAAAATTATGGAGTTCCATGTATTAATGTTGGGAACAGACAGTTTAAAAGATCTAATAGTAGAAATATATATAATTCAGATTTTAACAAAAAAAAATTTTATATTTAATTAAAAAATTTTCAAAAAAAAAAAGAATAAATTCAATAAAAAAAACATCAAGATTTGGAATAGGAAAAAGTGCAGAAAAATTCAGTAAAATTGTATTGAAAAATAAATTTTGGAAAGAAAATAATCAAAAATATTTTAATGATATTATTTAAATCATTTAAATTAATAAAAGACTTATATTTAAAAATAAAAAAATTAGGATTAAATATATTTTTTAAAATACTTAATTGTCTTTATTTATTTATTCCAAAAAATTTTAAAAATTTTAATGAGAGAGTAAAAATTATTTTTTTTTCATTTAAGCTTGATTTAAATGATGATGTTTCGAAAATTAGATTAATATTAAAAACATTTGTAAGTTTAAATAATTCTAAGCTTGAATATAATGAGAGAAAAGATTTATTTTGCTTTGTTTTGAATCTTTGTAATATAAACATAGATGATTCATTTATAGATAAATATTTCTATTTAATTTCAGATAAAAATAGAGCAACAAGTAAGCAAATAGACTTAATTAAAATAGTTAAAAATTATAGTCACAATGATTTTTATAGTCTCGTTATGTTAAAAAAAATATCATACGCTCTAGGTTTATATAAATTCAGTTTTTATTTAAGATTATTTCTGGAAAGAAAGGTCTTGAAATTAAATAGCCAAAATAAACAAGATTTAATATTTAAATTTAATGTCTCCTTATTTTTAAACAATGAAAAAGTTTTTAAATCGACATCAGAAAAATTAGATAAAAATTTATTTTTTAATAGGAGTTGTAAAGTATTTAATCCAAAGGACTGCTATTCATTTTTTTTTCAAAATAAAAATTTTTCTGAAAACAACTATTTAAATACAAGTGACTTAGAATATAAAAAAATTATTGAAAATAAAAGAGTTGCAATTATTGGGCCATCAAATTCTTCACTAAATCAAAAAGACGAAATTGATAATTTCGATATTGTTATAAGAATGAATCAAGAGGCACCTTTGGAAAATTCCCTCAAAGAATTTATAGGTACAAAAACGGATATAAATTATTTTGGTGGTGGACTAATACACAATAGAAAGGAAAAAGTTTTTGATTTCATAAAAGATTCAAAAATGCAGTTTGTTTGTTTTAAAAATGATAAAACTTTAGAAGATTACAATTTGACCAAAGTTAAAGCTCGTCAATGGTTTGAATTTCCTTGGAGCTTCGAGTGCTCTCATATGATGATTCAAAATATTTTGCTAGATTTACTATGTTTTAATCCAAAAACAATTAAAGTTTTTAACGTTGATTTTTATTTAGGAAAGAAAAAATATTTATCAAATAAATACAAACTTGGAATATATAGCAGGTCACCTGTTTTTGATTTACATGATCCTTATGTAAATTATAGAGTTGTAAAATTTTTGTATGAAAAAGGTATTATAGAAGTTGATCCTAATGTTGAAAAAATTTTAAAGTATTCGAATCGTTATTATGTTAAAATTTTAGAAGAAGTTAACAGAGAAACGGCATTTAACTTAATTTATTAATTTAAAACACCTTTATCTATATTATAAACTTTGTCCGAAGCTTTTGCTACGGAACTGGAGTGAGTTACTAAGATAATAATTTTATTTTTCTTTAATTTATTTAGCATCTTTATTATTTTGTTACTACTTTTGTTGTCTAGTGAGCTAGTAGGTTCATCTAAAATTATCACTTTCTTATTAAAATATAATGATCTTGCAATACCTATTCTTTGAAGTTGACCACCTGACAAAATACCTCCTTTCTCTCCAATTTTAGTATTTAATTGTTTTGGTAATTTATTTATTAATGTTCTTAAACCCACTTCATTAATAATTTTATTTATTTTTTTTAAATCGATTTTGTCATCGTTTTCTCCAAAGGCAATATTCTTCACAATTGTTTCATCAAAAAGAAAAATTTGCTGAGGCAAGTAAGATATGTTTTTAAGTATTTGGTTAGGTAGTTTTTTATATTTATTTCTGTTAACAGTGTATTCTCCAAATTTTGGCTCCAATAACCCACATAATATATTAATAATTGTACTTTTTCCTGATCCACTCGATCCAACTAGAGAGGTTATCTTATTTTTTTCAAATTTAATTGTAAGATTTTTTAGTTCAAAAGTTTTATTTTGTTTAGATTCGTTATATTTAAAATTAATTTTGTTTAACCCAATCGAATCAATTTTATTATTAATAATTTTTTCATTTGAAATTACTTTTGAAGGCTTAAATTTTTGAAGATCATTGAAAATAATATCTTTAGAAATTTTTGATTGAAAATGAAAATTGATGAAATGATTTAATCTGTTAAATGATGGAATAAGTCTAACAATCATCACACAAAATAATATAATTTCCCCCAATAATACTATTTCACCAGTATCTTGACTTATGAATACGAATAATACAGCACAAATAACTAAAACAAACATAATTTCTAAAATAAATTTAGGTAGTTCTTGAAAAAAACTTATTCTAATTTGACTTTTTTCATTAGAATTAAAACTTAATAAAAAAATATTTTTGAAAAAAGAGTATTTTCCAAATACTTTAATTTCTTTAATCGACTCTAAATTTTGTTTAATAGAATTTAAAAATAAAAAACGTGATTTTAAGGAAGTAAAAGAATAACTTTTTATTTTTTTAATTATAGAAATATTTATCAGGACGCCAAAGAAGCTAATTATTATCAATAAAAACATTGATAACTTAAAATTAATAAGCGAAAGAACAATAAATAAAAATAAGGTTATGGTAATTTCTTGAAAAATATTTGCAAAATTTAAAAAATAGTGAGAAGTCAAATTTAATTCTGTAATGAAATTTCTAGAGATTTCTGATGAGTTTTTTTGTTTAATAGCAATTAGATTTGACTTTAAATACGAGTCATAAAGAACATCAGCAAGTTTTATTTTAATCTTATATAAGATGTTGTATTTGAAATAATTAGCAAATATTAATAATAAATTTTTACTTAAAAAAACTAAACCTATCCAAAAAAGAATATTTACCTCACTCGCTTCTGAAAGATTTAATGTATCTGATATAAAATCTAATATAGCATTGTTGAAAGTAAATTCTTTATCTAAAAAGACTGTAGAAAAAAAGAATGGTATTATTGCAAAACCAAGAGCCTCGAGTAAGTTAGAAAAGAGAATGATGAAAAATAATGATGTTATATATTTATTTAAAGTTTTTTTTATTATTTCCATTATTAATATATTTACTAACCAGGTATAAGTTATAATTTAAATCGCTATGATTAAATCATTTTTCAAAAAAATACAAAACTTAAAACTTTTTTTAAGTCCTGCAAAAGTAGTTATTATTGATAAAATTAATAATGTTGAGGACGAAATAATGAAAAAAATTAAAGTTTATGATCATGTAGAATTGTCTTATCCAAACACTATTTATTTGAATGTTTTAATTAGGAGTATAATTATAAAAATTTTGAAAGGTTATAAATTAAGAATATCTTACTATTTGAGTTTCATACAAATTGCAGACCCTAAGCTTGTTTTGACATTTACTGATAATAATGTGTTTTTTTACTCATTAAAAAACTTAATAAAAAAAAAAGTTTATTTCATATCACATCAAAATGGATGGAGAGCAAATCTATCAGATTTATTTGATAAAAAAATCCAAAAACCTGTCAGACAATTTGATTTATCTTGTGATTATATTTTTTCTTTCTCAAAATTATCTTCATGTCTTTATAAAGATATTATTAAGAGTAAAGTCATTGAAACTGGATGCTTTATAAACAATTGCTATAGCAGAATAAAATTAAAAAAAAAAAAAATTAAAAAATTAATTTTTATATCTACTTCTGATTTTAATGTAGAAAAAAGATATAAAATAAAAAATCATTATTTTTTTTCATATGAAAAAGCTGTCATCAAATTTATTTTTAAATATTGTTTAGAAAATAATATTTTACTTTATATTTATCCAAAATTTATTCATTCTAGAGAAGAATACAAAAATGAATTAAATTTTTTTAAAGAAAATTTACCACTAAAATATTTGAATAAAAAATGGTTTATGGTTAAAAAAAATCATCCTCTGTATATTTATAAAAATATATCAAAATATGATTTTGCTATCTCAACAGACTCCACATTAGGTTATGAGTTATTAGCCAGGGGATTTAAATGTATTATTTTAAAAGCTAGGCGTGATTATCTTAAAAAAAAATTCAATATAAATTTTTCTGAGTCTTTTGATTTTGGTTGGCCCCAAAAACAAAAAAAAAATTATGGATATTTTTGGACAAACAAATATGACAAAAAGATTTTTAATAAATTATTAACCCAAGTAAGTAAATTGAGTAATAGAAAGTGGAATGAAATTCTTTATATCGAAAGAAATAAATTGTATACCCATGATTATAAAAATAAAAGATTTTACAAAATTCTAAAAAAAATACTTTATGAGAAGCAGTAATTTAATTGCAATTATACCAGCACGTAAGGGATCAAAAGAAATCCCAAATAAAAACTTTTATATAATTAATAAAAATCCTTTAATCTTTTATACTATCAAGTCATCACTGAAATCTAAAAAAATTAAAGATGTGTATGTATCAACTGACTCTAAGGAAATTATCAATTTTTCTAAAAAAAAAGGAGCGAAAACAATTCAAAGGCCATTAAAATACTCAAATAACATTTCTACAGCTAACCAAGTTGTTAAGCATTTTTTGTCTAAAGTTAAGATTAATCTTAATGATATTTTAATTTATCTGCAGCCAACTTCTCCTTGCAGAAATTATATCCATATAAATGAAGCAATTAAATTATTTTATAAATATAAAAAACCAATTATTTCGGTAGTAAAGAATGATCAAGTTATATTAAAATCCTATTTAATGAGTGGAATAGGCCTTAAGTCTCCATATAAAAAAAATTATTATAATCTTAATCGTCAACAACTTCCTCAAACTTTTAAATCAAATGGTGCAATATATATTTTTAGTAAAAAACAGTTTTTAAGAGCAGGTGGTTTCCCTACAAATAATGCTGTTGGATATTTAATGAATAGATCTGAAAGTCTTGATATTGATAATTTTAGTGATTTAAAAGAAGTAAAAATAATATTAAAAAAAAATTATAAAAAATATTTATAATGTATAAAAAAATTGACTTTAAAAGCTATCCTTATTTACAAAATGACTCAATAGATTTGGTCAGTAAACTTTTAAAACAAAAGAATTTATCGAATTTTGTTGGTTCAAAAGTTGAAAAAAATATTGGAAAAATGTTAAAACAAAAAAGTGTTGGACTTGAAAAATATAAAGCTAAATCTTCATTTTTAGGTGGCTATTATGTTAGAAAGTTTGAAAGTGAATGGAGCAAGAAAACTGAGTGTAAATATTCAATAAGTGTGAATTCTGCAACCACAGGTATTACAGTTGCATTACTTGCTGCAGATATTCAGCCAGGGGACGAAGTGATAACAACTCCGTATACCTTTACAGCGACTGTTGGAGCAATTCTAGGAGCAAATGGGGTTCCAATTTTTTGTGATATTGAGAAAGATACCATGTGCATAGATCCTATTTCGTTAGAGAAAAAAATATCTAAATTTACGAAATTTATTGTTGTAGTACATTGGGGAGGTAATGCAGGAAATCTAAACCAAATAATTAGAATTGCTAAAAAATATAATTTAAAAGTAATTGAAGATGCCTCTCATTCGCCTGGGCATTCTTATAAAAATAAAAAGATAGGTAACTTTGGCATTGCATCAATTTTTTCATTTAATCAACCAAAGAATTTAATGACTGGTGAGGGTGGTATGGTTTGTACCAATAATCAAAGTGTGGCACGAAAGTCGAGATTAATTAGAAATCATGGTGAAGCTATCATAGATGAAAATGACTCAATAACTTCAATGCAAAATTGTGTAGGGTATAATTATCGACTAACTGAAATTCAAGCAGCAATAGGTTGTGAGCAAATTAAAGCAATGAAAAAACTCAATAATATTAGAAAAGAAAATTTTAATTATTTAATAAAAAATATTAATAAAAAATATAAACACATTTTGAAACCACAAAAAATATTGAATTCTGAGCATTATGCTTACATAGGACTTTTTTTATTTTGTGGAAAAAATATTAGTAGAAATAGGTTTTTAGAGGAAACAAACAAACTAGGTGTACCATTTGGCTCAGGCATATCTCGATTAATGTATGATCATCCTAATTTGAAAAAAAATATTTGTTTTGGAAAAAAAAACTTTCCTTGGATTCACAGACGTATAAATTATAACTTATGTAAAAAAGAACTCAAAAATACAGAATATGTAAATAAAAATTATGTTTGCTTATTTAATATGGGTTGGCCATTAAATAAAAGTAAAATGAAAAAAATTTTAAATGTAATGTCGGTGATAAATGAGAAATTCTTTAAATCAAAATAAAAATATAATTGCTATAATACCAGCTAGGGGCGGTTCAAAATCAATTAAAAATAAAAATATAATTGACTTAGATGGTAAACCTTTAATTTATTACACTATAGATCAGGCGATAAAATCAAAAGAATTTATTAAGGTGATTGTTAGTACAGATTCCCCAGCTATAGCAAAAGTAGCCAAAAGATGTGGTGCTGAAGTTCCATTTCTAAGACCTAAAAACATATCCCATGATTGTCCAACAGAAAAAGTACTTATACATGCGAGTAAATATCTAGAAAAGTATATTTCTTTTGATGGAGTTGCATGTTTGCAACCTACATCTCCATTTAGAAAAATTAATTCACTTAAAAAATGTGCGAAAATATTTAGATCAAAAAAATATGATTCTGTAATTACATTTAAAAAAGTTGAAGCAGAGAGGCCAGAGTGGATGTTTACAAAAAAAAAAAATTTGATGACACCATATATTAATAAAAAAAAAATTAATGGAAAAATAATTTTTGGAAAAAATATTGCAAGGCAACTTTATGAGAAGTTATACAAACCAAATGGATCAATTTATATAACAAAAAAAGATATTTTATATAAATATGAATCTATTTATGGATTTAATTTGTGTGGGTATATAAATGATGAATATGAATCTCATGATATAGATACTAAATTGGATCTTGATTTTTCAAAATTTTTAATAAAATCATCTAAGAAAAGTTAATTGAATATAAAAACAAGCATTATTGGTCTAGGAAAAATTGGTATCAAGTATGACAAAAAACATAAATATAAAATTGGCAATTATACTTCAGCTGTAATTGAAAACAAAAATTTAAAATTAGTATCTGTATGTGATATTTCGAATTCAAATATAACAAATTATAAAAAAAAAATTGAAAGTATATTTTTTAAATCTTTAGATAGGCTGTTAGAAAAAAGCAAACCAGAGTTAATAATTGTATGTTCAAGCACCAAAAGTCAATACGGAATATTAAAAAAAATATTTAAATATGAGCCTAGGTATATTGTTATTGAAAAGCCAGTTT
>MDTE01117188.1_pt1 | contig 11268 bp, 8 predicted proteins | sample 811231 | NCBI WGS metagenome assembly MDTE01 (sample SAMN05326651, study PRJNA326480) | marine metagenome | isolation source: seawater | place: Indian Ocean: Red Sea | collected 2010 | reverse complement strand
TTTACTGATGTATATGTATACGATAATGTATATCACTGGAATTTGTCAATTCCAGTTGATGATTTGAATTGTACTTGCAAATTCTCTATTGCGGCACCAAATTATACTGCCGTTCAAGAAGATTCGGTAGTAATTTTTGCTGGACGCAATAATCACTTCTCGGTAATTAATTATCAACCATCCTTCCAGAATCTTGAAGATGTAGATTCTGAATTGTTACTATATGAAGTCATAGTCCCTGGAACTAATGATTTTATGATTGCTGATATTGATAATATTATGTTTAAAGCAGAAATATGTCAGTATGGTGGTATCTCCTGTGTTTCAGAAACAAAGCAAGTAGTGTTGAATCATAGTATTCAGAGTGATGGTACATTTGTGGTAGAAATAAATCAGCAATTCTTGGAGCTTGATGATGGCAATTGGTATTTTGAAATATATTTACGAGATTCATATCTTAGATTATCCAATGTCGATCAAAAAATTTTGACATTTGACACCATGCCTCCTCAGGTGGAAATATTAGGTACTAATAACGCAACTGAAATGGATTTAGAAGTATTTGCAGTTAACATCGATGATGGGTATGATAGTTCACTTGTTGCACTTACTTGGACCATTACCGAACCGAGTGGTATAGTTCGTGGATTGAGCGCAGATGAATTTGTATCTAATTCAAGTGTAAAGGTTGAATTCAATCAGTCTGGTGTTTGGAATATTTCTGTATTAGCAATGGATTCCGTTGGATTTTTCACAAAACAATATCATGAAGTCCTCATCGAAAATATTGCTCCAGAGATTTCTCTTCAGGTGTCCACTATTGAATCAGAAGATAGTGGAAAAATTGTAGCAACTACTTCACAATCATGGTATATCGATGCATCAATGACTCAAGATACATCTAACGACGTTGAAAACTTAGTATTTCAATGGATAGTTGATGATGATATAATTCATACTGGCAAGAATTTAACAAACGCAAATTTTGTCAAATCTGGTAATTACGATGTAATTTTGGTAGTCACAGACAACGACGGACTTTCTACCCAATCGACAATACAAATTGTCATTGAGTCGGAGTCGGATGAAACAAGTGATGGAGTAAGTATCATACTAGTATTGTTTTGTGTGGTTTTAATCGGTCTATCATTGATATTATTGGTAAGGTTTAGTAAAGATGAAAACTCTTTCAACTTACCTAAGTGGGGTAAATGATTCAACCAAGGTTTGAATAAGATAAAACAGGTGGCAGTACTATGTTTGCAGAGATGTTTGCTCAGTTGGGAGATATGCCCAAACCAATCCCTAATGATGAAATTAGGGATAGACAGAGTACGCTATACAGTACCTTAGATAATGATGACTTACTGATTCTATGTGCTTCACCTGAAACGATCCATTCAAATGATGTCCATCACCCTTACAGAACTCAAAGTAATTTGTTATATTTGTCAGGTTGGTTAGAACCTGATGCAGTGATGTGTGCACTAAATAATGATGGCAAATGGGAAACCCATCTGTTTGTTCAACCAAAAGATACACTTAAGGAAATATGGGAAGGAAGAAGACCAGGCGTTAAAGGGGCTGAAGAAAATTGGCCAATTGATTTTGCTCATTCTGTCGACGAACTTAAGGGTAAATTGTCAGAATTTATTTCCCAATCATCTAGAATAATGCATAGAATGGGTGTAATGTCTCATGTCGATGATTTAGTTGTTGAAGCGATAAAGAAGCGGGATAGAGCCCGCCAAAAATTGGGCTCTGGACCAATATCTATTGAAGATCCCAGCAATAGGATTGCTGAGATGCGCATGATTAAATCAGATTCAGAAATTGCTCAGATGAAATTTGCCTCAGATGTTTCGAGTTTAGCACATATTGCAGCAATGAAACATGGTGGCGGCGGTAATTCAAAAGAAAACCAATTACAGTCACTCATTGAAGGGTTCTTTAGGTACGCAGGTACATCTGGTTGGTCTTATCCATCAATAGTCGGAAGTGGTGAAAATGCAACTATTTTACATTACAAACAGAATGAAGATTACTGTAAAGACGGAGAAATTGTATTAATTGATGCAGGTGCAGAATTTAGAGGCTATGCAGCAGATATAACTAGGTCATGGCCAAACAATGGTCAATTTACTGATGCTCAAAAGGAAATCTATCAGATTGTTCTAGATGCACAAATGGCTGCTATCGATGCTTGTGTTGTAGGTAATCCATATAATGCACCACATGAAGCTGCTAGAAAGGTACTAGCCGAAGGATTGATTCAATTGGGAGTTATCACACAAGGCTTGGATGATGCTCTAGACTTAGATGCTGGACAATTGAAAAATTGGTACATGCACAATACAAGTCATTGGATTGGTCTTGATGTTCATGATGTTGGGGTTTACTTGCCAAATGGTGAGCCAAGATTGCTTGAAAATGGTATGTGTTTGACAATAGAGCCAGGTTTGTATTTTGGAGCATGGAGGCCTGATGTCGAATGTCCGGAAAGATATGCAAATATTGGCATCAGAATAGAGGATGACATTCTTGTAACCAACGAAGGTCCTGTGGTACTTACCGATATGTGTCCAAAAACAATTGATGAAATAGAATCAATAGTAGGAACCTCAAATTAGGTGAGAATATGAATTGGCAATCTATACTCCAGCGACAGCAAGGTTGGACTAAAGAGGAGGCTGATTTGTTTAGATTGTCCATTGATGAGGCTACTGAACTCTACAACAACGCACCACTACATGAGTTAACTATGGCAGCAGATAATCGGCGAAGACAATTATATCCAGATGGGATTGTGACATATTTAGTTGATAGAAATGTCAACTACACCAATGTATGCACAATTAACTGCCAGTTTTGCTCGTTTTATCGTCCTCCAGGTCATGCTGAAACATATACCCAATCTTACAAAGAAATTTCAGATAGAATTAGAGAACTTGAAGAAATTGGTGGTTCTAGAATATTAATGCAGGGAGGAGTCAATCCAGAACTAGAATTCATATGGTACATTGATTTGATTAAATTTCTAACTAGTGAACATCCTAATATCGATTTAGATTGTTTCAGTCCTATTGAGATTGAAGGGATTGCAGAAGTTTCAGGTATGAGTACAATTGAGGTTTTACAGCAACTAAAGGATGCAGGTTTGCATGGCCTCCCTGGTGGTGGTGCAGAAATGCTGGTAGATGAGGTAAGAAGTGATATATCTCCAAAAAAAGGTAGTCCAGAGAACTGGCTAAGAGTAATGGAAGAAGCCCAATCATTAGGATTGACAACTAGTGCCACTAATGTTTTTGGTTTTGGAGAATCTTTGCGCCAAAGAGTTGAACACATGGCCAAAATCCGTGAGTTACAAGATTCATCGATTGACAAATACAATAATGGATTTACATCATTTATTGCTTGGCCAGTCCAACTTGAATCAAATTCATTTGGGAAGAGAAATCGAGGACAAAATAAATTTGTTTTAGGTGCTGGTCCAACTGAGTATATTCGACATGTTGCAGTTTCTAGGTTATTCTTTGATAATATCTCTAGTATCCAAGCATCTTGGCCAACAATGGGCCTTGGAGTGGCACAAATGGCACTATTATCTGGTGCTAATGATGCGGGTTCCACAATGATGGAAGAAAATGTAGTATCTGCTTCTGGTACTAGTAAAATTTCAGCATCTGAAGTAGAATTACAAAATACAATCATTAGAGCTGGATATATTCCAGTCAAGAGAGATAGTGACTATAATTTACTAGAGACAGAAATTTTTGACGGGTTAGAAAAAGAATTAGCAGCGCCAGTGCCACAGCAATATTGATCGTTCAACTCAATGATAAAGGATGATTTGTCTCTGTTCTTCCAGAGTTAACTATAGCGTCCGTTACACAATATAAAGCAGGATGTTTTACTTTTAGTGGTTGAACCCAAAGAAGTTCAGATAGATTTTCTCTTTCGATAATCACAACCATTTCCCAATGAATTCTAATCAATGGTGAGAAAATAGTTCCAGGCCAGTTACCTTTCGGGGCCGGTATTGTTGTCTTACCTGAAACAACATCTACAATTTCAGATTGCTGCATGATACGCATTGGTCTCAGGAATAGTCCACCTTTGACATCTGTAGTTTGCATTGGTGAATCTTCTCCTCCACCTGTTCCATCATCTAAATCTACAGTCCAGTGGTGAGGCAATTCAGTAGTTAGTCCAGGTGCTGGCTGAGTATTTTCTGTACGTCCTAAGGATTCCATTAGTGCCTTCCTACTTGGTGGCAAAACTCCAACTCTCCAAAGCACAGACATGCTCTTCCAATTTTCTTTTTTGTGTGGGAAATCAATTGTTACAACCAACTCCTCTCCAGATGTTGTGTCACTATGAAAATCAATTTTCGGCATTTTTGGTTGTGACTTCAAGAATTTTCGTTGTTTTACTAAATCCGAAAAGTTAGCAGTGACTCTCATGAATATTGGGATGAATAAAATTGGTACAACCACAATTGCCAATAGTGGATAATCCAGCAAACCAAACCGAACCCTACCAGTTCCGATACTTGGAATCCCAAAGCTACTAATTACCGGCTCCAAGAAGAGATATGTCAGAGCAACAAGCAAAACAGTAACTGAGAAATTCATAATTTTTCTAGCCTGTTGGTGAACTATGTTTGGAGTCAAATACCAACCATTTCTTTGCTTGTCAACAATGGAATCTTTAGGTACTGATTCAAGCATTTCTTGTGCATGCTTTTCGTCTAGTTTCAATGTTTCATCATCTAGAGTATATCGCCTTTCAACCAACCATGTTGATTTACTACCAATCCTAAATGGTGGAGGCATATTTCTAATTGTCTCGTAAGCATCATTTTCTGTAATATTATCACTAATTTCTGTTTTATTGACTGCAATTGGCAACAATTCTGGCTTGAATCTATAACTTTCAAAAGGAGGATATTTTATTCTCTCCTCAAGAACAAGTTTTCCCATTTCTATTCCTCAACTAAAGATTAATTTCATTCCAGCCTTAAGTGCTAGTTTTCTAAATGCTGGAACTTTTCTTAACAGGGCCATTCCTAATGGGACTGGTTTTTCTATATCTCCAACCGCATTAATCAGTTCAACAATTTCAGGCTTAGCAAAGTGCTCAAAGTTTCTATCCAACTCTTCATCTTCACAATCACTAACCAATAAATTCCTTAATGATCTGGCCCGATTTTGTTCCTTACGCATTTTTTCAAAGTGTGATTTTGCTATAGTTTTCAAACGATCTTCAGTTAGCAAATTTGAATCAATTGCAGCAGATAACTTGTCAACAATTCCATTGATTTGCTCAAAACCTGGTCCAATTCCTCCTCCTGTAGTTGGTTTTGCCATTCCAGCAGCATCACCAATTAGTATAACTCTGTTTTTGTAAGCTTTTTTCACCATTCCACTTGGGACTGGGCCACAGTAACGAGCTGTTTCGCGTATGTTGCTAAATCTGTCCTCCCATAGTGGGTGATTCAAAAGATTGTGATAGCATTCCTCTATACTTTTCCCATCTAATCGTTCTGCAGTAGACCATAATCCGATTCTGCAACTATCATTGCCTGAAGGGATTACCCAGGCAAAAAATCCTGGTGCAATTTCAGAACCAGAATACATTTCTAACCATCTTTTCCTATACTGATAACCAACAACTTCGGTTTGAAAACCAATCATGAGTTCCTTCGGTCGACCCATTTTGAAATACCTTCTAGTCCAAGAATGAGCACCATCACAACCAATTAATAATTTAGTACTAATTTCAATATCTTTACCATTTCTATTAATTGTTAAGACAACTCTATCTTCTTCAGTTTCAGCACTAATCGGTTTTGAGTTTAACCATAAAGTTGCACCAGATATCATAGATTGTTTTACCACAGCCTCGTCGAACAATTTTCTACAAACAACATAGGTTCTCACTGTTCCACCTGTGCCTACTGGAACTAGTGTGCCTGAAGGGCCGTGTATCAAGGCTCCATCAATTTCTTCGAGAATAGTATCATACAAATTCACCTGCTTCATAGCATTTGGTGTGACTAGTCCTGCACATTGAAATGGCCTACCAATCTCATTATGCTCTTCGAGTAATAGCACTCTTTGGCCACGCTTCGCAAGTAGGTTAGCAGTATGTCCTCCAACTGGCCCTGCACCAACAATAACAACATCCCAATCATGAGATATTGTTAACTCGACCATGTCACCCTCTCAGTAGTGTGTGGTTTTATTGTTATGATGACAAAGTGTTCAATTTGTCATTTTTTCGCAAACTTATAGCCAACCGCTTGATTTTTCTTGAGGTATAGTTTAGATGTGAAATTATTGCCGGTCTTCTTTGACACAAAGTCATCAAATGGTCCAATCTCACCCTTTTCAATCAATGTCTTTGCTTCATCTCGTGTGATCTCTCTTGAAGACATCTCTCGGGCAATTTGAATTTTACAATCTGAACCTTCATTAGCTGGTTGGTAGAATGATGGTGTTTCAATGATTTCCTCTTTGGTTTTAGGACAAATTGCTACAACACCCTCTACTACAGGGAATTTCTTAGCATCAGCTGCCGCTTTTCTAGGAGGGAACTCAAACTTCACCCGGGTACCATCCAATTTCAAATATGCGCTAAATGGTCTACCTCTTTTGGAAATAAAATCTTCTAACAGTGCAGATTTCCCTTCAAGGAGAATTGATTTTGCCTCATCCGTAGAAATTTTTCTTTTACACATCTCTTGTGATAAACCTCTAAATTTACATTCCTGATTATCACATGCATACATTGTAGCATTTATCCTAATTATGCCTTTTGAACATGCAGGACACTCACAAAGTTCGTCATCATCACTGGAAGATGTCGATTCACCCCCTCCAAGGAATTCTACATTGCCACTGTCATTTATTTTGACACTAGCAATATATGGATCACCATTTCGATTGAAGAAACCATGAAGATCGATTAATTCTTGATTTTCCAACAATCTTGCTGCAGTATTTTTATCAAACCATCGGCCGCTGGTATTTTTCCAAAATACAAAATCACATCCAGAACCCTTGCCTTCATTCTTTGGACAAATATAAGACAGAACAGTTTCTGTTAAACTATCAGAACATTTTGGACAATTTCCAATTGATTCATTGTTATTAAACAAATCACTACGATCGTGATTTTTTATTCGTTCAACCATCTCTTGTGCTTTATCATAAATTATTTCCATATATTGTTGACGCGAGAAATCACCATTTTGCACCGAAGATAGTTTTGCTTCCATGTCTCCTGTTAGTTCAGGAGATGTTATCCATTCTACAGGGATTGCTCGTAATAATTCAATTAGTTTGATACCCCCAGGGGTTGCACGTAAACTACCTGAACGTGCTCTTTGGATGAAATTCCTTGAAATCAATTTTTCAATGGTATCTGCTCTCGTAGCAGGGGTTCCTAATCCCTTGCCTTTCATTGCTTCAGCCATTGCTTCATCATCTATACTTCTACCTGCATGTTCCATTAATGATAGTAACTTTGCTTCTTTTAGACGGTTAGTTGGTTTAGTTAATTCTTCCTTGAACCGGTGCTCAACTGCTTCGGTTTCTGCGGGATTTTTTTCTAATGAATTCCATTTTTCAGGTATATTGTTACTTTTTGGCTTGACTTCTCTCCAACCAGATTCCTTCAAAATTCTAACTTCCTTTTTGAAATCATGATTGTCCTTGGTGGCAATTCTTGTTTGAACATCCCATATAGCAGGGGGATGAAATGAAGCCAAAAATTGTCGACAAATTAAATCGTACAATTTCTCAGCATCCCCAGAAAGATTTCCCTGAGGTAATTTACCAGTTGGAATTATTGCATAGTGATCCGAAACCTTACTATTATCAAAGTTTCTTGATACATTTTTCAAACCATCTTTCTTTAGACGCTCGCTATGTGGTTGTAATTTATCTTGTGCTCCAAGTTGAGTTATTGTTTTTCCAATAGTCTCAATCATATCTTCAGGGAGATATCGAGAATCAGTACGAGGATAAGTGGTTAGTTTATGAGTGTCATAAAGTTGCTGAGCAACAGATAATGTTCTTTTTGATGTCCAAGACCATATACTATTCGCTTCTCTTTGTAATGATGTTAAATCAAAGTTTAGCGGGGGATTTTCGTTAGAATCACGATGTTCTTGTTTTGTAAGGAATTCACCATTTGAACCGAGTAAATTTTCTAAATTTTGTTTTTCCTTCTGGTCGGTAATTCTATGTGCCTTTGTTAATGGATTATCTTTATCTTCGACATTGTCTCGACGTTCCCAACGACCAGTCCACTCACAATTTCCAGATTTGAAATCAACTTCAAGTTCCCAAAAAGGTTCAGCTTTGTGTCCCAAAATTTCTAACTCTTTGTCGACAATAAGCGCTAGAGTAGCGGTTTGTACCCTGCCAAGTGACATCGATGTACCATCATTTCTACCAGTTCTAAGGAATGTTGAAGCAATTCTTGAACCATTCATTCCGATAATCCAATCTGCTTCTGCTCGACTTACGGCAGCATCTCTCAATTTCGAATAACTTTTGGAATCCATCCTGCCATCATAGGCTTTCATTATGGAATCGGGTGTCATAGATTGTAACCACATTCGACTCATTGGAATCTTTGATTTTGAGAATTCCACTATTCTTCTAAAAATTAATTCTCCTTCCCTTGCAGCATCACAAGCGTTTACTATCTCTGTACATGTTTTGTTCGAGATCAATTTCTTGATTGCAGTTAATTGTTTTCTATTACTGCCTCGACCACTATTTGGTTTAAGTTCAAATTTTTCTGGAATGAATGGTAACATATCGATACTTTTGCGCCAATCTTTCAATCGCTCGTCATATTCTTCAGGAGTTTTCAATTCAAGTAAATGACCAACTGCCCAAGTAATTACTAAATCATCAGATTCCCAGTGGGTTTCAGTTTTTTTTGTAACACCGAGTACTTTAGCAATGTCTTCTGCCACACTTGGTTTCTCAGCGATAACGACAACTGCCATGATTTACCTCCCACCGGCGACGATACTTGAACCCTCTCCATCAGTGAAAAATCCCTAGATACTATAGTATCTAGACAAAAATAGTCAAGAAATAAATCTAATTATTTTTCCTAGCGAATCTAAACTTCTGCTCGTCCCATCGGCCTTCTGGCATTGAATCATCACATCCAATGCAACCGGGATAACCAGCGTTTAGCAGCTGTTCACATGATTCCATTAAGGCAGCAAATCCTTCCTCTGTTGTCATTTCTATCCAACATGTATCAATTTGAGGTTCAACATAACCAATGTAGACAATTGGTCTTGATTCTCCATTACTGTGTTCATAAATCCAAATTTCATCATCTGTGTGATTTTTGAACTTTGGAAAAGCAATTCTTTGAGGTATATTATCTCCGATTAAATCAGCTAAACGCAGAACTTCAGAAGAGTAAATCTCGGGTGCTTGAATTGTAATTCTCTCAATACGAACAGTTCTTCGGGCAGATTCTCTGACCACCGGCCATAGTGGATGATTCATCTGCATAATTAGGCCAATCAAGGGTAAGTCTTGAATGATACCGTTGTTAAGAGTTAATCATGGGGCTTGGGTATAGGCTGTTTATCCGGCCGATAATCGCCATACAAGACTCAGAAAAAGCACATATTAGGTCGGTTAAATCGCTTAGGTTATTATCAAGTAATTTCGTCACAAGATCCTTACTGTCGTTATTATACAAACCCAAGAAAAATTTGGCACATAGGGTTTTTGATATGGATTATGACCATCCATTCGGCTTGGCCGCTGGCATGGATAAAAAAGGTGAGGCAATTAATGGATGGCAATCAATAGGATTGTCATTTGCTGAAATTGGCGGTATTACAATGCTAGAGCAGATTGGCAATCCAAAACCAAGGATGTTTCGCTCTGCTAAACACAAGGCATTAGTCAATAGGATGGGATTCAACAATCCAGGTTCTGAGAACATGCAGAACACTCTGAAAGTGCACTATAGTCGATTTGGTAAGCCAAGAATACCAATCTGGGTTAATCTTGGAAAATCAAAACTAACCGACAACAATGATGCTCATACAGATTATTCTACTACTCTAAAACGCCTGTGGCAATATGCCGATTCATTTGTCATCAATGTATCATCACCTAATACACCAAATTTGAGAGATTTGCAAGGTGAGGATGAACTTAGAAAAATCATTTCAAGTTGCATGAAGGTGAATGCTGAACAAGCATTAGAGCATGAATCTAAGCATAAGCCTATTTTGGTCAAAGTGGCACCTGACATGAGTTTCGAACAGTTAGAACAAATTGTTACTGTAGCAATTGATACTGGTTGTTCAGGCATAGTGGCAACTAATACTACCGTTTCACGTAATGAGGAGTTTGAAGGTGATACAAAACTTGCTGAAGTGGGTGGAATGAGTGGTAGACCATTGAAAGATAAATCGACGGAATTCATCAAGCACATCTATCGATTCACCGACGGTAAATTCCCAATTGTTGGTGTTGGAGGGATTATGAATGCAGAGGATGCTTGGGAGAAAATTACCGCAGGAGCAAGTTTGATTCAAGCCTATAGTGGATTTGTATTTGAAGGTCCAAGTTTGAGCAAACAAATAGTCAATGGACTTCACAAGAAGTTAAGACAACACAACTTAACAAACATCAATGATGCAGTTGGACTTGCCCATAGGAGCGAATAGCGATGTTTACTCGAAGAACAAGGTTACTGATTACCGGAGGTCTTCTAACGTTGGTAATACTGGGTGCCGTAATTTTACAATCTCCAGAACCTACTCGAACTGTTGACGAAGTAATGACCAACCCTAGCGGTTTTGTAGATGAAGAATTCGCAATACGTGGCGAGGTGAAAGATGGTACAATAGACAACTCTTCAATGACTTTTGTCTTACACGGCGCTGATTATGAGATTTTAGTAGATTTTGTTGATGCTTCAGTCTCCAATGGCTTGGGTGATAATCGAACAGTTTATGCGAAAGGTGTGCTAAAGTATTCAGACTCTATTTATGTATTTGAGGCAGATATCATCAAAACTTCATGTCCTTCCAAGTATGAAGAGTGATAAACCAAACCGTTCCGTTAAAATACCAATCAATGAACGGGATGTTGGGATAGGTGGGGAGCTAGGCGTACCCTGTACCACAAATCGTCTTCATGGTGGGCTGAACGCCTTGGAGCGGCGAGAGCGGCTTTATGGTTCCTACACGCGGACGTTGATGTC
>MDTE01002070.1_pt1 | contig 11268 bp, 11 predicted proteins | sample 811231 | NCBI WGS metagenome assembly MDTE01 (sample SAMN05326651, study PRJNA326480) | marine metagenome | isolation source: seawater | place: Indian Ocean: Red Sea | collected 2010 | reverse complement strand
TAAGCGCTCAAGCCTCTCTACTCCAATGCGTCCCGCAATCCTGAGACTCACGTTTCCTGTGGAATCTATCACCACATAGAACGGGAATGAGCTTACCCCTATAGCTCGAGCTATGTCACTATTCGAGTTATCAACGATGACAGGAATGGGCCATCCTTCATTCGCGAACCATTCATGCGGAGGATAATTTGCTCGAGATGAGTCGATTGATGTAGCGAGACTCAGAATTCTTATACCTTCAGGCACGGGATTTTCTATGAAATAAGAAGCTAGTTCTCTAACCTCATTACGACAATGGGGACACCAATGAGCTAATACTATGATAATTGTCGTCTGGCCTTCTGACTTAACTGAAATCGGACTCCCATATAAATCCACACTAGTGATAATCGGAACTTCAAGGCCGACGGCTGGATCAAATCGATCCTGGATCGCTGGCAAGAACTCCCCCTCCACGTTAACTTGAACGTTGTCGTAAAACTTCTCATCACTGTATGCTCCGGACAACGTGCTTCTAGGCTCATATATAGGCGCCGAAGTGGGGGTCATTGACAATGGAGTAACCGGTGTAGCCGTAGGATTGATAAGATTTGGCTTCATTGAAGATTTAGCCGTAGGTTTAGGAATTGGGGTATACGTGGGTGCTGGGGTGTATGTAGGTGCGGGAGTGTATGTAGCTGCGGGAACCTGAGATGTGATGGCCTGTGATGAAGCTACCTGATATTCCTTTGTACTGTTACACGCAATTAAAAATGCTAGGCAAATAAATATAGACGTTATAAGGGAAAATACATATAGATTCTTAATAGGCTCAAACAAAAACGTATAAACCTCTATAGTTCATTTACGAACTGTAATTCCGCCGTCTATAACTAGTTCGGACCCTGTAACGTAACGTGATTCATCCGAAGCTAGATAAAGTACACCCAAAGACACATCTCTAGCATTAGCTATTATGCCCAACGGCGTCCGATCAATCATCGCCTGACGGCCACCATCCGTCCCAATGAGTCCATCCACCATATCTGTCTCAATAATCCCAGGGTGAACAGAATTACAACGTATCTGCTCAGGTCCATATTCCACAGCAATTGATTTAGAAAGTATCCTAACAAGCCCTTTACTCGCCCCATATGCTGTAAACCTAGATCCTATAAGTCCCGCAATTGAAGATATATTTACTATGGAACCGGATCCTGCTGCTCTCATCGCAGGGACAGCAGCTTTCGCCCCCAGAAACACACCTTTCGAATTTACATCTTGTATGGTTTCCCAATCGGAATTATCTGTTTCTTCCAGTCCCTTAGTTATCAGGATCCCAGCATTATTGACCAGCACATCAAGTTTCCCATACTCATTTACAGCTGTAGAAACCGCATTTTTCCAGTCCGATTCGCTTGTTACATCTAGATGGACATATGTAGCATTACCCCCCAACTCACCAATCTCTGCCAATACCTGCCGCCCCTCTTCGTCAATAATGTCACCAAGGACAACAGAGGCTCCTTCCTCTGCAAATAATCGCGCCTCGTCAGCTCCTTGTCCTCTAGCTGCCCCCGATATTAATGCAACCTTTCCCTCCAATCTACCCATTGGAACGCCTCCAGCAAATGATCAAATTTCGACTAAAATATTCGGTATCGAGTATGTTAGCAGAGCGGTAAACAAAAACTAATATAGAAATACTCTTTGAGTGATACGGTCCAAGTTGGAAATCACCAAATAGTCAAAGTTCGTATAAAAGAAAATCAGCCCATAAAAAGCCAAAATAAAAATTATAAGAGGTGCATATGTCTTTCGATATCAGAGAAATAGTTTTGGGACCCGGCGAAGGTAAGAAATTAAATGCTGTTGAACATCCATTCACTTTCAAGGCAATAGGTTCTGACACTGATGGACATTACTCAATTTTTGAATCCACTCTTCATGGAGGAGGTCCAGGTCAACACATTCATGATAACGAAGAAGAGGCATTTTACGTAATTGAAGGAAATTTGAGGGTCCTCTTAGGTGAAATAACTATAGAAGCCCAAGCAGGATCATTTATTCTAGTCCCTAGAGGAACCGTACATACATTTTCCCGGGCTGACAAAAATCCAGTAAAACTACTTGTTATCATTTCTCCCGCAGGCTTCGAAAACTTTTTCTTTGAGGCCGTCGGCGACGACGAGGTGGACGCTGTGATGATGGCAGAAAGAGCCTTAGACATTGGTCATAAATACGGGGTCACATTCACCGGACCACCTTTAGGCTAAATGAGATATCTACCTTTTTTTATATCTCATTTTCAATACTTGAATATCATCAAGCATTCTTTGTTCAGTAATTGAAGTAGCTCTATTTGTGGAATGCAGTAACCTATTTTCAAACTCATCCAAATACTGAGGAGCATGATCGCTACAAGTCCATATTTGATCTAACAAACAAAAACTGTCGTCAGCATCAACTGCTCTTGCTGAACCCTGAAGTTCGGATGTGCATTTATTGCAATATTGTTTATCTGTCATAAGTAATACGCCATATCGATTATATTACTTTTACAAACACATCAACGGATAAGAAGAGGAAGGAATATAGCCTGACAGTGCATAACTGATAAAAAATCAACATTCCTATGATATGAGCGTAATTTTCTTTTCAATATGAAAAACAGAATAGTTGCAAGATGAAATTTCTTGACTAGTGCATGGCAGTACCAGACAATTAATCCGCTCTTCATTTAGCATACAACTTTGGGAATCAACTGATTCTTCGTTTGCCGGATAATACAGAACCAGTTTTTGATGCGATGAGGATTTTTAATTTCGGGCCCGTAGCTCAGTGGTTAGAGCAGTCGACTCATAATCGATAGGTCGTAGGTTCGATCCCTACCGGGCCCACCACAAACCTTGGAGTAATCAATTTCCGCAATGAAACAGGTATTTACCGGATCATCACTAATAGCCTTCATAGTCATTGTGTGCCTCTTAACAAGTAGTCGTGCCTTCGCCCATGGTGACATGAAAGAAATTTTTAGCGGTACCGTGGACGGGTACCAAATCACGGTAAGCGTACTTCCCCATAAACCCATGGTTGGACAAGCTCATTTCACAATCGAACCCAAAGATATTGCGTCAGGTAACCCAATAGAACAGGCCCTAGTCACCCTAATAGTTAGACACGGAGATGAAGCCTTCGAATCCAGGGCGGTCAACTCTCCCTCGTCGACAACGATGTATGATGCGAACTTAACATTCTACGAAGAAGGAGATTGGGAAACAGAGGTTAAAATACAAACTGTTCCTGGTCATGAGTCAAGTGTTTTTTTCGTCCTGCCAGTAAGTGGTGAAAGTATAGTCTCTGGCACCTCAGCGGGATATTTTTTCCTGTTTGTTTTTGGAGTTTTAGTCATAGTACCGATAATTCTGTTCTTAAAATATCGTGGGAGTAAAGCTACTTGAAAATTTAATAAAGGTCTTAAAAAAATTTACGTCAACCTTATTCATAATCCCTCACTGATACTGCCACGATTGTACCTTCACCATTTTGCTTCTTGATAAAAGTGACCTCTACCTGTTCTCCTGTAATCATATGAGATCTAAGATGAGAGGGGGTGAATTCACCCAAGTCTTTATTAACTATTACTTTTATCATTGATCCACTACCCACTTCTAAAGAAAACCACTCCGTTTTTGTCAAACTAGTTGCATAAACTTCGGCAACAAGACCATTTACCACAGAGGTGTCTCTTTCCTCTACATACTCCGCACATGCAACGAGCAACAAAAAAAGAGCTACAGAATAGACTGAATAGCCTCGAGCATATTGCCTTATTTGATTCACGTATCTGATCTTTCGTAACTCTTTTTGTTCAAAAAATGAACCTCAATCTGATTGACCTAGTCAAGCCCGTTCACTACTTTCTTATACTAGGGGAGGCCTCATATGAAATTATCGATCCGGGCAGCTATATTTTCCATACTCGTGATAGCTATGACGATTAGTGGCAGCATCGTCCAAGCCAACGAGAAAAGCAATTTTTCCAATGAACGTACCACTGTTATAGCTGTTGATTTAGCGTCTATCAGTGACACTAACAATGCATATTTATTCGAATCCTTCACTGGTATTCTATCCACGCTTCAGTCTGGTGAAAACTTTTATTTCTCCACCATGGATGAACCCGGTCAGTTTTTAGGACCTTTTGAAGCCGGATCCATGAACTTTACCAACTATAAATCTCTCCTAGAAGAAAAAATCGCTGACTATGTCCCGGGTAATGCACTTAACCTGCCGGAGGTAGTCTCTCAGGCATACAACCTGATGGGAACTCAGTCCGCACCGGCAGGATCAACACTATATATTTTTGGCAACAGAGAGGTTCCTTCAGATCTCGAATATACTGCGAAACGACTGGACCCACTTGCGGATATGTTTGCCTCAAGTGAATGGATAATAACTGGCATAACTCCTGCCAATGCAGACCCAAGCATGGTTTCCATACTTGAAAGGGTAGCTGTGAAAACAGGGTCTATCAGATATGAATTGACCATCGACGCCGCACTTCGACCTATTGTAAATACAATAATGACTCGTGATTCTCTGGGTTCTCTGACTCTTTCTGGTCAAGCTTCTCTTTTGAATGATGAGGTGTTGACTTCAACGATAGAAATAGCTCCTGGGACAAAAGAGACAACAGTTATTTTGTTCAAAGAAGATCCGTTTGGTTCCCTGAAGCTTAACAGTCCAGCGGGCCAAGAACTGGCGGCAAGTGACAAGGTATCCTTCAGTACAGTTGAGACACCACACACGGTGATCTGGAAAATTACAAATCCGACTGCCGGAACTTGGACTGTGGACGCTCAGGAAATGAAAGGGGAAGTTTCTTCTTGGCACGTCTCCTCAAATAAATTCCGTTTAAACCTTGGAAACAATCAAATCATTCCCACCGGACAACCACTAAACCTCATTGCATACGTGACAGAAAAGGCCGTCATGGTTTCGCCAGGTAGCGATTCCCTAATCAGAGCTACCGTTACTGGACCCGATGGGAACAGCGTACTTTACGAATTGAACGATACCGGTGAATACGGTGACGCCGTAGCAGATGATTATTATTATTCAGCTACCATTGCCGACCCAAAAAGTGAGGGTGACTACAATATCGGCCTTGAGCTCTCATGGGCTGAGTCACCCAATACAGTAATTGAGCAACTCAATCTTCGAGCACAAACCTTTCCTCAAATGGAAGTCACTCAATTAAACACCGAAAGGATGTACCTTGATCGCAGATCTAACATAGCAACTATATTTGTGAACGTTGCTGGGCAATCTTTTGCGGTAGACCCTTCATCTATAAAGGCTAGTTTTGGTGAAGGTGCAGACTCCGGCCAGTTAGACATCATTCCTAGAGAAGGCACGTCAGACGGCCGCGCCTGGATGTACGACGTAGTGTTCACTCCAAACAAGGAAGGCATTACTACCCTAGCTCTTAACCTAAACATCGAATACGCTGGTCAAGTCCATCAACAAGTATCCGAATCACTTGCACTCACAGCGATTAACTTGCCTTCCCCTGCCCCGGAAGCCTACACACCAGTAGTTCTGGAAGTAATCCCAGAAAGCCAACCCATCACTATGGCGGATGCGGGAATCGCCGTCGGACTGATAGCCCTCCCCATTGCCTTGATATCCTTAATAGTAGCTGGATTTATCTATCAAAGATCTCAGCCAAGACCATTTGGCCTTATAAATAATGAGGATGGTTCTGTCCTAGTCGATTTTGGAAAGCTGGAACGTTCAAAACTTCGAAATTTATTGTTCCCCAGCACAGTCAAAGGTAAAGAAACAAAGATTACCGAGTTGGAGGGAATAACTTTCAAGTTCCGAAAAGACAAGGTTGACATAGAAACATTCAGAGTATCTCCAACTGTACGAGTAAACAATAAGCCAATCGTCGGCGAGATAACTCTAATGGATAGTTCCTGGATTGGGTCCCATGGCCGGCTGTTCACATTTATTAATGGCAAAAACGGAATATCCGTCGAATACGGATTCGGCGACGACTAAAAAATTGATGGAGAGATAGGCTTAACTCTGGTTCAAATCTATCTCTCCAAAATAGTTACAGATTTAATAACATCACCTTTAGGGCCTGGAGCGGAGGGGTCTCGTGGAGAGATTGAAGTAACAACATCCATTCCGCTAATTACCTTCCCAAAAACTGAATGGCAAGATGTTTGGGGAATAGAACAGTCTTTAGGACTTCCATCACCACGATAACCATCGAGGAAGTGTGTTTCTTTATACGTTATGAAAAACTGAGTTCCATTTGTCCCGCTGCCGTTAATGACACCCCTGTTGGCCATAGAAACCACTCCCGGGCCATCATGCAAAGCTTTGGGATGAAATTCATTGTCAAAAAAATAACCTGCATTCCCAGAGCCAGAGCCAGTCTGATCACCTCCCTGAGCCATAAATCCTGGAATCACTCTGTGAAAAGTTACCCCATCATAAAATCCTTCGCGAGCTAAAAATACAAAGTTATTTACTGTAACGGGAACGAATTTTTCATAAAGGTCTATTGTGAACTTTCCACTTGTTCCCATATCAAATTCAGCAAAATAATCTTTACTTTCATCAATAATCATAGAGGGTGGGGCATCATAGATTTTAAAACCACTCGAAGCCTCTTCAATTACAGGTGATGGGACCTGCTCTTCATCATTACCACACGCCTGAAATACGATCATACATGTGATAACAGGGATGATTAAAAGAAATCTGACAAACTTCATTACTCCTCCAATTATCCCCCACTGAGTTTTGATTACTCTACTGAGGAAACCACATAGATCTATCTACGACTTAGTTAACATATACGTTAATTTGTCGTAGATAGAAGATTAGAACGTTAGCTCGACATGTCTAAAATACCCTTCAAGGCGATGTTATATCCAAAAAGCCCGAATCCCGTTATAACGCCTTTGCAAGCCGGAGCAATTTCTGAGCTTCCACCTCGAGCCGCTGGATTCGATATATGTACTTCGATTGTCGGAAAGGCAACCTGTGTTATTGCTGCTGCAAGAGCAGGATGCCCAGAGGAGTAACCAGCGGGATTTATGATCGCGCCATCAAATCCTTCTTCATGCGCTTCATAGAATTTGTTGATAACTTCACCCTCTATATTCGAATGAAATATTTCTACTTCAACTCCAAGACCAGATGCATATTCATTAATTTGTTTAGTGTAATCGTCCATCGTGGCCGTTCCAAATATCTCTACTTGAAACTTACCTCGCATGTTAATTCCCGCACCGTGTACGACCAATACTTTTGTCATATCAAACGCTCCATTCATCTATGTCTAAGTAGGAGACAAAGTTTAGCACAGCAAAATCCAACAGTTTGCTAAAACCTAAAAGTAATATCAGGAGTCTAGAACAGTCATGCAAGCCGCAATTATTGACTCTGAGTCCGTTCCATATTCCCTGTAAAGATCATCTCTGTTGCCAGATTGTCCCCATTCATCAACGCCAAGCTGTATAGCTTTGCTGCCCAAGGCAGAACCAAGCCAGGCAAGAGAATGTGGATGAGCATCAGCTACCGTAACAACTGGAGCACCTGGCAGCGCGCCTGGAATGAGATGGGCAACATTCTCAGATAGTGAAATACCTTGTTCAACAGCACGTCTAGTAGACTCTCGGTAATGCCTATAAAGGGGTCCGGGACCTGTAATGTTTATTACGTTGGTGTATACGCCTTCTTCAATCAATTTATCCGCGGCATCAATTGCCTCCGGCACCATCGCGCCACAGGCGATAAGGTTAACTATGGATCTCCCGGGAGCTGCTTCTTTAGAACTTGTTGAAGCGTTCCGCAGACAATATGCACCAGTTAAAACCTGAAATCTCAGTTTTTCAAGCTCCCCAGGATCATTTGGGATCGGCATGAGTGTTTGATCAGTGGGCTTACTAGTCAGACGCAGATACGTGCCCCTGCCTCTTTTTCGAATTTGATGGAATGCTGACAACATGATCCACTCAAGTTCTTGCCCGAAGCAAGGTTCATAAGCATCAATACCAGGCATCTCGGCACCTATCGATGGAGTCATCATAGACTGGTGAGCTCCTCCCTCAGGAGCAAGACTAAGGCCAGAAGGTGTTCCAACTACAATAAATTTCGCCCCTGAATAAACGCTATAAACAAAAGCGTCTAAACCTCTTCTAACAAATGGGTCATAAACAGTCCCTATAGGAAAGAGCATCTCCCCTTCCCGTTCATATGACAGGCCCAATTGCCCCAACATCATAAAAAGATTATTCTCTGAAATTCCTAACTCAATATGCTGACCATCTTTTGATTCTTCCCAACGTAAGGCTCTAACAACATCTTCCCCTGGGAGGTCTTCAGTTTCACCTGTTTTCCATACCCCTACTCTGTTTATCCAGCCACCCAAATTTGTGGAAGATGCCACATCTGGACTGACTGACACAACTCGCTCAGATATCTCTCCAAGGCTGCGGGACATATCAGTCAAAACTAAGCCAAAAATCTGTTGGGTAGACATATTACCTGAATATTTTCTTCCGAAGTCCCAGGGGATTTTCCCTGCTGGTGGAGGAGAGGTGATAGTGTCTGGTACAAGGAGTTCTGAGCGTTCCCCCACGAGAATTCCGGCTTCAGAATCGCCATCTGGCACAGGCCACATTGCTCCAGTTGATAGATCAAGAGAATCCCTTAATTCATCCATTTGTGCATCGCTCAAAGTCACCGAGTGATTCTGGGGATCTCCTACGGAAGGAAGCCTGTATCCCTTTAAGGTATATGCAAAAACCACATTAGGGGTAGAAGTGCGATCAGATTCATTAAACGCTTCTCTCAATGTTTGAAAATCATGACCCCCTAGGTTGTGGAAAAGACTGTGGAGCTCGCTGTCATCCATTGTCCCAATCAAATTCCTCATATCATCAGGATACTTGCTGTAAGTGGGTAATGATTCTCTCAAAATAGAGCTCTCGACCCTCAAAAGACGCTGGTAGACCTGATTGGTCATATCGTCAATAGCATCTCGAAGAATTTCACCATTAGGTTGAGCAAATGCAGCTTGCAATAGGCTCCCGTATTTGGCTTCAATCACATTCCAGCCATTAGACTCAAACATTTCTCGCCATGCTTTAACTCGGATACCCGGAATGATACGGTCAAGACTTTGCCTGTTTAGGTCAACTATCCATAAAACATTCTTAGCCTGTTCCATTTCAGGCTCAGCAATAGCTTCCCAAATTGAACCTTCATCAAGTTCAGCGTCGCCAACGATTGAGATATACCTGTTTTCCTCAGTCTTGTTTTCGTTATTCGAAAATTCATGAGATCGATTGTAGGAACTTACAATCGAAGCAAAGTTAGGTGCTACTGGTCCAAGTCCCACAGAACCTGTACTAAATTCAACACCATCAGGATCCTTGCTTCTGCTCGGATAGGCCTGTAATCCATGAAATGCTCTCAACTCTGTCATGTAAGAAAGATCGAGATTACCGAGCAAATATTGAATTGCATGATAAATGGGGGACCCATGAGGTTTAACAGAGATTTTGTCCCCACCATTCATGAAATCAAAATAAAGCGAAGTCATTATCGTGACGATGGAGGCACTGGATGATTGGTGCCCTCCTACCTTCGTTCCATCAGGATTTTCCCGGACGTTATTAGCGTAGTGGACCAACTCCATCGCGTTCCACAACACATAATCCTGAATCACTGATAGAAGATCATTTTTCTCCGTTTCATCAGAAGTGTTTTCTCTGAATCCGGTCCCTACTCTATAGGCCACAGGCAAAGGCTCCAGTACTAAGCTCTAACACCACACAGGCGTTCTAGAAATGAGTATAGCACCACAACCAGCGAAGAAAATCATCTCAAAATTATCCCAGGAATCCTAATTTCAATATTTACAAATAATTCTTGGCCCACCCCAAACCTTCTTCAGTCTTACCAGCAGGAATATATTCGCATCCAATCCAGCCATCGTACCCAAGTTCATCAATATACGAGAAAAGAAATGGATAATTTATTTCCCCAGTTCCAGGTTCGTGCCTTCCAGGATTGTCTGCAAGTTGCATATGGCTAATCAAGGAAAGATTTTCTTCAACAGTTCTAGCAAGGTCACCCTCCATTATCTGCATATGATAGAGATCATGTTGTAGCGACAGATTAGGGGAATCTACATCATTCATTATTCCCTTTGCCTGTTCCGTGTTGCTTAGGAAAAACCCAGGGATGTCTATGGTATTGATACTCTCAATAATTAATTTGACACCGGCAGCTTCCAAAATGGGAGAGGCAAACTGCAAATTGGATATGAATGTATCTCTTGCATTTTCAACAGTTACGTTATCTGGCTTTATCCCTGCCAAACAATTAACCTGCGGACACTTTAAAGCTGTTGCATATTCGACAGCTACTCCGACACTATCCTGAAACTCTCCCACCCTAGCAGGATCGCAAGCTATCCCTCGATCCCCAGCGTCCCAGTCTCCTGCAGGCAGATTATGCAGAACTTGTGAAAGATCATTCTCAGCAAGTAAATTCACTAATCGCTCATGACTATAGTCATAGGGGAACAGATATTCTACTCCTCTGAACCCTGTCCTACGCGCCGCCTCAAACCTGTCAAGAAAATCGTATTCATTGAACATCATACTTAAATTTGCAGCTAACTTAACCATGGATACTCCCTTCGATTGACCTATATCGCATTAAAGTCTTAAACCCTTCTATTAGATTGTAGACATTAAATATTATCTACACAGTTTATCCAAGCTTGCGAGTTGAATAAACTGTGTAGATATTTATGATAAAATTGGCGGGTAAATTAGTACTTGGGGACGCGCGGATTCGACAGGGGATGTCACCGCGGAATTGCAGGTCGGGGCGCCTTCTACCTCGTTAAAAAGTGGGCAAAAAAGTTAACTGGCGAAAAAGAGCTAGCACTAGCCGCTTAAGCGGCTACGTCCTTCATGACCGATCCCCGAAGGATATGAAAGGGCGCCAATAGACGGGGTGCAGCCAGTCAGACGCCGATAACACTGGCTAAAGATAATCGGCTAGTTGGGCCCAAGCGTCAGCCGATCGGGGCTGGGCCTTTCGAATATTAAGACCGGCTAAACCTGTAGTATATTTCGATCGGGGTGTCTTCTGGACGGGGAGTTCGACCCTCCCCCGTCTCAACCAGATTTATAGGCCTTCTGTTTATTACAGAGGGTCTTTTCTTATTGCGTGAGGTAGTTT
>MDTE01118236.1_pt1 | contig 11269 bp, 12 predicted proteins | sample 811231 | NCBI WGS metagenome assembly MDTE01 (sample SAMN05326651, study PRJNA326480) | marine metagenome | isolation source: seawater | place: Indian Ocean: Red Sea | collected 2010 | reverse complement strand
TCACTCGAGGACGTCTACGATTGTGCTACCAACTAGCTCGGCTTTACCACCTGCAGGGCGGGCCAATGTGGAACCGCAAATTGAGCAGGAAATCTGGGTGGACGCCCTTTCGAAAATAATAGCCTCATGACCGCAGTCACGACAGTTTACTCGTAGGAATTTTGCATCTCCCATGAAATCACCTCTCCACGAGTTCAAACTTCTTTGCTCTTTGAGCGGCAGGCTGGTGAGCCTTTCCAGTCTCAGAGCAACGGTAGAGTAGATTAACGCGCTTGGTAGGCTTGTCTCCAGATGGTTTGGGACGAGGGAAACCTCGGTAACCAGATGTGACCTTACGGAACCTTCTCTGACCCCATTTTAGTTCGGAAGCGCGTCGCTTCTTGACTCGCTCGACTGTGTGCTCAGTATGCTTTCCAGCCGATGGGCTGTAGCGCATTACCTTACGTGGCATCTTGACCATTACTGAGCACCTCAACGTCTTACGACGTCGCGCCCACCTATGACCCATATTTGATTGTGTCGCGAGAAGGCAAGCCCCCTTTAGGGGCAGTGTGCCTCATTTAAGGCTAAATTGTAGGTAGTCAATTCAAAGAATCTACCCCTTCTCGAACAACCATGGTCTTCTGGGTGAATCAGGCATTGCTGAGCTTCACCTTACTGATTGCTGCATTCTCTATGTGGCGTATGGGGCCTGCCTTCAAGCGTAGTAAATTTGCTGGGCCAATAGCATTAATCGGGCTCGCAGGACTCATATTCTTGCCTGAACAACCTCTTTATTTCGAGTCGGATTATCATCGCTGTGAGTTTATTTCATTTTGCAACGACGACGGCAGGGAATCTTACCTCAAAGTGGTTACCTGGTCTTTAATTTCCATTTCGACTGCATTGATTGGTTGCCATACAATAATCAGAGGTTCTCGAATTTACGCCGAACGAAACCTGGCTGTGCTAACTATTGGATGGTTTTTTCTCGGCGTATCTTGGTGGTCTATTGCCCAAAGTCCATGGTTTGAAGATGCATATACTCGCCTCGATGTTCTTGCATGGATGGTTTGTTTTATCTTTGGCATAGTCGGAACTGTATACATATTATCACGAATCATTAGATTCACCGAGAGTATGACTCCCAAAGACCCACCAATTGAGCCTCTTAACGATAATGAAATGCGGTTAGTTACTGAAATGATTAGAAGAAATTTAGGAGATGGGAATTAATGCTTGGTTTTGATTTTTCAATTGCTGGTATTGAATCCTTAGGAGCGATGATGATCATAGCCATGGTATTCATTTGTTACTGCTTCGCAATTCATCTAATCGTTACTTGGAATCCCTATCACCGGCCGGCGATTCCTCTCGTATCCTCTCTTATTCTTTGTATGGGGCCTATGTTAGCCATGTCGTTGGAGAAAGATGGAGATAGTTCATTTGCAGAAATGCTAGAGATCGCTTTTTTGTTCACTTCTTTGGGCGTCGGTGTAATCGTACTTTGGATGCCCATAATCCTCGTATTTGTCACTTTTCTAATGCTAATTGTGTCCAGGAAAACCCCATCAGAAGACCCTCTTATTGAGATGTTAGAAAATTAACTCGACTTCCTCCTCTCCTTATTTTGCCGGTAAAGTCATTGCAATCCTTTGAGTAATGCTCATAACAAGCCCATCGGTCGCCGCGTTGTCCTCAGAGGTGGTAATCATGTCCAAGGGAACTCCAAGCATGGGCAAGAAGCAGAAGTCCACGCACATTCGATGTCGCCGCTGTGGCCGACATTCCTACCACAAGCAAAAGCGTGCTTGCTCTTCATGTGGCTATGGTGAATCTTCTCGACGCCGTAAATTCCGCTGGAGTAAGAGAAACCGGTCTATGGCTGAGCATAAGAAGTGAAGACTTCGCTCCGGAAATGGCTAAGTCCTTTCTGAATCAGGAAAAGACGAATCCCGATGTGTGGTATCATAGGTCTCGTCGGGCACCCAGATAGTCAGGTGGGTAATACTCTCTATGACGGCTTACTAGTTTTACAACATAGAGGGCAAGATGCAGCAGGCATCGTAACTAGCGATTCTAGGAATATTTCCCATAGAAGAGCAAATGGTCTAGTCCGAGATGTATTCCGACTCCGTCACATTCAGGCATTACAGGGTTCCATGGGTTTAGGCCACGTTCGATACCCGACTGCAGGTTCTTCTTCTGCTGCAGAGGCTCAACCATTCTATACCAACTCTCCATTTGGAGTAAGCCTAGCACACAACGGTAATTTGACTAATCCGGAAGAAATAATTGATACATTACTAGAAAGAGATCATCGTCGAATCAATACTAGTTCAGATTCGGAAGCCCTACTGAATTTATTCGCAGCCGAAATTCAGCGTTCAATAAATGGACGTAGAGGAGGATTAGATGCACTTAGTGAAGAGGACGTCTTCCGTGCCATAAGGGCGATTAACGAGACTGTCGAGGGCTCATATTCTGTGGTTACAATGATTACAGGTTGGGGAATTGTTGCCTTTCGCGATCCTCACGGGATTAGACCTCTGAGTATAGGAACTTGTGAAATTGATGGATTTACTGAAACCTTGGTGGCATCCGAATCCGTCGCTATGAAGGCACTTGGATTTGAACGAGAAAGAGATGTTGCGCCGGGAGAAGCAATTGTTGTTAGGATGGATGGTACTAGAACCTCAAGAATTTGTGCAGATTCTACTAGCCACACCCCTTGCATATTCGAATACGTTTACTTCGCTCGTCCTGATTCTCGCTTGGACGGAGTTTCTGTCCATGGCGCAAGGTTAGCTATGGGTGCTAGATTGGCGAATCGTATTACTGATGAATATCCCGATCACGCGATTGATTGTGTTATTCCGGTTCCGGATAGTGGTCGAATTGCGGCTCTTGAATTGGCCAGGGAGTTGGGGGTATCATACAGAGAGGGATTCGTAAAGAATCGATACATAGGTAGAACATTTATCATGCCAGGACAGGCAATGCGAAAAGATTCTGTAAGAAAGAAACTGAACACGATTAGGCATGAATTTGAAGGACGAAATGTGCTCATAGTTGACGATAGTATCGTCAGAGGAAATACCTCGAGGAGGATTGTGGAGATGGCTAGAGAAGCAGGCGCCAACAAGGTCTACTTCGCCTCTGCAGCACCGCCAGTAGTACATCCAAATGTGTATGGAATAGATATGCCTGCCAAGCATGAGTACGTTGCTCACAATCGCACTACTGAGGAGATAAGTCAAGCGATTAGCGCTGATTGGTTAATCTATCAAAAACTCGACGATTTAGTCGAATCTTGTTTGGGTGCTGGGGATACACGTCTTGCGAACTTCGATTGCTCCTGTTTCGATGGCCGCTATGTCGCTGGAAGAATCGACCAAGCATATTTGGATTCCTTAGAAGCCAAGAGAAAAGATTCTGTCAAAGCCTAAATTTTTGATATATTACAATGTCCATCGACACGACAGTGTGAAAACCACTTGCTGAGGGTTGAGGCTGTGAAAGTTGACGGTTTGCCGACAATAGAGGGCTTTGCCCAGATTGAAATGCTCGATGATATAGTGTCTTCTTGTATACTTGGTAACTCTCGCTTTGCAGTCGGTTCCATTGAGGGTAAAATGCAAATTTTCGAAGCAGACACTCTTCTACAAGATGCTAAATTCGATTCTGCAATTATTTCGATAATCACCTTTGGTGAGAATGTAATCGCAGCATCGACTACAGGCCAAATCCAGTCTTTCCATGATTCACTGAGTTGGCAGTATGAAGTTCCATCAGGGATTGAGCATATGATTCCTTTAGGTGACATAATCTGTATATCCGACACCTCTGGATTGTTTGTATTCATTAACTCGGATGGAAAGGAGGTCAACACGCAATCTCATGGTGATGTTAATCGGTTGTCTCAGTCTGATGATGGAAACTTTTTCGCAATCGCAAAAACCGATGGCAGTTTACTAATTTTGAACAAATCCAGAGAAAGTCTTCATGAATCTCTTGCAGATATTGAGGATGTTGAAACAATCTCACAAATTTGTTTTCGGACAGATAACATTCTACTAGCTTGCCGAGATTCCCTAGGGATGACGCTAGACGAGCGTCCTCAAAATCGCCTAGAGTGTTGGCATCCTGAAAGAGGTCTTCTACATATGAGTGAGTTACCAGCCATGGCGACTAGCATACTTGCAACCGAAAATGGTGCGATAGTGGGTTGTCAAAATGGTGCTTTGTTGAGGTTTACAATTGGTAAAGATGTCGAGGAATTGCTAATTATGGATAATCCGGTTTCATCAATTATCCAATGGAATGAAGATCTTATTATTGGTACTTGGTTTAATGCGATGAGAATATCATCTAGCGGAGAAATTATCTGGTCATATGAGCATGAGGGTTTAGTCTGTGAAATCTTACCGATAAGTTCAGATTTAATCTCAGTTATTGGTCGTTCACCAGCGGGTCAAAGTCCTGCATCGATTGTTTTACTTGAACCAGATTCTGAAACAATAAATCCAGAGGTCGAATTGTTTGATTATGAGTTTAGCAATAATGACTCAAACGAATTCGATGGTGGTTTAAGTGATGATGAAATTGCTCGGGCTGAAGCACCTCCGGGTGTCTCCATTGAATCAGATTCATTGATGGATGCCTTGGGCGAAGAATTGGAAGTTATTGAAGAAGAAAAAGCAATTTCAGAGGCTGATTTATTAGAGGATTTATCAGCTTCTGCAAAAGCGATTAATCTTCCACCTATTGCAGATGCGGGCGAAGATAAAACCATCTCAGCCGAAGAGGATAATACCGCTACAATTCTTCTTGATGGTTCAAGGTCTTACGACCCGGATGGAAAGATTCAGTCATATGCATGGCAGGACTCAAAGGGTAATGTCATCGGCGATTCAGTCCAAGTCCGAGTTCGCCTTCCGTTGGGGACTCATCCCTTCGAACTAACTGTTGTAGACGATAAGGGAGTGGCTACCAAAGCCATGGTTACGGTTAGGATTCAGTAATTGATTCAAAGTGCGGCTAAGGCTGATTTTAGGGCGGGAACTGCTTCTTCCCAAGTAGCCACGATCCCGTAGTCAGCAACCCCAAAAATAGGTGCATCAGGATCCTTATTTATCGCTACAATGTACTTTGAGGAACGCATTCCTGCAAGATGTTGAATGGCACCTGAAATCCCAACTGCAATGTATAGTGAAGGCGTCACTGTCTTTCCAGTTTGTCCAACCTGCATACTGTGCGGCATCCCCCACTCGTCCACAACTGCTCTACTAGCTCCAACTGCGGCCCCAATTATATCGGCAACTTCCTCAAGATGAGAGAAATTTTCTTTTTCCCCAATTCCTCTTCCACCAGAGATAATGATATTTGCTTCTGATACATCGAGTCTTTCGCTAGCCTTGGAGATAGCCTCTTTGACAGCGATAGAAATATCCGCACTTTGGTCGACTACGTTAACAGAAGCACTACCACCTGAACCGGCGGCATCGAATGCGTTTGCTCGCAATGTAATTACACAATCACCTGATACGGTTGAAGTCTCTACTGCTTTACCTGAATATATTGGCCGAGTGATAGTAATTCCAGACTTCAAACCCGTAGCATCTTGAATAATTGGAATACCTCTCTTGGCAGCTACTCTCGAAGCGACTTCGCGACCAATTGGAGTAGCTCCAGCAATTACAACTCCTGAGCATTGTGAAGCTATTGCACTAGCCCATGCACCACTATCAAATGTAGAGAAGCAATCTCCTACTACGGAGATCACCTTTGAGACTCCATCTATGCTGGCAGCCTCTTCCGCTCCCGCACCTCCCGGTATCACTACAGTAGGTGCGGCGCCAAGAGAACTTGCTGCCCCTACCAGTTGTGCGGTTATTGGGTGGATTGAATTTCCTGAAGTTTCTGCGATAACTGTACATTCCATAATTAGTCCTCCTCAAATTACGTTTGCTTCATCTCGAAGTTTACTTACTACGGTAGATACTGATTCCGCTCCCTCAAACTTCTGACCTGGTGGTTTTTCCGCCGGTGGGGAATGTGAATCTATGTTTACTCCGTTTGCTTCAATATCCACACCTAGATCTCCTAAGGACCATGTTTCAATTGGTTTTTTCTTTGCCATCATCATCCCTCTGACGTTTGGTCTGCGCATTTCAGAAACGCCCTTGTCAAACGCAAAGACACAAGGAGCAGAAGCGGTCACTTTTTCATGTCCAGTAGAACTTGGTCGGGTGGCGATATATCCACCTCCATCAGAAGATACTTCCGATACTAGAGTTACACAGGATGCCCCGATTAGTTCCGCCACTCCAGGCCCCGTGGAACCTGCATTGGTGTCGGCGGCTTGCTTCCCGCAGAAAATAACTGAAGCGCCAGACTTCTGGACAGCGGCTGCAAGAAGTTTCTGAACTTGAGTTGAGTCAAGATCGTTGATGTTCTCGGCTGTGACATGAACCAAAGTATCCGCTCCAACCGCTGCTGCATCTCGAAGTAATTTTTCACAACGTGCTGGACCTGCAGTGATAGCTACAATTTCTCCACCTGAAGACTCTTTCAACTGCAATGCAGCTTCTAGCGCATACTCATCATAGGGGCTGAATGACCACTTTGAAACCGCATTTTCGTCTACACGTCCTCCATTAACAGAGATTTTTGCAGTAGTGTCGGGAACTTGCTTGAGTAGTACTGCTATCGTCATATGATTACCCTTTGACGTTCCTTCGACCGGTAACCCATCTATGAAGATTAGCGACCTCACCCTAGGTGTTTGCAAATGCATTTACAGTTCTCTAGTGAATGCCTGTATCCCTGTAATATGACGTCCGAGAATCAAATTGTGAATATCATGAGTTCCTTCGTAGGTCTTTACTGACTCTAGGTTTGCCATGTGGCGCATTATACAGTATTCGTCAAGAATTCCGTTTGCTCCATGAATATCTCTAGCCTCTCTTGCAATTTCAAGAGCGATATCTACATTGTTCATCTTTGCAAGAGAAATATGTTCAGGAATCCAGGTTCCGGCATCCTTCTTCTGACCTAGATGGTAGGCAAGTAGTTGAGCCTTGGTAATTTCCCTTAGCATCCACGCTAATTTGTTTTGAACCAATTGATAACTTGCAATTGGGTGAGTAAATTGAATTCTGCTTAGGGAATATTCCTTAGCTGAGTCAAAGCAAGCCTGTGCGGCCCCCACTGCTCCCCATGAAATCCCATATCGGGCATTGTTAAGACAGGAAAACGGACCTCTTAATCCCTTAACTCCTGGTAAAATTCTATCCTTGGGGATTTTACAATCTTGGAACACTAATTCGCTTGTCACACTAGCCTTGAGCGAGTGTTTTCCTTTCATTTCCGGTGCGCTGAATCCTGGATCGTCTTTCTCAACAATAAATCCACGAATGACTCCATCTAATTTTGCCCAAACAACTGCTAATTGAGCAACTGTGCCATTAGTAATCCACATTTTTGCTCCATTCAATAAGTAGTGGTCACCCATATCTTCGGCCTTGGTAATCATATCTCCTGGATTCGAACCATAATCAGGTTCCGTGAGGCCGAAGCATCCGATCCATTCTCCGCTTGCCATCTTTGGAAGATAATGTTGCTTTTGTTCTTCACTTCCGAAATCCCAAATTGGATACATAGCAAGGCTGCCCTGAACACTAGCAAAAGAGCGTAATCCACTGTCTCCTCTCTCTAGTTCTCTACAGATTACACCGTATGCAGTATAGGATAGACCTGGACAATCATAACCCTTTAGTGGAGCGCCAAGAACTCCCATTTCACCTAGAGCTACTCTCCATTCATCTGGAAAGACTCCATCTCTACAAGCATGTTCAATTTTCGGAATCACTTCTTCATCAACAAAGTCACGGACCATATCTCGGACCATTCGTTCCTCATCGGTCAATAGTGAATCTACATCGTAGAAGTCGAGGGCTTCGTATGGCATGAGTTTCAGGCTGTTGGCGAAGCCTGCCCCTCATGAAGGTTGCCTGCTTTCGGAATTCGCGCCGTAGGCGCGTTGCGCGATTGAAAAATCAAACGATAATCTCAGCGCCGTTTTCTTTGTTGTTTTGCCCTACGTCGAGCCAGATCCTTCCTTTCATCTTCATTTCCTATCCGTTCGATTGTCCAATCTTGCATTTTTTTAGGTGATGCCAAATATACTAGACACAGAACAACTAGTCCGGTTGCGGCAGGAATAGCGATTACAATCCACAAACTAAGAAGTCCAGATGACTCCGAGGAGGTTGGTACATATTCGAACAAATATCCACGGCTTGTTACTATCCAACCAGAGTCGGTTCCAGTAGCCCAAGTACCTACAATTCTATCACTAGAAAGATTGAGATTCTCAATATCTGAATGCTCAAGCCAAGGATATGATCCATTGAGGCTAATATCGTGCTCGACAAGGCTTGTAGGAGTTGTTGCTATTAGTGCACGATCACCTTCCTGCGCTTCTATACCTATGAAGTACAACTCCAAATTCTGAAGCCGGCTTATACTCGGAATTGAAGCAGAGATGTCTTCGGGATTAAGTTCGATGTGTGCGATAATCTGATTGTCGGCAACTGCGACGCAATAGGGAGTTTCTCCACTTGGACATTCAACACCAGTCCAAGGATACCCTGTTCCTCCAACCCAAGTAAAAGTGTGATCTCTTTCGATTATTCCAATACCCTCGACAGTAGCACTAACTACACACATCATGATGGTATCGTGGCAATCAATTGCAGTAATCTCACTTGTTCCTGAAGCAGATAGTGCATGCAGCTCCGCTCCTCCGTCTTCTGCCGCCCTCATTCTCCAAATCTGACCTTCCTCGGTGCCGACATAAGCCCATGACCCAGCAGTATTCCATGCAACTGCAGTAATCATTGCATAATCAAGGGACACATCAGATGCAGCCCTTTCTAGTGATTGGTCTTGCTTCGCATAGCGCAATACAACTCCATGGTCTCCCACAATAAGTGCGGTTTGGCCCCCTGGATGAAAATCGGCATCGTGCAATTCGCTAACGCCATTCCATACCATTTCCACCTGCTGGTTAGGGTCATTTGCATCTAAGATACGAACGTATCCTTCCTGTCCATAGACCACTGCCGTAGTTGTATCTGAATCTATAGCAACACCATTCAGCCCAAGGTCTTCTTCGGAAAGGGACAAACTCTCTGCGAGTCCCACTGCAGAAGTCGCCAGTACGTTATGGGACGCCAACATGATGACCATGATGGATACGAACAAACCGCGTGTAGTCACTCCCATGCTACTCGCAGTGTGGAAGATGGTTTAGCCGTGTGGGATGGCTTGCAAGAGTGGTGTGGTCTGCGGCAGGATTCAAGAACGAGTCTGCTCCGCAAGGCTCCATGGAAAGATTCGAGGTTAAGCGCGGACTAGTTAAACAGGTAACTGCAGAAGGAGGTCTTGCTGCACTAGCGAGCAGACATTTTGAGGTAGTTGAGGCAGATGAGGAAAACTCCTTTTCCGGCTCTCATGATATAATGACCTCAATTGTTGGACACTATTCAGATAAAGGAGCATTGATCGTAGATGTTACAAACGTTCCACCAAATTTCGATGACCCCGATGCTATGGCACGCGCTCAAGATACTCGTAAGCGTTGGACAACATTCCTAGATGAGTCCACTGGTTACAATTCCAAGCAACGAGGAGATAAGGCAAAGGAATGGGCCAAGAAGGGCTCAAAAGCCAAATCAGCGATTTCATCTGCTCGTCATTTCATGAGTATGTCGGAGAATATATCTGAAGAAGTAAAGGCCCAAGCTGAGGACCTAATTGCAGAAATCGAGGCTGCTTTAGAGGACAACGATAACACTCGAGCGGCAGGAAGAGGCGAGAAACTCAACAAACTACTAGCATCCTGAGTGGTCCAGATGACAACCCGAGAGACGCCAAATGATCTCGCCCCCGAGGTTCGCGCGTCTATCGACAAAATGTTCTCTAATGTTGAGGAAGTAGTCGGATTAGACCACCTCACAGGAGTGTTGTCTGGCTCTAACAGTCATGGTGGTGACTCTACTGTAAGGGCATACATTGGTTTGGAACCTAGTGGCAAAGCCCACCTAGGATGGGTGATTTTGGCAGAAACAATTCGAAACATGCTTTCTGAGGGAGTCAATGTATTGATTCTACTTGCAGACTGGCATGCTTGGGTCAACGATAAGTTTGGTCGAGATATGGAGAAAATTTCAGTCGCAGGAGAGTATATGGCTGAAGTTTTCAGAGTCTTGGTCGGTTTCCCGGAAGAAGGAGATGGCCCTGGTCAGTTGAGATTTGTAAGTGCCAGCCAGGTCATGGATTCCGGCGCTTATTGGGAGAGGGTTCTACGATGTTCAAAAGGAATGAGTCTAAATCGAGCACGTCGAACATTCAGCATAATGGGTAGAAGTGAAGATTCCTCAGATGATGATTTGGCCGCCTTTTTCTATCCCCCAATGCAAGCAGCCGATATTTTCGAATTGAATATCGACATTGCCTTTGGTGGTATGGACCAAAGAAAGGCGCACATGTATATGCGTGAAGTTGCAGACAGAAATGGATGGACGAAAGCGACTTGTATCCATACTCCAATGTTATCTGGCCTGAAAGGACAAGGTGGAGGTAGAATGGACTCATTCGATCACAAGATGTCGAAGTCAGATCCAGGCAACGCAATCTTCGTTCACGACACATCTAAGCAGATAGAGAAGAAGTTCCGCAAAGCATTCCTTGAGGTCGGTAATCCAGCATCTCCTGTATTCGAAATCGCCCAACATATCGTACTGCCTAACAATGGTCAATTGCTTGTTGAGCCTAAACCCGAATTTGGTAAACCTAGCACTTGGAACGATCTGGAATCATTTGTTTCTGCAGTAAGTAATGGAGAAATCCATCCATTTGACGCAAAAATGGCAGTTGCAAGGGGACTAACTGAGGTTCTTTCGCCTGTTGTAGAACATTTTGATGGAAATAGCGGACTCCTTGACGCTGTAAATAAGATGACCGGCTCGCAGTAATGCGATTACAGTTAGGCGTCCTAAGCTGATTTGACGCCACAGGTATGATAACCCCCCCCTGACGGCGGGCGAGCGAAGGAGACAGGACTATGGCAGGTGTTGGAATCGATGATATCGCGATTTATTTTCCAAAGTTATACTTCGATATGAAGGACTTTGCAGAATTCCGCGGTGCTGACTTTGGTAAACTGAACAAAGGTTTGGGACTCACCGCTATGGCGATTCCTGACGCCCATGAAGATACTGCT
>MDTE01055334.1_pt1 | contig 11269 bp, 5 predicted proteins | sample 811231 | NCBI WGS metagenome assembly MDTE01 (sample SAMN05326651, study PRJNA326480) | marine metagenome | isolation source: seawater | place: Indian Ocean: Red Sea | collected 2010 | reverse complement strand
GATTTCCTTTTGCGTTTTCATGGCGTCTTTCAGTGCGTCTTTTCCTCCCATTTTTGACGAATCTTCTGCATCTTTTTGTTGTTGTTGTTGCGCCATCAACTTCTCCTTAAGCGGTTTCATTTTATTCACAATCTCTCCGTTCTCCTTGGTCATTTTCGTCGTTTCCTCTCGAATTTCCTTCACTGAAATCTGATTCTTTTGTTGCATCAACTCATTCCTCTTACTTTGCAACTCTTGTTTCTTCGCCAGAATCTGTTCCTGTTTCGTTTTCACCGCGTGTTCCATCTCGTTGATTTTCTCTTTCGGCAAGACATTTTCCGGTTGTATTGCGAAATACACTTTTGATTTTCCTCGCTCCGTTAACGATAAACGATTGTCAGAGACCAACGTGTCTAAATATCTCTGCGCTGCAGCTTTTTTAATGCCTTCTTTCTGCAACGCGTCCGCTAAGTTCGTGGCGTTGAACGGACGGTTTTGTCGCGCACAATAGTCGTACACGTGTTCCATTCTTTTCCTTCTTTGAGGAAGAAGGAAGACATAAAAGAATTCAAAAATCCACCCGCCCTTGTGTTTAGGGTATAAACCTTAAAAAGAAGAATGGAATTGTCTCGCGAAAGAAAAAATTCGATCTTGTCTCGAAAAACGCTACAAACCATCCTTTTCGCGGATAGAACGGTCCAATCGAACTCTCGATTCACTCGCAGAGGTATATTTTTCTCGAGAAAATCGCGTTGTATCGATCGTTTGACAGCCGCTTCAACAAGAATAAAGGAGAAGTACGAAGTTCGATTTTTGCCCTCGATTGAAAAGAAAGACGTTTTGATATAACTGAGAGCGAAAGAGAGGTAGAGAGAAAAGAAAAGAAAAGAAAAGGAAGCGAATTCTAGAGGCATAGAGAGATGGGTACCATTAACCAAGTCATCGAGAGAGGATGCACCATGCTCGTCCACTTCGACAAGTCTGCGTCCTCTAAAGAAATTAAAGAATCTTTAGAAACCGGATCGAACTACGAAAAGGCGGACGCGATGAAGAAAGTCATCTCGTTGTTAATGAATGGCGAACATTTACCGCAGATTTTCATCACCATCGTTCGATACGTATTACCTAGCGAGGACCACTTGGTGCAAAAGTTGTTGCTGTTGTACATGGAGATTATTGAAAAGACGGATAGCGAAGGAAAATTGCTTCCAGAAATGATCCTGATTTGCCAAAACTTGAGAAACAATTTGCAGCACCCGAACGAGTTTATTCGAGGGTCGACATTGAGATTTTTGTGTCGATTGAGCGATCCAGAGTTGATCGAACCGTTAGTGCCGTCTATTGTGCAGAACTTAGAGCACAGACATCCGTACGTGAGAAGGAACGCGGTGATGGCTATTCATAAGATTTACACCGAAACGCCGAGAGGGGAGATTATGATTCAAGATGCGCCAGAAATTATCGAGCAGTTGTTGAATGGCGGAGAGTCAGATTTGAGCACTCGTCGTAACGCGTTTTTGATGTTGTATCATTCGGATCAAGATCGCGCGGTGCAGTATTTAATGGCCAATTTGGAATCCGTTGCGAACTGGGGCGATATTTTGCAAACCGTTGTGTTGGATTTGATTAGAAAGGTGTGTCGAACTGATCCGTCGCAAAAAGGCAAGTACATTAAGATTATTTTGATGTTATTGCAAACCAACAACACATCCGTGATTTACGAGTGTGCGAATACATTGATCGCGTTGAGTAACGCGCCGACGGCGATTAAAGCTGCGGCGAACTGCTATTGCCAACTGATCGTCTCCCAAGGCGACAACAACGTCAAGTTGATCGTTTTGGATCGATTGGCGGATTTGAAAAAGAATCACAGAGAGGTGATGCAAGACATGGTTATGGATATTTTGAGAGCGGTGGCGTCCCCGTCTGTGGATATTCGTCGAAAGACGTTGGATATTGTTTTGGATTTGATCAATTCGAGGAACATCGAGGAGGTGGTTACTGCCTTGAAGAAGGAAATTATCAAATCGCAAAATGATACCGGTTTAGGCGCTAACGAAAAGAACGCTGAGTATCGTCAAATGTTGGTTCAAAGCGTTCACGCGTGCGCGGTTAAATTCCCGGACGTTGCAGGCTCCGTCGTGCACATGTTGATGGACTTCTTGGGCGATCCGAACACGGCGTCCGCGTTGGACGTGATTATGTTCATTCGCGAAATCGCGCAAACGAATAGCGGTATGCGCGAGTCGATTTTACAGAGATTGTTAGATTCCTTCTACTCGATTCGATCGAGTCGAGTGTGTGCGACTGCGCTATGGATTATCGGCGAGTATTCCGAATCGCGAGAACAAGTCGAAGAGGCATTGGCGACGTTGAAATCGAGTTTAGGTCAAACGCCATTCTTCGAACCGCCTTCGGACGAACAATTCGTAGATGATGCAGATGAAGAGAAGGAAACGTACGAGTCTGGATCGGTGCGACCGATAGTTCTAGCCGATGGTACGTACGCCACGCAAACGGCAGTTGATACCGCCAACGTGGGCACTTCGACGCCAAACTTGAGAGCATTGCTTTTGTCCGGCGACTTTTTCTTGGCCGCCATTTGTGGTGGTACGATGACCAAGCTCGGTTTGAGGTACATGAAAAGCAATACGTTCTCGGAAGAGGAAAAGAACCGAACGCAAGCGGAGGTTATGTTGTACATTGTGGCCATGTTGCGCTTAGGAAAATCGCATGTCGTCGCACATGAGATGGATTACGACTCGACCGAGCGTTTGTCGCAGTGCTTCGCGACGATAGAATCTCCGGACTCTGAAACCACTCAGGCCTGGCTCGAAAACTGCCGAGAATCGTTCTCGAAAATGATCAACGAAAAACTCGAAAACGATGCGAAAGAACGAGAGAAGAAGGAAGAGAAACCAAAATCTCAAGCGGATGACTTGATTGATTTCTATCACTTGAAATCCAGAAAGGGCTTATCACAAGTCGAATTGGAAGATGCCGTGGCGACTGATTTACGCCGAGCAACTGGGTTTAACGACCCGGACTCGGCTTCAAACGCCAGAGATTCCAAATTGAACAGAGTTTTGCAGTTGACTGGCTTTTCCGATCCGGTGTACGCCGAGTCCTACATCACCGTCCACCAGTACGATATCGTCATGGACGTCACCGCAACGAACAGAACGAACGAAGTCTTACAAAACGTGTGCTTAGAGCTCGCTACTATGGGCGACTTAAAGCTCGTAGAAAGGCCGCAAAACTACACCTTAGCCCCTGGAGAATCGAAACACATTCGCGCGAATATTAAAGTTTCATCAACGGAAACTGGCGTCATTTTTGGCAATATTGTGTACGAATCCAGAAACGAGGATCGAAACGTCGTCGTGTTAAACGACATCCACATCGATATCATGGATTATATCGCTCCGGCATCGTGCGCGGATATCGCCTTTAGAAACATGTGGGCAGAATTTGAATGGGAGAACAAAGTTGCCGTGAACACCAAGTTTACGGACGTGAAGGAGTACTTGGACCACGTGGTGAAGAGCACGAACATGAAATGCTTGACTCCCGAGTCGGCTTTAGATGGCGAGTGCGGATTCTTAGCCGCAAACTTGTATGCGAGGAGCGTTTTCGGTGAAGACGCTTTGGTTAACGTCTCTGTAGAAAAAGATAAAGATGAGAAGCTTGGCGGATACATCCGCATCCGATCTAAGACGCAAGGCATTGCGTTGAGTTTAGGTGATAAAATTACTTTGAAGCAACGAGGACCGGATAAGTAATATAAGAGTAAAGTGAATAACAAGACTGAAAAAACAAACGGCTTTTAATATACAATATATAAACATACCACGGTACCCTACCTAGGACCATGGTGGTACCATGGTACGAAAACATATAAACACAACTATTCCGCGTTGATTGATTCAATTTCTTAAAATTTTACTTTTGGAAAAACAAAAATGACGATGGAAACATTATTCATTATTCATCATTGCATTCATTCATTGAAAGAAAAAGCGTCCATGTCGTTCTCCCTCGTGCAAGTCGTGCCGCGCTCTTCATTTGCGATGGGGCACGAACAAGGTGAGACGTTCTTCGCGAAGAGCGGCGCTCGAACAAAATATTCGTCTTTTCTACCTCGGACGACGACTGGAGGGAAGATGAGATGTCCAAAGAGAACGCACGTGACGCCGCCGACGATGAACGAAGACGTCGACATGTCTGAAGACGATGAACGGCCATCTTCGACGAGTATTCGCGATGAAACGAAGTTGATCAATCAAACGACATCATCACCACCATTATCATCATTATCCACGAATAAAATCAAGCGGAAAGAACGAGGTACCTGCTACGGGTGCGGCGTCGGTTTACAAACGGTTTCAGCGTCCGCCGTCGGTTTCGTCTCTGAACTCGATTATGAAACGAAGAAGAAAAATAAACAGTTGGATTTGTTATTGTGTTCTCGATGTTCGAACTTATCGAACGGACAAATGATTAACGCAGTTGTTGGACAAGGAGGACAGAAAATCGAAAGCGGTTTAATTACTCCGGAAGAGTTGAGAGAAACTTTGAAAGATATTCGGAGGAAGAAGGCGCTGGTAGTGAAGATTGTCGATTTGACTGATTTTCACGGGTCGTTTTTACCCAAAATCAGAGACTTAGTCGGGAGTAATCCGATTTTATTAGTCGTAACGAAGTGCGACGTGATTGGTAAAAGGTTTAAAGTGGAGAATAATGATGCTTTGATCGAATTCGTCTTGAACGAATGCGCGAAGAAAAGACTGACGTTGGCAGGAAATCCAATTTTCGTTGCCGCAAGGAAGCCGGGGTCTTTGAGAAGTAATAATGGTAGTGACGATGCGTTGAGAAACAGAGGAAGAGAATATTTAAACGGGATGAGAACAGCAGTTTTGACGACTATTCGCGAACGACGAGGGAGAGACGTCTACGTCGTCGGATCCGCAAATGTGGGTAAGTCAACGTTTGTGAGAGAATTCACGAAGGTGCTGAGGATGGAAATGGGGAATTATTTCGCGCCGAAAAAAAGGCTACCGACAGCGAGTTCTATGCCTGGAACAACTCTAGGTGTCATTTCAATTAAAGCATTTGAAGATAAGAAGAGTCTATTCGACACGCCTGGGGTATTTTTGCACCACAGAGTGAATTCACTATTGAACGGGGATCAAATGAAGACACTGAAATTAGGCCGCGATTTGAAAGTGTATCGAGCACCAGTGACGCAACAACAACTACTACATAGTAGTAGTAGTAGTAGTAGCAGCAGCAGCAACAGCAACAGCAGCAACAACAACAACACTGATAACAATAGTAGTGAAAGATTGAAGAACATGTCGTTCGATTGGAACGGATTGGTTCGATTAGATATTCTTAGCGCTCCAGAGACGGACGATTTGAACACCATCAACGTTTCGTTTTACGGGCCAAAGAAGATGCGTGTATTCAAGTCTACGATTGAAGACATGCAAAAACACGCCGATGTTGGAAATAAAACGTGTTTATTCGATGATAGCGCATCCATGCAAGAGTTTTACCAATCACTTCCAAATTTGCGTATTTCCAAAGAGGTGGAGATTAGTCTAGACGATTACGAAGGTAAAGATCTTTCGATTTCTGGTTTAGGCGGATGGATTCGTATCGTTCGTGAGAGAAATCACTCTAAGTATACAAACCCGCCCGGTTTAAAGGGAAGTATCATCTTGCGCGTTTGGTCGTTACCTGGTGTGGAGGTGTTTGTTAGAGATGTAATGCCGATATGATGATTTTTTGCATGAAAGTTCGATATTACGATGTGTCGAGTTGACAGCGACTAGAAATAAAAAAAAAACGTCAGTTACAAACATGGTATCAACTCCAGAAGATGGATTTGCCATCGAAGATGGCGACGAGGACCACAATGAAGGAAAAGACATTAAGCTCACGCCGAAAGAGTATCTCGACCTGATTAAGTTTCACAATGACCCCAACGGTCCTCTGAAATACACGTTTGTTGATGAAGATCCTGACACGGGCGATTGCGTAGTTTCTGAAGGCGAAACTGAAAACATTGATGTGAAATTGTGTCAAGATGAAAGTTTAGACTTTGACAACGTCCCCGAAGCGACTCCAGAGCAGAAGAAGAACAATGGGTGGACGAAGAATTGGCCAACTGTATGGCGTTCGCACGAGGAAGACTTAAAGAATTTCAAACTGGAAGAGAGAGAGCAGTGGAGGATGAAAGAGATTGAAGGCGAAAACGATCGCGTGCAGTGGTTCGACCTTACTGGTGGGAAGCGAGTAGTCGAAGCGAAACAAAGAGCGAGGATTGAAAGTTGTCGTCACGACACGAAGAATTTGAAGATTTGGAGGAAAGAGGCCCGAGAAGAGATCGCGCTCATGGAACGCCTTCGCAAAGAGCATGGACTTGACGATGGAGAAAAACAAGGGAAAATGGGCGCGAGAGAAACCGTGGCGGCAGCAGCGGCTCCGACTGTATTTCTTCGATACGATATCGACGAGGAGAAGATCAACATTCCTTTACTAGGCTTGGGCACGTGGAAATCGAATCCTGGTGAAGTGCGCAAAGCCGTTGAAGTTGCTCTGAAGTGTGGTTATAGACACATTGATTGTGCTTCCATATACCAAAACGAACATGAAGTTGGCGAAGCTCTCGAACACGTTTTCAAGACAACAACATTAGTCCGTGAGAACATTTTCATCACCTCTAAAGTCTGGAACGACATGCACAAATACGAGCAAGTGTTGCCGGCGGTTCAAAAAACGCTTCGCGAGTTGAAATCTGATTATCTCGATCTCTATCTCATTCATTGGCCTGTTACAGATACGAACACGAGGTACATCGATCCTCCCATTGAAGTCACGTGGCGTGCGATGGAACGACTCGTGGACATTGGTGCAGTGCGTGCAATTGGTGTTTCCAATTTTTCTGTGAAGAAATTGAAACATATTTTGAGCTTCTGCAAAATCAAACCGGCAGTGTGTCAAGTTGAAATCCATCCGTATTGGCGCCAAAAGGAAATTATTGAGTTTTGCGAGCAGAATAAAATTCACGTCACGGCATATTCGCCATTGGGTTCTCCAGATTCGGCATCAGTTTTGGGTAGATCAGGACCAAATCTGATGGACGATCCGGCAGTTAAACAGGTTGTAGCGTCGGAAGAAAGCTGCAAAAACATTGGTCAAGTCCTCGTGCGTTGGGCGTTACAAACTCGACCGAAGAGCTCGGTTTTGGTAAAATCAATCAATCCTGAGAGAATCAAGTCAAACTTGGATGTGTTCGATTGGCAGCTGTCAGAAGAGTCGGTCGCGATACTTTCGAGTTTACCGACGCAAAAGCGAATGGTATATGGATCATTCTTTAAGTTGGAATACGATTTATGGGATGAGAAAGTCGACGAGAAATCTCTATACGGCGGTGCAATGCCATCGGAGACATTCGTCACAGCGGAGACCTTTGATAGAGATGGCAGTAAAAAAAGCAATTTGCACCCCGGCTTCGTTAAAAGCGCACTGGCAAGAAATAGATGCACCGCGCCGTCTATAAACAAAGAAAGTTTAGATTCCTCTGACGACGACGATATCGGGGATCCACGAAAAGCTTTACGCCAGCTGAAAAATCTCTCGACTCGAGGACAAGCGAAGATCTAAAATTACTAAGTTTATCTCCTACAAATACTAAACGCAACTACTAGCTTTATTCATATCTTCTTTCGCATCAATAAGTCTCTCCGCAAAAAGTTCGAATTGAGCTCTTCGTAACCTATTTTCTCGTACAATCTAATTACTCCGACTTTTCTCGTGTTCACATGGAGATAAACTTCTTGCCTTTGCATATCTTTAGCCAAACTCTCTGCGCATAACATCAACTTCTCCCCCAATCCTAAACCTCTGCATCTAGTTTCTATCACTAAATCCGATATGTACGCACCATCGTCGGTGAACTGCAACGCTTTTTCAAAGTCATCCTTTCGGGTTTCCGGAGTGTTCGAGACGCCAACGACTCCAACGCAAGTTTTCTTATTAGTGCCTTTTTCTTCTCTCAACAGGCAAAGGTAGCAACCACGGGGAAAAGCTTCTATACTCTTCGCGATATATTTTCTCAACGCGTTCTCTTCGGTTGGAAACCCTGCGAGTTTACTTCGAATCAACAGAGATGTCACAGATGGGATGTCGTCTACATCGCAAGCGCGACATATATAATTAATTCCTTCGTTCGTTGTGAATGTTTTCTTCCATTGTAATCTGTTAGGCAACGTTCTTGGGAAGGGTATCACGTCTGAAAATGGGTCGCTATCGCTGCGTGCTTCTACGTTTCTTCTCCCTACTCCTCTATTAGTGCGCTGACACAATAGTAGTCGCGTCGGGTGTGCGCGCAACATTTAGAACAAAATGAACGCGAATGAAGATTTAGTGAAGAATTTATAAGCACAACACTCGTAGGTAGTATGAACAAACCTCTCTCTAAATTAAACAATCACCTAATTGTCCCTCCTTCTCTGATGGACTCTACCGAACACGAACCAGCGGTCGTTTGGAACGGGACATTTTTGTAAGTAGCAACACCATCTTTATTCACCATAAAATCTGGCTGCACCGCTTCAAACACTTTCTTCTTTGGATTTAACTTTTCGTCCGGGTCACTTACGTAGCCTTCGAAAGTAATGCGTTCGCCAATTGCTGCACCTTTTGGTGGGGTGACAATTTCGACTTTGTCGCTGTCGTTCGGATCGGTGGCACATAAAACCATGGCTTGTGATTCAATGCCACGCATTTTCGTTGGTTTCATGTTAGCGACAAGGACGACTCGCGCGTTGAGCATTTTATCAATCGGGATGTGTTTAACTAAACCAGAACAGACTTGCAACGGTTTCCCGACGTTGATGTTGATCTCTTCCACGTAGAGCGTATCCGCGTCCGGGTGGTTCCAGACTTTCGTGATTTCACCAACGACTAAATCTAAGCGCGTGACGTCGAGTTTCGCATTCTCTTCGCCTTTTTTCTTCTTGGCCAACTTAGCAGCTTTTTCTTCTTTGCTCGATTGCGCTTTTTTGGCGAGTTCGGCAGTATCAATCTCGTGTTTTTGAAAGAGCACTTCGCCGACGGCAATCTGGGTACCGGGTTTCACATTTTCGCCGAATGGTTTGAGCTCCCAGAGTTTGTGGACTTTAGACGAGTCCATGCCCAGTTTCTTGAATATGTCTTCACACGCGGTTGGTATGTACGGTTGTAAAAATAAAGCGGTAATGTACACAGCTTCTAAGGTCGTGCGAATGATTACGTCTCTGCGATGCTTCGTTTCCTCGCCTTTTAATTTCCACGGCTCCGCATCGGTAATGTATTTATTAGCAGCTTTTGCCGAGTTAATAGCCAATTCGCAGGCTTGTTGTAACTGGAATGATTCCATCGCGCGTTCAGATTTTAATCTCAACAAGGCGACGTCGATGACTTTTTCAAAGATTGGAACATCCGGGACGCGACCATCGCAATTCTTCGAGCACAGATGCGTTGCTCTGTGAACTAAATTTCCAAGCGTATCTGCTAAATCTGCGTTGTGAATCAATGTCATAGATTCTTCGCTGAATGGAATGTCGGATCCGTAAATGCCGTTTCGCATGAGTGCGTAACGAAACGTATCCGGAGAACACCTTTTCAAAACATCCAATGGATCGACGACGTTGCCGATAGATTTGGACATTTTTTGTCCATCCGCGGCGGTAACAAAACCATGCGCGAAGACAGATTTTGGTATAGGAACGTTGCAACTCATCAACATACATGGCCAAATGACGCAGTGGAACCAGATGATATCTTTTCCTATGATGTGCACATTCGCAGGCCAAAACTTCGCATAATTTTCTCCATTCGGGAAATCGCAGCCGGTTAAATAGTTTGTCAAAGCATCGAACCAGACATACAAGACGTGTTTACTGTTTCCAGGAACGGGAATTCCCCAATCAAACGTCGTTCGTGAGACGCTTAGATCTCTCAAATCGTCGTTTTTCAATCGGTACAAAATTTCCCCTCTTCGGCCTTCTGGTTGAATAAACTCTGGGTGCTTTTCAATGTGTTCGATCAACCGCGCTTGGTATTTCGATTGGCGAAAGAAGAAAGACTCCTCTTCCATTTGTTTCAAAGGTTTTCCTGAAACTGGGTCTTTATAGTCCATATCTTTCGCTTCGGTTTCAGTCACAAACGTTTCTTCGCGAACATTGTACCACCCCGAGTACGTATCTAAATAAATATCGCCATTTTTTTCACTTCGTTCGAAGAGTTCCCGACAGCACTGTTTGTGCTTCTCCGAGGTTGTTCTGTTGTAAACATCGTTTTCTACTCGTAACATTTTGTTTAAATCTTGAAACATTTTCACGTGTTTATCGCACAATTCAATCGGTTCGCACTCCGCGGCAACCGCAGCGTCCGAAATCTTTTGCCCATGCTCATCTGCGCCGGTTTGGAACAACGTCGGTCTACCGTATGCGCGGTGGTATCTCGCAATGACATCCGCACTTAACCCTTCGTACGCATGTCCCATATGCGGAGCACCGTTCGCGTAATTGATCGCCGTTGTCAGCGAAAATGAGTCTTTCGATGGATCTTTGGGAGGGTTACTCGCGTTTTTCAAATCCAAAACGTTTTGTGCCTCTTGTGCAGCGAAGAGAAAGGCTATTGATGGAGTCGTTTTCGCTTTTTCCACTGCTTTTTGCACGAAAGGTTGTTTCGAAAACGCTTTGAACCACGCATAAACGCTGTCAAACTGAGGCGTTGGTGAAGTGCTTGAAGTCTTTCCAAACATCTCTGACACATTTGCGAATACGGGATATGTGCTCGAGAAGAATGCTATTTCACTATTGCTTGGCGTAGCAGATGTAGACGAGGCGAAAATACCCGGGACTACACCTTTCAACTTTTTTTCGTTCTTTGATAAATATTCCATCAACGCGTCTAAACTCTTTTCCGCGCAGCACATGCCAACAGTTACTCCAAGCTCGCGTTCGTCCAAGTCTCTGAAGTTGATGAAAGAATTATCACCCTCATCTCGAACACACATTAAAGCGCTATTCATGGACGTGCCTTTTACAGCCTCTTCTCCTGATAAAGTCGCTATAAACAACGTTGCGGATAAACTGGTCGTCTTATGTAACACTGCTCCGGTATTCCTTGCCACATTTCTCGATGAACTCGAAGAAGAATGGTCGGCACAACTGGCGGCTTTCCACGGGTCGAAATCGATTGCGTTTATTTTGTTTCCATCGAGTTCCGCCGCGAT
>MDTE01126930.1_pt1 | contig 11270 bp, 7 predicted proteins | sample 811231 | NCBI WGS metagenome assembly MDTE01 (sample SAMN05326651, study PRJNA326480) | marine metagenome | isolation source: seawater | place: Indian Ocean: Red Sea | collected 2010 | reverse complement strand
CTCAGCAGTTGCAGCGGAAAAAGTGGCAAAAGGAAGCAGACCAGTTGCGAGTCGAGATCGACCAGCTACAGGCAGCCCAGGCCGACAAGCTGAAACAGTGGGAAGTCAAACAACGCGAGGGATTAAAGCAGGCTCCCCAGTGGCACGTACTGGTGCCAACTTCTTTTCACTCGCAAGGAGGTGCTTCGCACAAGGTCTTGCCTGATCATTCCATCCTGGTTTCTGGTAAGCGACCCGACAAGGATCTCTATCGTGTGACGTACCGCACAAAGCTGGCAGGGATTACTGGATTCAAACTGGAAACCCTGACCGATCCATCTCTGCCTGGCCAAGGTCCTGGCCGGTTTGCAGACAAAAAGCCAAACTTTGTATTGCACGAATTTACAGTTCAGGAAGGCGTTGGTGCTGCTGTGCGAGCTGTGCCGTTGCATGGTGCAAAAGCAGACTATTCGCAAGCAAACTACCCGGTTGCCGACGCGATTGATGGAAAGCCACAGACTGGTTGGGCGATTGCCTCGCAATTCCATAAGCCGCACGAAGCGACATTCCTGACGAAGACTGCGATTGGGAAAGAGGGCGAAACCGAATTGACGATCACACTGGATCAACATCACGGCGGGTGCCGTACGATCGGCCGCTTGAGAATATCAGCAATGACCGGGAAACTGTCAGCAGCCATGTTGCCTGCTGCCATCGTCAAGATACTTAAAGTGCCGGCGTCAAAACGAACTGGGAAACAGCAGCAAACACTCGCGACACATTTTGCCAGTCTCGATCCCAAGATAAGTCAGTTGCAGAAACGGCGGGAAGGGCTGCTGAAGCAAGTAAAGGACCAGCAGCAGCTAACAACACTGGTGATGGTCGAACAGGAAAAGCCACGTATGAATCGGATCTTTAATCGGGGGGATTTTAAAGATCCGACCGAAAAGGTCGAGGCACGGACTCCTAAGATCCTTCACGAGTTTTCTGCTGGACTACCGCCGAATCGCTTGGGCTTGGCCCGCTGGCTGACATCTCCCGAAAACCCGTTAACGGCTCGCGTTACTGTGAATCGATGGTGGGCCGAATTCTTTGGGAGTGGGATCGTGACTACGATGGAAGATTTTGGTACCCAGGGTGAGGCACCATCCCATCCCTTGTTGCTCGATTACTTGGCTCGTGAATTGATTCACCATGGTTGGTCCAGGAAGCAGCTGCACAAGCTGATTGTGATGTCAGCGACGTACCGCCAGGCCACGCGTGTTGACCAGAAGGCTTGGCAGCGGGATCCGACGAATAAACTGCTTGCACGCGGGCCACGGTTCCGTTTGAGTGCTGAGACGATTCGTGATAACGCGTTGGTGGTAAGTGGATTGATGACGCACAAGCTTGGTGGTCCGCCGGTTTATCCACCACAACCAGAAGGGATTTGGCGACACGTAGGTCGCAATGAACCCAAGTTTGTCACGTCGGTTGGGCCAGACCGTTTCCGCCGAGGAATTTACGTGGTCTGGAGGCGGAGTGCACCGTATCCGAGTTTTACGAACTTTGATGCCCCGGATCGAGCAGTTTGTGTCGTTAGTCGGCCCCGGACTAATACTCCCTTGCAGGCACTGACCTTGTTAAACGATCCGGCCTATGTCGAGATGGCACAAGCCTTCGCCAGGCGTATTGTGAATGATGATGTTCAACTCAATGATCGGCAGCGGGCAGAATATGCGTTTCAGTTGGCGGTTTCACGCAAGCCCGCTGCGGATGAGTTGGAACCTCTGCTGCAGATCGTGAAAAGTCAACGCCAGCGTTTGAGTAAAGATAAGAACGCTGCTCGCGAGCTGGTTCCCGAGGAGTACGGTGATTCCAAGAACCTGGTGGAATTGGCCACCTGGTTCTATGTGGCAAACATCTTATTGAATCTCGATGAGACGATTACGAAAGGCTAACCTGGTGAATCCGTTTACATCTCACCTTCGTGACCTGACTCGACGCCAACTGTTTCAACGGGTTGGCTTTGGCATGGGAGGGTTAGCGCTCGCTTCACTTCTGGAAGAAGATGGCTGTTGGGCTGATTCACCGCTTGCCAATACGACAGCTTCCCAGGGATTGAAGACACCACATTTTCCACCGCGAGCCAAGAACGTAATCTTCTTGCACATGATCGGTGCACCATCGCAACTGGACCTGTTTGATGAAAAGCCGGCATTGCGTGCCAATGATGGTGAACCTTGTCCCAAGGAGCTTATCGAGGGCAAACGTTTTGCTTTTTTGAGAGGCCACCCCAAGTTGCGAGGTTCGACGTTTCGTTTTTCCAGGCATGGTGAATCGGGACAGATGTTTTCCGAGTTATTGCCTCACTTGTCGAGCATGGCAGATGATATTGCGATCATCAAATCGATGCAGACAGATCACTTTAACCATGCTCCTTCGCAACTGTTCCTGTTAACGGGCTTTGGACGTTTCGGTCGACCATCGATTGGTTCCTGGATCAGCTACGGACTGGGGGCGGAAACTCAGTCCCTACCCGGATTCGTGGTGTTGATTACCGGTTCCGTAGGAGGTGCTGGTAACAGTATGTGGGGTAGCGGGTTTTTGCCAACCGTTCACCAGGGAATCGAATTTCGAACCAAGGGAGACCCGGTCCTCTTCCTGTCCAATCCCAGTGGGATCGATTCGACAGACCGTAAACGAATTGTTGATACCGTCAATCGTCTGAATCAAAAACAATTAGCCGATGTTGGGGATCCTGAGATTTCTACGCGAATTAGCCAGTATGAAATGGCTTACCGGATGCAGGCATCGGTTCCAGAGTTAATGGATATTTCTAGTGAGCCCAAGCACATCCACGAAATGTATGGGACGAGTCCCGGTAAGACCAGCTTTGCGAACAATTGCTTGTTGGCAAGGAGACTGGTTGAACGGGGGGTACGGTTCGTGCAGTTGTTCGATCAGGGCTGGGATCACCATGGAAACTTGGACAAGAGCCTTCCGAAAAAGTGCAAACAAGTTGATCAACCGGCAGCAGCATTAATCCGAGATCTTAAGCAACGCGGGTTGCTCGATGAAACCTTGGTTGTTTGGGCCAGTGAATTTGGACGGACCCCGATGCTACAGAATAACCGGGCTACCGGTGGTAGGGATCATCACAAGGACGCCTACTGTATCTGGATGGCAGGAGCAGGAGTTAAGGGGGGAGTGACGGTCGGGAAAACCGATGACTTGGGTTATTTCCCAGTCGAAGATCCGGTTCACGTACATGATTTCCAGGCAACCTTATTGCACTTGCTAGGGATTGATCACGAACAACTTACTTACAAGTACCAGGGCCGTCAGTTCCGCTTAACGGATGTTTCGGGAAACATTGTCAGGAAGATCCTGAGCTGATCAGTTTACTGTTGTCGGGGTGAGGTTAGCCTGATTTACCTTGTTCACGACGGTCCATTTTGCGAAACTGAAATGAGTGCTTAGAGAATCCCTTAGGCTTTTGAGGAAGTGCTTCATGGTGTGGCATAAGATTAGAAGAAAATCAAACTTGCGGGTCGATGCCTACTCCCAGTTTCTGAAGATGCTGCTGGTTTGCTTGCTGGCAGGAACAGGAATTCGCGCGACGACGGCTGCCGAATTACCGCCTCGTTTGCGTCGCCCTGTAGCCTTGGCATTTACACAAAACCACCAACGCTTACTCGTAGCCAACAGCCGTGGTAAGAGTTTTTCGTTGATTGATATTGCTCAACAAAAGACGATTGCCGAGGAACCTTCCGGTGGAGTGCTCTCGGATCTCCAGCCTCTCGAAGATGGTAATTGGATGCTGGCTACGGACGAATCCAACCACCAACTGTTACTGTTGAATATCCAGGATGACCAGGTCCAGATTCGACAGCGTGTTTCGGTGAGTCCTTACCCTGTGAGTGTGGTTGTTGATCGGAAACAACAGTTTTGTTACGTAACCTCGTTGTGGTCGAAACGAGTAACCAGGATACGCCTGAACAAGACTGCTGATGCTTGGCAGGCTACGGTGATGCAAGCGATTGACATGCCATTTTCGCCTCGTGAATTATTGTTGCTGCCTGGTGAATCGCGACTTGTGGTCGCTGACTCCTTTGGGGGAAACCTGGCACTTCTTGATACTTCCAAACCGGCAACTGGCCGCCTGCGATTGTTGGGTGTACGACAGTTTCCAGGGCACAATGTCCGCGGTTTGGGATTGAGTGCCAATGGGGAAATGTTATTGGTCGCTCATCAAATGCTTAACGAATTGGCGCACACGGTTCGTAATGATGTTCATTGGGGACTGTTAATGTCGAATGATTTGCGCTGGTTGAAAATAGAATCTTTGCTCAAGGGCGGATCAGACCTCTATGCGGGAGCTCATATGCATCCGTTGGGTGAGGCAGGAAGTGCAACCGCTGATCCCTCTGGGTTGGCTGTGTCTCGGCAGGGCGTGGTTGTCGTGACGTTGGGTGGCGTGCGTGAAGTTGCCATTGGACGAGAGAACGATTTTAGCCTGCAGCGAGTGAACGTAGGCCGTCGCCCGGTTGCTGCAGTGATTCATCCGGATGGCGAACGAGCATACGTGGCGAATATGTTCGATGATTCAGTTTCCGTAGTAGACTTAGACGATCCTGGGGAACTGGTGCGAATCTCATTGGGTCCTAAGGTAGCTCTTACTCAAAGGGACCGAGGTGAGTTGCTGTTTTTTGACGCAACTCTTTCCCATGACAGTTGGATGAGTTGCCACAGTTGTCATACCGATGTTCATACCAATGGCTTGTTGAATGATAATTTTAGTGATGCTTCTTTTGGTGCGCCGAAACGGGTTTTTTCGCTGTTAGGCCGTTCGGATACTGGTCCTTTTGCCTGGAATGCAAGCGCACGTGACTTGGCTTCGCAGGTGCGGAATTCAATCGAACAGACGATGCAAGCGGATGATCCAGCAAGGGAAGATCACGTACAGCAGCTTGTTAGCTTCCTCAAGACACTCAAGACGCCACCTCCGATCGACAAGGTCCGAGGTACTTATGATGCAGTTGCCGTGGAGCGGGGGCGAGCGATCTTTGAAAAGCGTCAATGTGTAAAGTGTCACGCGCCACCGATCTACACGACACCAAAAATTTACAACGTGGGCCTCAAAGATGAATTAGATCATGAGCGATTTAATCCACCCACGCTGCGTGGGGTTGGATATCGGAGTTCATTCTTTCACGACAGCCGAGCGAAGCAATTGTCTGATGTCTTTTCAGTTCACGGTCATCAGCTGACGGAACCGCTTGAAGAGAAGGACTTGCAGGATTTGATGCATTTCCTGCGTAGTCTTTAGTGCGTGATCACCGGTTTAACGCCGAGAGCGGATGATTCGTTTTAATAATCGGGCCGTGAACGACGTCAGCCGTGTACGTTGAAACTGGTCTCCCAGTCGCTGCAAGACCTGGGATTGAGTTGGGTAGCAATGAATCGTGTTACTGAGTGCGCTAAGTGGAAGATTCTGAGACATCAACAGTGAGAAGCTGTTGATCAGGTCACCTGCTTGAGGTCCTATCACGGTTGCTCCGGCGACTTGTCCACGGCCCGCCTTACAATGGACGATTACCAGGCCTTGCTGGTGTCCTTCTAAGACGGAACGGTCGACTTCTGAGAGTGATTCTCGATAGGTATCAAGGCGAATGCCCTGGCGATCGGCTTCAGCGGTCGTAAGGCCAATTTGTGCGATTTCAGGGTCCGTATACGTGGCGTGCGGGACGGGATGTTTTTGCCAGCGTTGCCGTCCGAAAAAGAATGCATTTCGCACACAGAGTCGGGCCATGGCATCAGCTGCATGGGTGAATTGTTGATTTCCAGTAACGTCACCAGCGGCAAATACACGTCGGTTGCTGGTTCGCAAACGTGCGTCGACAGTAACACCACGCGGTGAATATTGGATTCCGCCCGCTTCGAGGTTTAGGCCAGCCAGGTTCGGCTGACGCCCGGTAGCGATCAATAACTGATCCCCATGAATAGGTTGAGTTTGGGATGATGATTGTAGCTGTACCAGATGTCCCTGATCTTGCGATTTGACTTCTGCTGCCTGGTTGTCCAGGTGTAGCTGGATCCCCTCTTGCTCAAATTGTTTCCGAAGCAGCTGGCTCGCTTCAGGTTCTTCTCTTGGTAATAGTTGAGAAGCCTGGTCGATCAGGGTTACTTGGCTACCGAAGCGGCTAAAAGCCTGCGCCATTTCCACACCGATTGGGCCGGCACCAATGATCGTTAACTTCGCAGGTCGTTCTGTAAGGGAGAAAAGTGTTTCGTTGGTTAAATAGCTTGTTTGATCCAGTCCGGAAATATCGGGTATCGCTGGGCGACTGCCAGTCGCCAAGATGCACCGTCGAAAAGAGATGTGACTTTCGTCAACACGAATGGTCCGGTGACTTTCAAACTGTGCGGGCCCGAAGAAAACATCGATTCCCAGTTGTTGCAAACGTTTGGCTGAATCGTGATGAGCCAGGTGTAACCGCGTTTCTCGCATCCGCTGCATGATTTGCGGAAAATCGATTGTTTCGGATGTACCGTTGTCCTGTTGTTTGAGGTGTATTGCTTTGGCAGAAGCAAGGAACGCCTTGCTAGGGACGCAACCGGTGTGTAGACAGTCGCCACCTAAACGGTGCTTTTCGATCAGTGCTGTTTTTGCACCGAGACCAGCAGCGATAACAGCTGAGACTAAACCGGCCGGTCCGCCACCGATCACGACCAGGTCATACTGTTGACCACTGGCAGGATTGGACCATGCGGGAGGGCGAGTAAGGTCAATCAGCTGGTGATCATTCGGGTCGATAGGAACCGGTTCCATACGATCTGGTGATTCCGTATTGCGAGATCATGGATTAGCGATAAGGCCGCCACTGAGGACGTCCGCTGCGATTGGTAGCAGGTTGAGAGGTTGCTTGCCTGGCAGCAGATGGTATGCGTAGTGTCGCTGGGGGGAATTGAGTCGCTTCTAAGGATGGCGAAACCGGAAAGTCGTCCGATGAGACTGGACTGGTTGGAGAGGTTTCTGTGGTGGGCTGACGCGTGGTAACACCCGTTGGTTTTCCGGTAATCCGGGTATGTGTTTCAAATTTGTGGCCATCGGCCGTTTCATAGCGAACAAATAATAAGAGGTCGGTACTCTTCGGTGGAGTTGCTGGCCAGGGAAGTTCCAGGGTGATACTGTTCGACTCTCCGGGTGTGTCCAAGATTCGTTGAACATCAGCGCGTGAGATGTCCCAGCGAGCGATACGGGCAGATTGTCCTGTCTGGGCTGGATCGAGGACGACAATCGCGATTGCTCCCGACTTATTTACATACTGATCGTTTCGATTTCGTGGTTCAAGTGAAATGATTACGCCATCATTATTGTTTTGCTCATCGAAACTCGTAATTCCGGTACGATTGGGATCCAATACAATGTGAGAAACAGTGGCCGATTGCACGTTTGCGCCGGGATTCGTACCCGAGTTTTTCGGCGCCGGCAGTAATTCGAAATCTGTATTTGGATCAGCGGGCTGAGGATCTTGCTGAGGATCCTTGTCGACGGGATCGCCTGGATCAATCTTGATCCGAGGGATGCCCGGGAGAGTACCATCGTCTGTAGCAGAACCGTTGCCAGGAGTCCCCGGATCTATTTCCAGTCCGGGAAGGGTACCGTCACCGGAGCCATCTAGGTTTTGGCGCAGCTGCTGGTTTTCCTTCTGTAGTCGCTCTAACTCAGCTGTCATCTCTTCTGCGTCGAATTCAAGATCGTAAATACGATCCTCAAGCGCTCGGCGCTGAGCACCCATTAACTCCAAGTAGGTATCGTTACGGGCCGCTTGTCGGCAGCCAGCCAATAAGGCTGAAAGCATGATGCCCAGGATAAGATTACGCACGTTCATGGACGTTAATTGCGCTGCGCTAAGGAGGAGGGGGTTAAGAGGAGAAAACCGCTAATTTGAGGGATCTGATGTACTGATTTTAGCGACTGAAAACAAGAGCAACTTGTTTCGAGTGCTAGCAGCCCAGCTAGAATTGGGGATCCCGCTTGCGATTTGGAGTCGAGTTAGTCTTTTGACTTGACTTCCATTTGTTCGACGACATGATCGATCAGCTTGTATTTGCAGGCTTCCTCTGCGGTCATAAAGCAGTCGCGGTCGGTATCTTTTTCGATTTTTTTCATGGTGTGACCGGTATGCTTGATCAGGATTTGATTCATCCGCTCTTTAATTCGCTGGAATTCTTTAGCGTGAATCATGATTTCCTCGGCGGTTCCCTGCATTCCAGCCAGTGGTTGGTGGATCATGATACGGGCATTTGGGAGTGCATATCGTTTCTTCGGGGCACCTGCGGTTAACAGGACTGCTCCCATGGAAGCTGCTTGTCCGAGGCAATAGGTTGCAACGTCGCAGGTGATGAATTGCATCGTGTCATAGATAGCGAGTCCTGCACTGACACTGCCACCGGGTGAATTGATGTAGAAATGGATGTCTGATTTTGGGTCATCTGATTGCAGGAAGAGGAGTTGCGCCACGATGGAGTTAGCAACCTCATCATTGACTCCTGAACCCAGGAAGACGATACGATCTTTGAGCAACCGACTGTAGATATCGAAGACACGTTCTTCGCGTCCGGATTTTTCGACGACATAGGGGACGACAGGCATCGAGTGATTATCTCCAATTAAAACAGGCGATCGTAACGAGTAAGACGTGTGATTGGTTATGCGGACTCAGAGTCTTCGACTTTTGCCTTAGGCAGGAGCTTATCGACCAAGCCGTATTTCACAGCTTCTTCGGCGCTGAGGAAAAAGTCGCGGTCGGTATCTTTGCGAATTTTCGTGATGCTTTGTTCGGTATGATTAGCCAGGATCTTGTTAAGCATTTCTCGATTTCGATTGATTTCCTGGGCTTGGATTTCGATGTCACTGATCTGTCCGTTGACACCACCATACGGTTGGTGAAGCATGACACGTGCGTGTGGCAGTGTAAATCGCTTACCCTTGGCACCACCTGCCAGCAAGACAGCTGCTCCGCTGGCTGCCTGCCCAACGCAATAGGTTGAGACCGGGCAAGAAAGCGATTGCATGGTGTCATAAATAGCGAGCGTTGCAACGACGTCTCCACCGGGTGAATTCAGATAAAAGTGAATATCCTTTCGGCGATTTTCACTTTGCAGGTAGAGCAGTTTCATTACCACTTCGTTTGCATTACCGGTGTAGATCTCACCCTGGAGAAAAACGATACGATTTTCCAGCAGTAAGTCACCCAGCGTTAATTGTCGTTGACGCTGGTAGCTCTGGTAAGCGTGGGAATCACGTAACGGTTCGGGAAAGCCACCACTCATGTTAACAGGGTCCTTGGATCGGAAATGGTTAGTTTTAGACAGGTTTTATGATTAATGATATTTGTTGTTTGATTCAGAGTTACCCGCTAATTGCTTTGGCTTACCTTAAGCCTGGGCGATCGAGTATTGCAGCAAACTGCCAGGGCACGAAATGGCTCTGGCTGCGGCGGTTTCCTCCTTGATAACGATAGTGTGGGACTGAATCCCGCTGACTGCTTGACTCCTGGCAGTGCTATTGATGGTGTGCTTCCTTGCTAGGTGTAATCCGTTGGCTCCTCGATGGCGTCCGCTGCCTCGGAGTGTTTGGCGTCAGGAATCGAGGCCTTCGACTCGCCACTGATGGCGTGATCGATGGCGTGGTTTTTATCCTGTGGCCTGTCTTCTAGTGGAATGTCTGTAATCTTGGCATGCTCAGTAATCAGATCGATCGCTTTGCGTACCACGATCTGGTTTTGCAGTGCGTCCATTTCACCTCGTTTTTCCAACCTTGCGCGGACACGTCGCGGTGATTCGTTGCGTTGGGCAGCAATCATACCAATTTCCATGGAGACATCTTCAGCCGAAGCTTCTAGTTCGTGATCCTCGGCGATTTTTTCCAAGATGAAGTGTTCTTTGAGGGCGGTTTCCGTACGGCCCATCATGTCATGTTGCAGCCGATTGGCATGATTTCGAATATCGTTGTCAGAAAAGCCGCTAGCCTGAAGTTCCAGGATCATCCGCTGCATTTCACGATTAGATTGACGTTTGAGCAGTGCCGGTGGGAGTTCCCAGTTAGCTGCTTCTGTCAGCAAATCGGTGATTTGTTTTCGCAGATGTTGCTGCTGATGATAGCGTAATTGCCTCTCCAATTCTTCTCGCACGACGGCGTGCAGGTCTTCAGTGCTTGTGAAACCACCAAGTTCATCCAGGAAATCTTCGGTTAGTTCTGGCAGCTTAGTTCGCTTGACGTCAAGGACTTCGATTTCTACGTCTACGTCCTTACCTTGCATTTCCTCGTTTTCTGCATTTTCACTGATGGTGGCCGTTGTTTTTTTCTTAGATCCTTTTTTGCAGCCGGTTAAAAACTTGTCGAAATCCTTGATTTCGCCGTCTCTCAGGACGCAATTAGGGCGTACTTGGCACGTGTGATCTTCAATGGAAGAGAGTGTTTTATCATCCAGGGAAAATGTCATGTTGAGCGTTACCAGGTCGGTCGCTTCAATCTCGCCATCATGCGCTTCAACGGTTCCATACTGTTGCAACAGTTCGTTGGTTCGTTCCTCGACTTCCTCGGTAGAATAGTCGTGCTGCTGACGATCCAGCTCTAGATTCTTCCATTCAGGCATTTCGAATTCCGGACGCACTTCGACGTTGAATTCAAATTTCAAGTCGCCATCATCGGGCATGACAATCGAGTCGAAGTCAAAATCCGGTTCGCTGATCGCCGAGAAATCATAATCCTCGCTGATCTGCGTCATGGCATCCATCAGAATGGAACCCTTAACCTGATCTCCAATTTCACGCTTGAAACGAGTTTCTACCAGTTTGCGCGGTGCACGACCGATTCGAAAACCGGGAACCTCGGCTTTGGGTACCAGTTCACCGAAAGCATCATCTAAGTAACGCTCAATGTCTGGACGAGAGACGGTTACAGTGATGTGACGTTCACACGCGCTGGGTTCTGCAATGTTAACGTCCAGGGTAAGTTTTTGATCCTGTTCGTCGGCGGAACCTTCGTCCGTAGAATCGACGTTGTTTGCCGTTTCGTCGCCATTTTCTTCCGTTAAGGTATCTTCCTCGGGAAGATCATTGTTGTCACTGTCGGAGGATGTCATACGTTTCTGCTTGTTCGCGGGATTGGAGGATCACGCCGTCTCGACAGGATTGATCCAGTTATCAGTCCTGCGATCAGGCACCACAAGTAACTTAGAGCGGGTGATGGGATTCGAACCCACGACAACAACGTTGGCAACGTTGTGCTCTGCCAGCTG
>MDTE01047113.1_pt1 | contig 11270 bp, 7 predicted proteins | sample 811231 | NCBI WGS metagenome assembly MDTE01 (sample SAMN05326651, study PRJNA326480) | marine metagenome | isolation source: seawater | place: Indian Ocean: Red Sea | collected 2010 | reverse complement strand
TCTGGTTCACAAACGCCACAATCTATACACTCATCTGGTTTAATTACAAGCATATTTTTACCCTCATAGAAACAGTCTACAGGACAAACTTCTACACAATCCATTAACTTACATTTTATACATTTATCATTAACTAAGTATGTCATTGTTTTTTATTTTTTATTTTTTCTTTTATACTACCAACAACTTTGTTGTCTAGGTAAAGCAATCCACATAGTCTTCTCATTAAATTTGACTCATACAAATCAGCATTGTTGTCCGAGTAAATTATACTCCAAAGAGCCTCAACCAAAATTATCTTTTGCTCTTCCTTAAGATTTTTTGCATTTTTAGTAAACTCTAGTATTTGATTAGAATTTTTCTCTAACTCCTCTGCTTCGTCAATTATTTTGTCTAAATCATTTCTTTCTGCGCCTAAATTAGAAAGCGTTTCTTTAACAATTTCTTTTTCTTTTTCAGAATAATTTTCGTCTATTTTTGCAGCATGTATTAATAAACTTGCAACGGATAAAATTGAAATATCATCCTCTGACGATTCTTTACTTTTTTTTTTAAAAAAATTTATCATTGTTTTATGTTAAAATTTATTAACTTACTAAATGGATTATCTGAAGAATATAATTTTCGCTCTCTCTTTTTAGGAGCAGTTTTTTCAGGCAAATATTTGAAAAAAACTTCATTATCCTTATTAAAAATTTTATAATTCATATTTTTTAATAGTTTTAAAAAGTTCTCTTTGCTGCACCCAAGCAAATTCAACATTTCAGGGGTTAGTTTTATTTCTTTATTATTTTTGAATTTATCTTTATTTGAATTTAGAATCATAATAAAAAGCCTTTCTAAAATATCTATTCTTACAAAAATATTCTTAAAACTTTCAAATCCGCATAAAAGCAAAAAATCTTTATTTGTATTTTTTTTATCTTCAAAAAAATTTAAACCAAAAACAGGTGGATTAAGATGATGATATTTTTGATAATAGTTTTTCCAAAGTAGTATTCTCATAGATACAGAGCTTGGTTTAAAAAGTTTATATAGAAATATATGGTATCTTCCAAATTTAACACCAGTTTCCCTTAAAATTTTCCTTTCCTCTTGTTTTAAATTTTCTAATATACTTTTTACCTTATCTCTTTTAACAACACCGTTATTTTCATAAAGGTTATAAGCTAAAGCCCTAACTTGTGAATTTTGGTTTTTTAGGTTTTTAAGTTTAATAAGACTTTCTAACTCGGTATTAATTTTTTCCCTAATCCATTTTTCTAAAAAAAAACTTAACTTATTACTATCTTTTGCTTCAATCATATCATCAATAATTAAATCTACTTCGGGTGATAAATAATCTTTACCTTTTTGAAGCTTTGCTATTGGATAATTATTCCAATAAATTTTAAAATCACTATTTATATTTAATAATCCTGTTTTAATAATTTGATCTATTCTTTTTAAAATTTCTGGCATCATACTTTGTCTGGATGCTTTTTTTAAAGATTTTATATCAGTATCTAATGTGTCAACCTTTAGGTCTAATTCTAATTTTAATCCATTAAGATTTCCAATAAACTGATCATTAATTTTTACTTTTTTATTATCAATAATTTCCGTCTTGAATGATATATCCTGTTTTAAACCTTTTGCTAAAACACTAGCTCTTTTATCGATAAATGTTTTTGTTAGTTCTTCATGTAGTCTTTCAGATAATTTGTCTTCTAAAAATTTAGTTCTTTCAATCCAATAGTCGCTATTTTCTACCCAGTTAGATTTATTTGCTACGTAAGACCAAATCCTAACATTTGCAATTCTGTTTGATAACGAGTCAACATTTCCTTCTATTTTATCAAGTAATTTTAATTGATCTTTTAAATATGAATTTGGTATTTTTTCATTTCCTTCCGTCAAAAATTTAAATATTTTCTTAACAATTTCTAAATGTTTACCATAACTTTTTTTTACAAAATCGGGTATTTGACAACATTCCCATAACAATTTTAATTTTTTTTCATTATTATAAATTTTTGTTTCTGTTTCATTATTTATAATAAACTTTAAGACTTTTTCATCCTCACAATCATTAATTCTTCTTAACCAATCTTTTTTTGGTCTCATATCTAATGATTTAATTAAATTTTGCGGGCTGCTAAAATCTAATTCTGAGTTTCTCCAAAAAATATTATTTATATTTTCAAATTTATGATTTTCAATTAATTCTATTTCATCAGGATTTATATTTTCTACTTCACCTGTTACCCCAAAATTACCATCATTCATGTATCTTCCAGCTCTTCCAGCAATCTGTCCAATTTCCGAAAGACTAAGTTTTCTTAATTTTTTTCCATCAAATTTTTTAAGATTTGAAAAATATACGTTATTAAGATCCATATTAATTCCCATTCCAATAGCATCTGTTGCAACTAGATAGTCAACATCACCTGATTGATAAAGTGATACTTGGGAATTTCTAGTTTTGGGACTTAGCGAGCCCATAACTATTGCACAACCTCCCTTTTGTCGTCTTAATAACTCTGCTATTGCATAAACTTCCTCTGTGGAAAAAGCTATTATAGCACTTTTTCTTTCTATTCTTGAAATTTTCTTGTGACCAGAATAAGTAAGTTTTGAATATCTTTCTTTGTTAATAAATTCTATTTTTTCATTTAAATTTGATAGAATGCTTTTCATAGTATGTGATCCCATGAACATAGTTTGCCTTTCTCCTCTAAGGTTCAAAATCCTATCTGTAAAAATATGACCTCTCTCATGGTCTTTACACATTTGTATTTCATCAATTCCAACAAATTCTAGTTGTTTATCAATAGGCATAGACTCTACAGTACATAAAAAATATTTAGCATTTATGGGAATTATTTTTTCTTCACCAGTAATTAAAGCAACTGAAGATGGATCACATTTTTTAATTACTTTGTCATATACTTCTCTTGCTAAAAGCCTTAGTGGAAAACCTATCATTCCTGATTTAAATGATAGCATTGTTTCAATTGCCAGAAAGGTTTTTCCGGTATTTGTTGGACCAAGCATTGCTATAATTGTTTTATCTTTCATTCAACTAATAGTATTTAAATTTTTATTATAACTATATTTAGTATCTTCAAAAGAACAAAGATGGGTTAAAAGGTGTCCGAATCACGTTTAGAGATGTTCTCATTTAAAATTTTTATTTTATTATATCATTTATATTAATGAAACTAAATATTTATTTATTTATCCACCATATCCAGCCCCTAAAAATTTATAATTAATTATTTTCCATATCCCAGAGGATGTTGCTATGATTTTACCATTACTTTTTAACTCACAATTAAGAAAAACTAAAGATTTTGTTTTTTTTGAAACTGAGACTGTTCCTATAATTTCATCATTATATTTTGTTTGTGAAATAAATTTAATATCCAACGATATAGTTACACATGGTTTTTTATTTGCACATCTATGTGCAGCCGTACCTGCCCCTGCATCAATTATTGAACAAATATAACCACCGTGTGTGATTTTGGCTCTATTTAAATGAATTTTTTTGATTTTTGTTTTAAACTGAAATTTTTTATTATTTACTTTTCGAAATAAAAGACCCCCATTATTTTTCAAAAATCCTGATGTTATGCTTAATTGGCTAAATTTTTTTTTCATAAAATAATTGTTAAAATTAATAATAATAAAATAATTGCAGAAAAAAAATAAATTACAGATTTTTGTAAAGATACTTTCATACTTCCTTTCTTGGCGCGCCTGCTAGGATTTGAACCCAGAACCTCCTGGTCCGTAGCCAAGCGCTCTATCCAGTTGAGCTACAGGCGCTCTTTAATTGCTAAATATAGTATTTAATGTAATTATTTTTTTAATCAATTACTCTTATCTAATGATTTAAGGTAGTTTTTTAGTAGAATTTTTTGAATCCAGATTTTAGCATCCAGCTCACTTTTTGATCTACATTTATGGTGAGATATTAAATAGCACCATATATTGTCTAAAATATATCTAATTTGCATATCTAAGATGCATTTAAATTATTTAGATTGTCTAAATTTTGTATTAAATATGGCCAAAAAAATACTTATTTTTAAAAAACAGCGTATAATAAACATTTATTGATTCAATGAGTAAAAAAATATTAGTTCCAGACATAGGTGATTTTGAAAATGTTGAAATAATTGAGGTTTTAGTAAAAGAAGGCGACGAAGTAAAACTTAATGATGCATTAATCACACTTGAGAGTGATAAATCAAGTGTAGAAGTTCCTTCAACAGAGATTGGAATAATTGAGAAGTTAAATGTCAAAGTTGGAGATAAAGTTTCAAAAGGTGATTTAATTCTCTCCATTAGTTCTAAGATCAATGACTCGAAAAATGAAATACCTCCTGCAACGGAAACTATAATACAAGATGCTGAAAAGAGTTTCATTAAAGAAAAAGAAAAAGTTGTTATTACAAGTAAAAATTTAGAAAATCAAAAAAATCAAAATAGTAGAATAGTAGTTACTGACAGTAATGATATAGATCCTTTGGAAACCAAGGAATGGATAGATTCTTTAAATGCAGTGGTCGATAATTTAGGGAATAAAAGAGCCCATTTTCTTTTAAGACAATTAATTGATCAATCATATCAAAAAGGATCTAGAATTCCATTTATACAAAATACACCTTATATAAATACTATACCACCTGAAGAGGAAGAAAAGTCTCCAGGAGATCAAAATATAGAGAGAAAAATAAGATCTTTAATTAGATGGAATGCAGCAGCAATGGTTGTAAGGGCAAACAAAAAATTTCCTGAACTTGGTGGTCACATTGGTACTTTTGCATCTGCTGCAACTTTATATGACGTCGGAATGAATCATTTTTGGAGAGCTAAGAGCCATCAATTTGGTGGTGATCTAATATATTTTCAAGGTCATTCCGCCCCAGGTGTTTACTCAAGAGCCTTCCTCGAGGGAAGACTTACAAAAGAACAACTAGATAATTTTAGACAAGAAGTAGGACCTAATGGTTTATCCTCTTATCCGCATCCATGGTTAATGCATAAATTTTGGCAATTCCCAACTGTATCAATGGGACTTGGTCCTATGTTGGCAATATATCAAGCACGATTTATGAAATATTTAATTAATAGAGGTTTGATTAAAGATGAAAATAGAAAAGTTTGGGCATTTCTTGGAGACGGAGAAATGGATGAACCAGAATCATTAGGAGCAATAGCTTTAGCCTCAAGAGAAAATTTAGACAACTTGATATTTGTAATCAACTGTAATTTGCAAAGATTAGATGGCCCTGTACGTGGAAATGGAAAAATTATTCAGGAGCTAGAAGGAAGTTTTAGGGGAGCTGGTTGGAACGTTATAAAAGTTATTTGGGGATCTTACTGGGATGCACTTTTAGCAAATGATAAATCAGGATTGTTAGTTAAAAGAATGAACGAGGCAGTTGATGGTGAATATCAAGCATTTAAAGCCAAAGGTGGAGCTTATGTTAGAGAGAAATTTTTTGGAAAGTATCCAGAGTTATCTAAATTAGTTTCATCATATAGTGATAAGGATATTTGGAGATTAAATAGAGGTGGGCATGATCCGCATAAAGTATTTGCGGCATACCATAAAGCAATGAAAAATGAAGGAGGCCCAACTGTAATTATAACAAAGACAATAAAGGGATACGGAATGGGTAAATCTGGTGAGAGCATTAATACAACTCACCAACAAAAGAAATTAGATGTAAGTGATTTAATGTATTATAGAGATAGATTTGATGTTCCATTAACTGATGAACAAGTCAAGAATATTGAATATTATAGACCTAAAGAGAATTCAGAGGAAATTAAATACTTAAAAGAAAGAAGATTAAAATTAGGTGGATTTCTTCCCGAAAGATCTACTTTTGCTAAACCAATTAAAGCACCTCCCGAAGATATATTTGAGGTAATGAAAAAATCAACAGGAGATAAGGAAATGTCAACCACAATGGCACTAGTAAGAATGTTAACTAATCTTCTAAGAGATAAAAATGTAGCATCTAGGCTAGTTCCAATTATCCCCGATGAAGCTAGAACTTTTGGAATAGAAGGTTTTTTCCAAAAGATTGGAATATATGCTCACGAAGGTCAAAAATATGAACCAGTAGACTCAGAACAGTTAAGTTCGTATAGAGAGGATAAAAAAGGACAAGTTTTAGAGGAGGGTATCACAGAGGCAGGATCGATGTCATCATGGATAGCGGCGGGAACTTCCTATACAAATCACGATATAGAGATGATACCTATATATATGTTTTATTCAATGTTTGGGTTTCAAAGAGTTGGAGATTTTGCTTGGGCAGCAGGTGATAGCCAAGCAAGAGGTTTTTTGATTGGTGCAACATCAGGTAGAACAACCTTGGCAGGGGAAGGTCTGCAACATCAAGATGGACACAGTCATCTTTTATCATCGACAATTCCAAATTGTGTATCTTACGACCCAACTTTTGCATATGAATTAGCAGTTATATTCAGGGATGGACTCAAAAGAATGCATGAAAAAAAAGAAAATATTTTTTATTATATCACTACGATGAATGAAAATTATCCTCATCCTGAGATGCCCAAAGAAAGCGAAAAAGGGATATTAAAAGGAATGTATAAAATCAAAGACTTTTCAAAGTTTAAAAAAACTAAAATTCAATTACTTGGTTCGGGAACAATTTTAAGAGAAATGTTGAGTGCTGCAGAAATGCTTCAAGATGAATATCAAATTGATAGCGAAGTGTGGAGCGTTACAAGTTTTAGTGAGTTGAGAAAAAATGGAATGGAGACAGAAAGATACAATTTATTGCATCCAGATAAAAAGAAGAAAAAGTCTTATATTGAAGAATGTTTGGGTGAATCTGAGGGCCCTATATTGGCAGCTTCAGATTATATGAGATTAAATTCAGATCAAATTAGATCTTATATTAATAAAAGTTTTTACTCTCTAGGTACAGATGGTTATGGTAGGAGTGATACTAGAAAAAATTTGAGAAAATTTTTTGAAGTAGATAAAAATTATATAACAACGTATGCGTTGAGTATTTTAGCAAATGAACAATTGTTATCTTCAAAACATGCTATTGATGCAATTAAAAAATATAAAATTGATACCGAAAAACCAATGCCCACTAAAGTTTGATGTCTATTATTGATATAAAAGTACCAAATATAGGTGATTTCAAAGATGTAGAAATTATTGAAATACTGGTAAAAAATGGCCAAGAAATTAACAAAGGTGACTCAATTATTACTCTTGAGAGTGATAAATCAAGTGTAGAAGTTCCATCAGATCATTCTGGAAAAATATTAAATATAATTGTGAAAGTAGGAGATAAGGTTTCTGAGGGAGATTTAATACTTAAGATAGAGTTATTTAAAAAGGAAGATATAAAAATAGATAATAAAGAAATTAATAATAGCAAAGAAATTCATGAACCCATTGAAAGGCCTTTAGAAAAAAAAGAAATCGTAACTAATATACAAAATGTTAACAAAACAGATAAATTAGTACTAGCCAGTCCGAGAGTTAGAAAATTTGCAAGAGAACTTGGAGCTGATATAAATATAATTTCTGGATCTGAAAAATTTGGTAGAGTTTCAGAAGATGATGTAAAAAGTTTTGTCAAACTTGGTATAAATCAAAAACAGAATTTAAAAAATAATGAAGAAAATCTAAAGAAGCAAATAAAAATTGAATATGATCACTCTGAATTTGGCGAGATTGATGTAAAGGATATACCAAGAATAAAAAAGTTAGCAGCACCACATCTCGTAAATTCTTATAATACAATCCCGCATGTTACTCATCATGATGAAATTGATATTACTGAAATGGAAGAATTTAGAAATTCATTAACAGATCATTATACAGGAGAAAAATTAAAAATTACTCCATTAGCATTCATTATGAAAGCTTTAGTGGCAGCTCTAAAAGAATTTCCGTCTTTTAATTCTTCTATTGAAGATATGAGTAGTGGCAAAATTACTTTTAAAAAATATTTTCATATAGGAATTGCTGTAGATACTCCCAATGGTTTGATGGTTCCTAAAATAAGACAAGTGGACAAAAAAAACATTCAACATTTATCTGCAGAATTAAGAGATGTTGCTCAAAAATGTAGAGATTTAAAAATTGATAAGAAAGAATTTTATGGGGGATCAATGACAATATCTAGTCTCGGAGGTATTGGAGGAAGTTTTTTCACGCCCATTATAAATTATCCTGAGGTAGCAATATTAGGAGTGAGTAAATCAAATAAAAAACAAATTTTATTTGGAGATCGATTTACAACAAGGACTATATTGCCAATTTCTTTGTCCTATGATCATAGAATCATTGATGGTGCAGAGGCTGCAAGATTTTGTAATGAGATTCGGGATAAATTAGGTAAAAATTTTGCTTTTAAATTAGCCATATAATTATAAATTTCGCTCTAAATGTCTAAATCGATTTCTATATTAAGTGCACTAGGATGTACGTTTATATGGGGAACTACATTTATAGCGCAAGATACTGGTATGGAGTTTATCGGTCCATATTTATTTAATGGTGTAAGATTTTTTGTTGGATTTTTAGTTTTATTGCCTTTTTTTTTATATTTTGAAAAAAAAAATATAAAAAAAGAGCTAGCAAAAGATAGTAATGAATTTTTTAAATATTCTATTTTAATAGGTATATTTTTATTCTTAGGATCTGCTTTACAGCAAATTTCGCTTCAATTTACAGATATTGCCAACGCAGCCTTTTTTACAATTTTTTATGTACCCATGGTTCCAATAATAGTTTTTTTTCTATTCAAAGAAAAAATTCACTGGAGTAATTGGCCTTCAGTGATTTTGTGTCTTCTAGGTGGTTACTTGCTTACAAATTTTTACGATGCAACTATAAGAAAAGGTGATGCGCTTGTTATATTATGTGCAGTATTTTGGGCTCTACACATTATTTATGTAGGAAAATTAATTAAAAACTTCAACTTACCAATATTAATAGGACTGATTCAGACTTTAGTTGTTTCTATTCTTTCAATAATAGGTGCGATTGTTTTTGAGGAAATAAATATCGATGGAATATTTAAACAAACATACCAAATACTTTATGCTGGGATATTGTCCGGAGGTTTTGCTTTTGTCTTACAAATTTATGCACAAAAAAATATTAGTCCGACTCCTGCAGCAATAATATTTTCATTAGAAGGAGTTATTGCAACTATTGCGGCATGGTTTTTATTAAGTCAAATACTTAACTTAAATAATATTATTGGATGTATATTTATAATTTTAGGAGTTCTAATATCTCAAATAGTACCAGAGTTAAAAATAAATAAAGTAAAACAAAATCAAGGATAACAATACTCTGTATATAACAAAAATATTTAAAGAAAAATTTTTTGTATAAATTAAAAAATATTTAATAGTAAGATATGAAAAAATATAGGAAAAAATTATCCCTAATATTATATTTAAATATATTATTTCTTCTTTTACAAATGAATCTTTTAAAGTAAGTATACTTGCTCCTAGCAAAGCAGGAATAGATAAAATAAAAGATATTTTGGCGGCATCGTATCTATTAAATTTTAGAAATCTAGAGCCAGTTATTACAATACCAGCTCTGCTAGCCCCTGGTATTAAAGCTAAGATCTGGAACATTCCTATTGTAAATATATTTTTTAAATTTAAATTTTCTTCAAATGACCTAGATGCAACAAATTTATCAGAAAGATATAATAAAATTCCAAAAATTAATGTCGACCATGCAATGATTTCAATGTTACGAAAATTTTGATAAATATTATATTCGTAAAAAAAATAACCTACAATTATTAAAGGTATCGAACCAATAAAAAGTAAATTTAATATTTTTCTATTGTTAGTAAAATCAATTAAGTCTCTCATGAAATAGTGTATGATTGCTATTAGTGAACCTAAATGTAAATTAGCATCCATCAGAACTGAACTTTTATAACCTTTAAAAATATCCGAAAATAGAACTAAATGTGCTGATGAGCTAACAGGAATAAATTCTGAGATTCCTTGAATTAGAGATAAAATAAGAGTTTGTATATAAATCAATGACATCAATTTTTTATTGGTAAACTAAATATTTTGAAATTAAAGCAATACGTTTAATGCATATTACCTATGCATTTATTTAAAAAAGATTGAAAAAAAAGGATTTTTTTTAAAAAAAGGTAAATATTACTTACCTTTATATACTTTTTACCGTTTATTTTATGTTATATAAGCAGCCCATTATGACAGATAAAATGCTTAAGTTTGTAAATATAGGTCAGCAAAACCCACCTAAAAGGTCTATAGATGAGAGAAACAAGGATTTTAACGAGATTTACAGAGAATTTATATACGAAAAAGCCAAAACTCAATCAAGCAGATGCTCTCAATGTGGAGTTCCTTTTTGCCAAGTCCATTGCCCTTTAAGTAATAATATACCTGATTGGTTAAAATTAACAGCAGAGGGTAGATTAGAAGAAGCCTATAGATTATCACAAAGCACAAATAATATGCCAGAAGTTTGTGGAAGAATATGTCCACAAGATCGACTCTGCGAAGGAAATTGTGTAATTGAACAATCGGGCCATGGAACAGTTACTATAGGGTCTGTAGAGAAATTTTTAACAGAAACAGCTTGGGAAAATAATTGGATTAAACCAATCGATATTAAAAATGAAATCAATCAAAGTGTTGGGATAATTGGAGCAGGTCCAGCAGGGTTAGCATGCGCTGAAGAACTAAGAAAAAAAAATTATAAAGTCACTGTTTATGATAGATACGATAGAGCTGGCGGTTTATTAATTTATGGGATCCCTAATTTTAAATTAGAAAAGCATGTGGTGTTGAGAAGAATTAAATATTTAAAAGATAGCGGAATTGAATTTGTAAATAATTTTGAAGTAGGGAAAGATAAATCATTTCAAGAATTAAAAGAAAAACACGATGCGATTTTAATTGCAACTGGAGTGTATAAAGCAAGAGAGATTGATTATCCTGGAAGTGATTTAGAAAATATTTTTCCAGCAATGGATTTTTTAACCGCATCAAATAAAAAAGGATTGGGAGATAAAGTTAAATTATTTGATAGTGGAGTTTTAAACGCAGAAGGTAAAGATGTAGTTGTAATTGGAGGTGGAGACACTGCTATGGATTGTGTAAGAACTTCAATTAGACAAAATGCTAATTCAGTCAAATGTTTGTACAGAAGAGATAAAGAAAATATGCCAGGATCAGCACGTGAAGTGACAAAT
>MDTE01011501.1_pt1 | contig 11271 bp, 12 predicted proteins | sample 811231 | NCBI WGS metagenome assembly MDTE01 (sample SAMN05326651, study PRJNA326480) | marine metagenome | isolation source: seawater | place: Indian Ocean: Red Sea | collected 2010 | reverse complement strand
TTCGAATTCCCGTACACATTGACTACCCTACAGGCCGCGTATTTCTTTGCATTCGGTGTGCTGCGATGGCAGGACCTTTATGAAAAAGAACGCGCCACCACAACATTGCAATACATCTTGCAACGATTTGTTGGGCTGTCGAAGGATTATGGGTTCACGGCGGTGTTTGTTCTGATACCGATGCCAGAAGATTTGCTTAGGCTGAAATCAGGAGGAGAAGCCTACTACACCGAATTTCTAAAGAGAATTGATCAGGAGTTCGTGGATGAACTTATCGTCGTAGACGTACTGGGTAAGACAATTGATCTGGAGAGATTTCACGTGAAACCATTTTCGGGACACGCGTCGGCATATGGCAACCACATCGTGGCGACCGCAATCCACGAACGCATTCGCAATTTTGCTGACAACTAGATAACTGGCTCGCTTCTTCTCGAAACGTTGCAATGCGCCAGAATGCGCACAACATCAAAGCTGAACCTACCCAGTTTGGGTTCAAATGAATGTCCGCTCTTGGCTACTAGCTGACCTGATCGCCAATCATGATTTGTGTCTGCTGTGGGAACTAGAGCGGCCGTCGCTAGGAGCGTCGTTCAACCTCCGCAATTAGCCTTTTTCTGCCGTTTTACTTCTGACTCTCCGGCACTGATTGCGGCGTGTCGAAGCAAATATCTCTTCAGCGCACCACTATCCGGACCAATCAGAACAAGAAGTCGTCAGGATGCAAATCTAAGGTTTGACGCCGATCAGGTTCAAATCATCGTCTCCATCGAGTTGTATGGTTCCAATATTGCGGCTATCTGCAAACGCAGGGATCGGGGAGTTGGCATCCAATAAAAAAAGGCCGACGCATTAAGTGGGTCGTTTGTGCCTGCGCAAGCAGCGAAGTCTTGAGCCATTTCATCTCCTGTTCTGTTGTCGAACACGAACTGATTGTCGACCGCATCTCCAGAAAATGTTTTCTCATTCGGTCTGCAGTTTACATCGTCGTTGCCTGGCAACAGGAAGACGGAGAATTTGTTGACCTTTGCCTTAACAAACTCTCTGGCTCAGTAGGCTTAAAGCCCCACAGGGGAAGGTGTTCTGGCCACAATTCTCCTCCAACGCGATGGCGGGTGAGTTGTGGGTTGTTGATGGTCGCGATCTCCGAAAGGTTTCGGGATGATCGAGCGCAAGCTTTTTAGTGCCCAGCATAAAATAATTCGGGCGCAGGTAACCCGATTTATCGAGCGCGAGATCGACCCATTCCGCGAACAATGGAGGAAGGACAGACAGGCCGCACGGAAGACGTGGATTAAAGCGGGTTCAGCGGGTCTTCTGTGTCCCTCAGTTCCCCATGAATACGTTGGTGTCGGCGCCAGATTTTTGTTCAGCGCCATTGTCCTGAAGGAGTTTGCCCGGGTCGGCGCGACCGGTCTGGGTTTCGAGCCTCATTGGAAGACCGTTGCGCCGTACATAAGCTTTCCTCCCAGTGCCGGGAAAACACACTGTTCATCTCCAGAAGGTCCAGCAATACTGAGAAGCTCTGATTCGTGAGCCCAACGGCTAGCTTCATCCGTCCAATACTTGATAGTAGGACTGATTATAGCCGAGGGTAATTTTTGGCTACAAATCTTCCTAAAATGCAATAATACCTAGACATGGCAAAAAACAATACTCATCACAAAGAAGCGGAAATCCAGAAATTCTGGAGCGAGCGCCCGATGATTCATCCGGGACTCGGATTTATCCCCCAAGATGCCAGCCCGGAGGAAATATTCGCGCACGTCGAGCGCATGATGCGGCAGGGAGATTGGATGCAGAAAGCTGGGGAGCCGCTCTTGAGTCGGTTTATTGATTTTCCATCACTTGCTAACAAAAAGGTGCTCGATATCGGGTATGGAGTGGGGTGGCTCCTCAATGAGTATGTCAGAGCCGGTTCCGAGGTTCACGGAATAGATTTGAGTCATTCGCATTATGCTTATTCCAATTATCGATTTCGCAACTACGCTAACGTCTGTCTCCAGGTGGCTAGCGCTGACTCAATTCCATATACGGATAATTTCTTTGACTTCATAAGCGCTTATGGCGTTATCCATCATGCAGGGGATGATCAGCAGTGCTTTTCCGAGATCTACCGCGTCCTGAAGCCTTCAGGCAAAGTCTTTTTAATGCTCTACCGGCGCGGTGGCCCCAAATATTGGTGGCGGAAGGTGCTCCGCCGTGGGATTTTGGGCGGTGGCTTGCGACGGAGCGGGTATGAATTCACCAAGTTTTTATACTCCGTGACAGACGCGTACGGCAAAGACAGTCCTGGCGCGCCGATCTCTCGACATTACAGTCGCGCTCAATTAGAAGAGCTATTCGTCAACTTTGGGTCTGTTGACATAAAAATATTTGGTAACCGGCATGAGTGGGATTATTTGCCTGCCCATAAGTTTCCGCTTACATCGTGGCTTCTCCCGCGCGGTGTTCGCGACAGACTAGTTACACTGAGTGGAGCTTATTGGATAGTCAACCTCAGCAAGCCGCTGAAGTGAACTTCCTAGACGGCAATCTGCTTTATGAAAACTGAATCAGATACTTGAGCTGCTAACAGCCCAGAAGCCTCAATACGACCTACCCTGAAATCCGTCGGGCTCTCTCACAACAAGTGGACCACTCATAGGGGGCAGGCCATACTGCCTCACCAACTCGGTCATATCAGCGACTAGGCGCTCTTCATCTTCTCTGCCGGTCGGAACACGGCGTTGGGTAGAACGATGCTGACCCAGCACACGACAAGCACGGCGCTCCGAGACGCCGAGCTCTTCACGCACCAAGTCAATACAGCGGCGCCGGCGAGAAGGGCTCAGTAGTTTCCCTTGGCGGCCTCCGCCAGGATCAGCTTGTCCAAGGTGAGATCCGAGACAGCCCGTCTCAGGCGCTCGTTCTCCTTCTCGAGCTCCTTCAGACGCTTCAACTGGTTGGCCTTCATGCCACCGGACTCCTTGCGCCAGCGGTAGAGCGTGACCTCGCTCACATCGATCTGCCGGATCGCATCCGATATCGTCGCGCCCTGGCTGTGCAGTACATCAACCTGCCGCAGCTTCGAGACGATCTCCTCAGGCTTGTGACTTCTCTTTGCCATCGTGGTCCTCCTCTCCGTTCAATAACATCCAGGTGGACCAGTTCAATGGGGTGGATCACTTAACAATTTTATCCCGGGTTATTTGCCACTTAAATTTCTTTCCACGAAGTAAGTGTCCATTTTTCCGCGCCCTTTAATCTCTGTGTTTTCATGCAACTCAAATTGATACTCAGGGTTCAATTTGATCAAATCGCGCGTGGCCTCAGACACTTGTATTCTTCCGGGAGCGCCTGTTGATTCCATCCTACTGGCAACATTCACTGAATCGCCCCATAAATCATAAATAAAACGATCGCTGCCTATTACACCTCCTATAACAGGACCGCTATTAATTCCAATCCGGACGTCCAAATCGAACTTATTTTGTTCGTTGAATTTCTTTATTTCATCAATAACACCAAAACTCATTTTGACAGCACTCTCGGCGTGATTAGACATATTTTTATTCAATCCACTTACTGCCATATAGCTATCTCCAATGGTCTTGATTTTTTCAACACCAAACCGAGCACATTGCATATCAAATGTTTTAAAAATATCATTTAATACAGAGACTACTCTGCGTGTTATTAAGCTATTAGAGAGTTTTGTAAATCCTACTATATCTATGAATACAATTGTTACTTCTTCATAATTGTCGGATATTTCTTCCCCTTTCTTTAATTTATTTGCCACAACATCAGGGAGTACCTTTCTTAAAACCTTGTCCGTTTCTTCAATAGATTCTTGAAGACTCCAAACCAAGTTATTGTAGTGCAGTCCTATCCGGCCCGCGTGACTAAAGGGTTCCTGATCGGCACGCTGAGTGAAATCTCGAGAGTTAGCTTGTTTCTGCATGACGTTTAGTAAGTCTTCCACGTCATCGTTTGCGCGATGCTCAGAAATATTCAAACCTGCTTCTTCGGCAGCCCTGCTAACCCGGATGCCCCAGGTTCGACTTAACCAAAACACAAAAATAAGGGAAAAAATAAAAACGGTCGCACAGGAGAATATAATGCCAACAAGCTGGATACCCATTTGCTCCGAAGCACTTAATCCGGTAGCCAAAATTTGTGGGTTTCCGAATATGGCTACTGCAAGCGTGCCCCATATTCCCGCTCCTAGATGAACAGGGACTGCCCCTACCGCATCATCTAATTTAAATGTTTCTAATAATCGATCACAGACAAGAACAACTCCTCCGCCTATAGATCCAATTATTACAGCCTCCAAACTCACTATAGAATTCGCACATGCAGTAACAGAAACCAAACCACCAAGCATTCCATTCATAGTCTGTAGAACACGAACTCTATTATACACTAAAAAACATAAAATAAGTGTTGTAATTAATGATGAAGCACTAGATAATAATGTATTAATAAGTATTATTATTACATTTTGACTAAATTCTCCTGTGCTTCCGCCATTAAATCCAAACCATCCAAAAAATAACAGTACGGCCCCAAGTAATGCCAATGGAACATTACTTCCGTTAAACTCTCGTACGGTGCCGTTTTTTCTAAATTTACCAATCCGTGGGCCCAATACGATAATTGCAGCCAGTGCAATTGAACCACCTAGACCATGGACAACCACGCCCCCAGCAAAATCCACAAAACCTATAGCCTTAAGCCACCCACTATCATTCCATACCCAATGACCAACAATCGGGTAAATTAAAATCACCCCAACTGCAGTTATCAATAAATAGGTAGTAAATTTTAGCCTCTCTGCTACTGCTCCAGAAACAATAGTTAAGGCCGCGCCACAAAAGGCAGCCTGGTAAATGAACCAAGCACCACCCTCCATTGTTTCATTATGTATAAAAAAATTTGATGTCCCAATTAACCCGAACTTTGAAACTCCATACATGATTCCATAACCAAGAGCCCAAAAACCAAGTATAGATATCCCAAAATCGCAAATATTTTTTAAAGCTGTATTAATATTATTCTTATTTCTAGTGGCGCCCGCCTCCACACACATGAATCCTGCTTGCATCAGAAATACTAATATTGCGCATAGAAGTATCCATAGTATGTCTATTCTTTCAACTGACTGCATGTTATATCGGACCCCAACATATATAATTATTAAATTCGAGGCGTCTGTGACACCAAAATGATCTATATATCAATTGGCAATCGGTCTTTGTGCCAATTTCGAATACTACCGAAATGGACAAAACAAAATGGCATCATAATTTGTCATTTAAGGTATTAGTATTAATTGGCCGAATATTAAGACAAAGTTACCCGTACGGTACATTACACCGAGATTGTGCTGCGCACTTAGATTTCCCCGCTCGGCAAGCGGCTTAAAAAGCCGAAGAGCTTTCTGGTAATCACCCGCCGTGTAGGCGGCCACCGCATCCTTCAAGTCCCCCGCCACCACGGGCGTGGCAAACAACATGAGTGCGGTTAGGGCGGATATCAGCAAACGCATCCAAAGATGCTAATCCCGAACGGTGCGGCGTTAAACCCTCACGGCATGCCGTAGTGATCAGTAAATTGTCGTGCCGCTGTCTACGACCATCACCTGACCTGTCGTTATCCCAGCCTCATCCGAAGCCAAATATACCGCCATGTTTGCGATGTGGATGGGTTGACCCAGTCCCAACAGATGAAGGTCCGCAAGCCTCTGAAGTGTTGGCGATTTTGGAAGGTTGACCTTTAGGCGATCAGACATCGTGACAGATGGCGCTATAGCATTAACACGGACTTTGTCCGGCGCATACTGCACCGCCATCGACCGAGTTAGCGCTGTCACACCGCCCTTCGCCGCCGTGTAAGCATCCCGCCCTAGAACGGCCATCAGGGCAACGTTGGAGGACATGTTTATAACCGAACCGCCACCTGATTTCACGATAGCGGGGATACCGTACTTGCAGGACATGAAGGTCCCGAAGAGGTCGAGCTTGATGCATCGCCAAAACTCCTCTTCACGCACCTCAGTTACTGGCCCATCATCCATTGTTGATCCGCCCGGAAGATTGAAGAGAACATGAAGAGCGGCATAACGATCCAGAGTAGTGTCGACGACTTTTTTAATGCTTGTTGTATCCGTCACATCGACTTCGACAAAGATCGCGTCGCCACCATTGTTTCCCGCAGCCTGTTTAGCTTGCTCGGCAATTTTGTTTCCAGCTTTGATATTGATGTCGGCAACTACGACGCGCGCGCCTTCCTCTGCAAAACGAATAGCCGCAGCACCTCCGATCCCACCACCACCACCCGTGATCAAGGCTACTTTTCCTGCCAGTCGCGTCATCTCTCTACTCCAAAGCACCATTTACAATTGAAGATGCTAGTCCCGAACGCCGCAGCGTCAAACCCTCAAGGCATCCCGTAGTGATCCGCCAAGGTCCGGAGACCTAACCGCAATATCTCCACATAGCGGCGAGCTGGCTCCCCGTAGACGCAGCAATCGACCACCACGTCCTGCGTCGGACCCAGCTCGACCATTGCGTGTTTGATCCACCCTTAATCAGCAAGCTGCTTTGCCGACAAAAACTCGGTGGAGCCGTTAGGCGGCCAGCCACTCAATCTCCTTAAGTGTAATTTCTGTCGCTAGGAAACAATCGGGGTCGCGCATTACCCTCGGTAAAATGGCCCGGAAGGACCCGCTAACTTTGTTGAACAAACGAGGAGACAGCCATGAAGACGCCACACGCCATCCTGATCGGTTTAGTTCTTATCGCCGCCGCGCTGTTCTTTAGAGAGCCGTCCGTCTCACCTGCTCAGGCAGGGATTACGGGAGACGTTGATGGGTTAGAGTGCGGTGGTAAAAATGACCGCTTCGACACGTGCTTCATACTGCATGGTAATAAAATCACGAGGGTGAGACTTGGCGATACTAATTGGTATGAACCGACGACAACCACCTTCCGCTAATCACCGCTTCGCAGTCTCCACCGCCTTGCGGAAGTTTCGCTTGAACAACTGAGGCGAGACCTTCTTCGTAATCCGCTCGGCGTCTTCGTAAAACGGGAACCGCCTTCTCAACTTTACCGACCGTCGCAGGACGTAGAGCTTGCGGCGGTTGGCACCACGCGCTCCATACCGTTGATAGATCGTATCTTCGGCGAGATATCTCTTCGCACTATCGACCACCGTGCGTGGGCGTAGCCGAGTAGGCGCGCCCCTCGCAGTCCGGCGTGACTTCACATACCGCGTTGGTATGGCAATGCGTCCCGCCTTTGCAAACCGGGTTCCGCCTCGTGCGTGTAGCTCAAGATTGCCTCGGTCGTATTGATCTTGAGTAGTTACCGAAAGCCGAGACTTGGTTGCCCACGTCACGCCTTTCTTCTTGAACATCGATTGCTCGAAGAATTGTTTGTTCCGAGTAGCGAACGACTGTGGGTAGGTGCGATTAACCGTGTACTTCGCGACCGCCTTCATCGTGTCGTTCAGCGTCTTCGAGAATGCGAACGGCAGTTGCTTGCGCCCGAGCTTATCGAGCGACTTGTCGAGCTTCTTAAAACTGCTTTTGACCGAGATCGATACGCCCATAAAAAAACCGCCTCGGGGGCGGCTCCTGACGCAGTTATCGAATTGTATTGGAAGTCCTACACGTAAGTCGGGTTTGGCAACAAGTCCTTCAAGTGGCGTAGAGAATAGACCGTGAAATTTCTATAAAAATATATATAGACTTTTCATGGTCTCTCAGGTAAATGGCTCGGCTCGCTTAAGCCGAGTTATTGAATTGTGAGACACAAGAATGATTTTTACCCGACGCCTCATTCAATCATTAAAGCGCCACTTAACCGGCTCAAATGGAAACCGACAAAGGTATGGAAACCGTGCGCGGGAGATGGAAGGCTTGTCTAGGCTCTCATTAAGTGGGGCCATACAGTTATGGCAGTCGACATCGAAAAGAGACAGAATATAAGGTTAATCAAGATTCAAAAGAGCCGATAGGCTGGCTCAATGCGCATCCTGAGGGTTCCGGTGCGCGCGCATGCTGATGAACACGAATATCCCTGCGGTCACGAACATCAGAAGACCGTAAATTGCGCCCGGTATAGCAAGCCTAATGTCATCTAGAAGGGTCGCTCCGATTAAGATCGCCAGCGTCGCATTCTGCAGCCCAGTTTCAAGCGAAATCGCGATGCCTTGACGGCGCCCAAGCGCGAAGGCGCGGGCAATGTAGAAGCCAACTACCATCATGATCAGGTTTAGCACCAAGGTTACCAATCCTGCCGCCTTAAAATAGTGAGGGAGGCTTTCCCATTGGCTAGCGATTGCACCGAGCACAATAATGATGAACAAGATTGTCGCGATAATCTTGGCGCACGGTTCGAATCTGTCCGCTAAGCCGGAAGCAAAATGCTTGACTGCCATGCCTATGGCAACCGGAACGGTGGTTATGAAGAAGATGCCAAAGATTGTATTTGCGATCGGTAGTGCGACTTCTTCGGTGGCACCTGCAAACTGCGACAACGCGAAATTGACTATGAACGGGATTGTTACCACACCCACCACACTTATTACTGCAGTGAGTGTTACTGACAAGGCAGTGTCACCCTTGGCCAGATGCGTCAGCAGGTTCGACGTTACCCCTCCGGGGCAAGCAGCCAAAATCATGACACCTATCGCAAATATCGGGTCGATCGGAGTTACGAGCACGACGATGTAGGCGATTACTGGAAGTAAGACTACTTGTGCAAAGGCGCCAATCGCAAAAGACTTCGGCTGCACCACAACCCGTCTGAAATCATCAGCCGTCAAGGCCAGTCCCATGGAGAACATGATGAAGGCCAATGAAAGCGGAAGGAAAACTTCGGTGATAACACCCATTATTGCACCCCCATCCGCACACAACATAGCAGAGGATAGGATCATACGGCGAGCGCCCTAAATTGTTGAAATCAACTTTCGAGCGACTTGTCGAGCTTCTTAAAATTGCTTTTGACCGAGATCGATACACCCATAAAAAAACCGCCCCGGGGGCGGCTCCAAACACAGTTGTGGAAATTATCGAAAGCCCTACACGTAAGTCGGGGCTGGCAACAAGTCCTTATTTGAGTAGGTATTTCTTCCAGTATTCCCCCGCCAGCTTCTTGGCCTTGGCGAGGTCTCGTTCGGACATATAGGTGGCGAGGGTGTCTCTTGCCTCTTGTGATTTAGGATACCCACGGTGTGCGGCAGCCGACCAGCACACATAGGCTTTCACATCGCTTTGTGCGATGCCTTGGCCCTTGGCATACATAACGCCTGGTTGGTGTAACGCTTTCTTATTCCCGTCCTTGGCAAGTGGCTCTAGAAGGCTAAAAGCCTGCCTATAATCCTCGGCAATTTTTAAGATTTTTACGGCCTTTAGAATTAAACGAGGTGTAAGTCGGCTTTGCGCCCACGCATCTCCCTGCTCGGCGGCCTTGCGATACCAGTAAACCGCTTTGGCGTCGTCCTCGGGCACTCTTTCGCCGTCGTCGTACATCGCACCGAGGTAGGACTGTGCGTCCACATCCCCCTGCTCGGCAAGCGGCTTCAAAAGCCGAAGAGCTTTTTGGTAATCGCCCGCCTTGTAAGCGGCGACCGCATCCTTCAAGTCCCCCGCTACCACGGGCGTGGCGAAAAACATGAGTGCGGTCAGGGCGAATATCAGTAAACGCATCCAAAGATGCTAATCCCGAACGGCATGGTGTTAAACCCTCAGGGCATCCTGCTTAAGAAATTACGTTAGCCGCGTGGGGCGACGGGGCGGTCACGCATTTGCTCGGAAAGCGAGCTTTGAGCAACGCCTTTAGCGTCAAAATTGTCGTCGGCAAGCCAGGCGTTGAAAATTTTCCGCACCTCCGGCCAGTCGGTATCCAGGATCGAGTAGCAGGCGGTATCGCGGCTGCGGCCCTTCAGGATCATGTGATTGTAGAAAATGCCTTCATATCTGAAGCCAAGACGGGCCGCTGCGTTCCGGGATCTATGGTGCTGCGCGTTACAGCGCCACTGCATACGCCGGTAACGGAGCTCAGTCATGGCGTAATCTAGCATCAAAAAAACCGCTTCAGTCGCCGCGCGCGTCCGCTGCATCTCGGGCAAAAAACAGGCGCCGATTTCAATCACGCCCAAGGTGGGCGACATGTTCATGTAGGTGGTCACACCCTGGGCCGCACCGCATTCTTTCGGACGGCAAACATACCAGATCCAATCGACATTGGCGGCGCATTGACGGAGCCACTCCAGAAAGCCTTCCTCGCTCGGGTACGGCTCCCAGGGCATGTACTCCCAGGTTTTGAGCGCTTCCTCGCTGCCGTGGGAGGCTTGGTAGAGAGCAGCGCCATGCACCGCCGGGTCCAGCGGTTCGAGGATTATGGTGCGTCCATCCAACACCTGGCGCGCGGGCACCAGCCCGCTTGGCAGATTGCCAACCTTCCCACCCCAAACTTCCCGCTCGAAAGCCTTTTCGTGTTCCATCGTCACGATGCGCCTCTTTCCTTGGGATAAAGATCTTCTCGATTTCCTACAGGCTGTCTATAGCTTCCAGGATAACGAATGGCTTTCTAGTAATTGCCCGCTCTGTAAGCGGCGACCGCATCCTCAAAATCCCCTGCCACCACAGGCGTGGCGAGCAACATGAGTGCGGTTAGGGCGGAAATCGGTAAACGCATCCAAAGATGCTAACTCTGAATGCTGCAGCGTAAAACCCTCAAGGCATCCCGTAGTGATCCGCCAAGAAACGGGGCCACCTCAGTAAATGTCAGGTTTTCAGCCTGCCGATATTTGGCCTGGTAGGGGACGTATTGCCCTTCTTGATGAGCTCGGTTTTGTGTGGGACAGGCGGGTAAACCGTGAGTAGTGACATTACCGAGGAAACCTAGTCAGTGACGCTAAAGCCCGGACGTGCTCACAAAAGGCGTAATCCATTTGTGTTTCCACCTCCTCTAACTCCTTCAACAGGCACTCGTAAGTTCTCAGCCACATACCTTTCGGGCGCTGCGGATATGCTGGGCTGAAAGAGGTGTCTTTTCCTCGTAACTTCCGCTCGAGATTACGAGCCTTTCTCATGAGACGATCCAGTTTCGTCTCTCTTTGAGACTGATAACCTAGGCCATAAGCGAGACGGCTCGCGAACCCCTTCCCGCCATTGGGAAGGTAAAGTTTAACGGCACGACAATCGAGGCGTGGACACAAAAACATCCACCGGTATCCGGAAAAGTTGGTGGGAACGCGTGTGAGATAGAT
>MDTE01148281.1_pt1 | contig 11272 bp, 11 predicted proteins | sample 811231 | NCBI WGS metagenome assembly MDTE01 (sample SAMN05326651, study PRJNA326480) | marine metagenome | isolation source: seawater | place: Indian Ocean: Red Sea | collected 2010 | reverse complement strand
AGAAAGACAACTATTTATGCTGGATCGAATGAAATCCAGCGAAATATTATTTCTAAAGCTGTTCTTGGTTTGTAAGAAAATTTAAGATTCGATATAAAGAATTTTAACACGACTCAGGATAAATTAAATGAATGTCAACTTGGGGTAAACTCGCTGGAGCTACTGCAGGATATCTAGTAGGCGGTATAATAGGCGCAATGGTAGGAGCGGTAGCAGGTCATTATGTACTTGATAAAGATGACGAGGATGTCGCTTTTGCTATTGCATTAATTGCCTTGTCAGCAAAAATGTCTAGGGCTGATGGTAGTTTTTCTGAGAAAGAATTAAATGCTTTTAATGAAATTCTTAGTGAAGTTCCAGAGAATGAACTAAGTAATGTAATTAAAATATATAAATTGGCTCAACAAGATGTAGCTGGATACGAAGCTTATGCACAGCAAATTTCTGCCATTTTTGAGAACAAATTTGAAGTTTTAGAAAATGTCCTGGATGGATTATTTCATATTGCTAAATCTGACGGTCCAGTAAATAAAAGTGAGGTTACATTTTTAGAAAATGTGGCAGGTATTTTTGGATTTTCCTCCGCAGAATTTGCAAGGATAAAAGCTAGCCATATGGCTTCAGAAATTGATGATCCTTGGTTAATTTTAGGCATTAAAGCCGGATCTACTCTTGATGTTGCTCAAAAAGCTTGGAAAGAATTAGCTGCTCAAAATCATCCTGATAAATTGATAGCAAATGGAGTTCCTACTGAATTATTAGGTATGGCTAATGAGAAATTAGCTATTATAAATGGTGCTTATGATAGGATAGTAAAAGCACATAAAATAAAAGCGGGGTCATAGAAATCATAATGTCTTTAAATAAGAAAATTAATGCTGCTCAAGAAGCAATTAAATATATTGAGAATAATATGAAAATCGGATTAGGTACTGGTAGTACAGCAGATGAATTTACGAGATTGCTTTCGGTTAAAGTTAAAGAGGGGCTTGATGTTGTCTGTGTCCCAACATCTATAAACACTAAAAATTTAGCACAAGAATTAGATATAGTTATAGGAAGTCTTAAAGATATTAAAGAACTTGATATAACTGTTGATGGAGCAGATGAAATTGATAAAAATTTATCATTAATAAAAGGCGGTGGCGGAGCTTTACTAAGAGAAAAGATTATATCTTATAATTCAAAAAAGATGGTTGTTATTGCTGATGATTCTAAAAAAGTTGAAAGATTAGGTAATTTTAAATTACCTGTAGAGGTTATTAGTTTTGAGCATGAAGCAACAAATTATCAAATATTAAAAAAATTAGAGGATATTGGTTATTTTGGCAGTAGTGAGATTAGAAAAGAAAATGACATTCATTTTGAAACTGATAGTGGTAATTTTATTTATGATTTGTCAATTGGATTAATTGAAGAACCTTATATTGTGAATAATGTATTAAATTCTATTCCTGGTGTAGTTGAAAATGGCTTGTTCGTAGAAATGGCTGATATTGTAGTATTAGGGGGAGAAAATAATATAGAGGTTATAGAAAAATAATTAAACTGCTCCAGCCTTTTTTGCATACAGCCAACCGGCTTCTGCCAAGGGTCTTACTCTATCTGCTCTATCTTCAGCATGCTCACTCGCAGCAGTTCCATCTCTGACCCTCCCTATAATTCCCTGTAAAATGCCAGCTAATCTAAAGAAATTGTATGCGAGGTAGAAATCTATATTTTCTATACTAGGTCTGTTTGTATTATCACAATACATCTTTATATAATCTTCAGCATCAGGTATTCCTAGAGATTTTAGATCAGAATTAGATAATGTCTCTGCTCCATCCCCTAATCCACCACTAGGCATATACCACTGCATTAAATGATAAGTAAAGTCTCCAAGAGGATGTCCAAGCGTAGATAATTCCCAATCTAGAACCGCTAAAACTTTTGAGCTATTTTTTTCGACTACCATATTATCAAGCCTATAATCTCCATGAACTATAGATGTTTCATCGTCTTCCGGTATATTATTTGGTAACCAATCAATTAGTGAATTCATCTCTTTAATTTCCTCAGTCTCTGATGCTATATATTGTTTCGTCCAACGAGAAATTTGACGTGCAAAATAATTTCCTGGTTTTCCAAAATCTTCCAGCCCTATACTCTTGTAATTAGCGTTATGTAGGGTAGCTAATGTTTTATTTTTCTCTTTAAAGATTTCTGATCTCAATTCTTTGTCACAATTCGGAAGGGTAGGTTCCCAATAAATATTCCCTTCTATCATCTCCATTATATAAAAGATTGTACCTATAATACTTTCATCAAGACATAATCCGAAAGTTTTTGGAACAGGATAGTCAATTGAATTAAGTGCTGTAATAACTTTGTATTCTCTATCTACGGCATGCGCAGATGGAAGAAGTTTTCCTGGAGGTTTTCTTCTAAGGACATACTTTTTTTTAGGCGTTACAAGTTGATATGTTGGGTTTGATTGCCCACCTTTAAATTCATTAACTTTAATAGGACCTTCAAAATCACTTATTGTATCATTTAAATAAACTTCTAATTCCTTTTCAGGGAATCTTAATTTATCTTGTACTGGCATAGTTCCAGTAAATTTTTCTGTTGAAGTTTGTTCTTCTGAATTCATTTTAATCCTTTAATGCTCGCCAACCAATATCTTTTCTATAGTAACAACCTGGCCAATTTATTTCACTTATTACTGAAAAAGCATTTTCTTTGGCCAATTTTAAGCTATCTCCATATCCATTTATATTTAACACTCTTCCTCCTGAGGTTACAATATTTTCTCCATCTCTTTTTGTTCCAGCATGATATATTTCAACTTTATCATTATTTTTAATTTTTTCTATACCTTCAATCTTAAAGCCAGTTTTATAATCTTCAGGATAACCGCTTGAAGATAAAACAATTGTGATTGCATAATTATCGATCCAATTTACTAAATAATTATCAAGATTTTGATTTTTAACATTTATTAAAAGATCGATTAAATCATTTTTTAATCTTGGAATAATAACCTGACATTCTGGATCGCCAAACCTCACATTATATTCTATTAATTTCGGTTCGCCTTCATTTATCATTAATCCTGCATATAAAATTCCTACATAAGGTGAGCCAGAATCTTTCATTGCCGTTAAAGTAGGTTCTATAATATTTTTAATAGTCTTTTTAATTAATTCTTTTGTCATTACTGGCGCAGGTGAGTATGCGCCCATACCACCAGTATTTAGACCTGTATCGCCTTCTCCGATTCTTTTATGATCTTGGGCAGAAGTTAGAGGAATAAAATTTTTACCATCTGAAATAACAAAGAAACTAGCTTCTTCGCCTTCCAAAAACTCTTCAATAACAACTTCATTGCCTGCCAATCCAAATTTTCCTGAAAAAATATCTTTTAAAGAAGTTAATGCTTGAGTCTTATTCTCAGCTATTATAACCCCTTTACCCGCAGCTAAACCATCAACTTTTATTACTAATGGATATGGATGATCTTTAATATATTCTGTCGCTTTAATTTCATCTCTAAACTTTTCATATTTAGCTGTTGGAATATTATATTTCTTACAAAGATCCTTAGTATAAGATTTAGATCCTTCTAATTGAGAGGCAATTTTACTAGGCCCAAAGGCAAATATTTTATTTTCATTAAGATAATCCGCTAAACCCTCTACTAAAGGTATTTCAGGGCCTATAAAAACTAATTCGATTTGATTTTTTATACAAAACTCTAGAATTTCCTTTTTATCTGAAGTGTCTTTATTATAACAAATTGCTAATTCTTCAATTCCAGCATTACCAGGAATGCAATATAATTTATCCAATTTTTTACTTGCTGATAATGCCTTTGCAATTGTATGTTCGCGTCCACCGCTGCCTATTAGAAGAATGTTCATATTAAATATAAAGTTGATTAATCTAATTATTATAAGTTATTTTGTTATAAAATGAAGCTTTCATAATGGAAAATAATATAACAAATAATCTTGAGTATACAGTTTCAGAATTATCACTATCAATTAAAAATCTAATTGAGAACAATTTTGAATTTATTCGTTTAAGAGGGGAGGTTGGAAGAGTTTCTAGACCAGTTTCGGGGCATATCTATCTAGATTTAAAAGATAATACATCCGTTATTTCAGGTGTTATTTGGAAAGGGAATACTCAAAAACTTAATATAGCTCCGGAAGAAGGTCTAGAAGTTGTTTGCCTTGGTAAAATTACTACTTATCCAGGGCAATCGAAATATCAAATCATTATAGAAAATATGGAGCCAGCAGGAATAGGGGCTCTCATGGCTCTTTTGGAAAAAAGAAAAGAAAAATTATCAAAAGAAGGTTTGTTTGACGATCAGCACAAAAAAGAAATACCATTTTTACCAAATAAGATTGGTGTAATTACTAGTCCAACTGGAGCAGTTATTAAAGATATTATTCATAGAATTGAGGATAGGTTTCCAACTAGTTTAGATATTTGGCCTGTTAAGGTACAAGGAGAATCATCTCCAGAAGAAATTATTGATGCTATTGAAGGTTTTCATTTGTTACCTCAAAGTAAAATTCCTAGTCCTGACATTATTATTATTGCTAGGGGAGGAGGCAGTGTAGAGGATTTATGGGGTTTTAATGATGAAGATCTGATAAGAAAAGTATTTTCCTCTCAGATCCCAATAATTTCAGCTATTGGACATGAAACTGATACAACATTGATTGATTTGGTGGCTGATTTAAGGGCTCCAACACCCACTGCAGCCGCAGAGATGGCAGTTCCTGTAAGAAGAGAATTATTGGTAAATATTAAAGATATTCATTTAAGAATTAATAATTTCCTAAAAAATAAGCTAAATTTTGAAAGAAGAGCTTTTGGGTTAACATCTAGCGCATTTCCTAAACTTAATACATTATTAAAGAATTATGATTTGAGATTTAGTAAAGTTAGCTCAATATTGAATATTGCCCTTACATCAACAATAAAGAATTACAGAGATAGTTTTTTTAATATATCAGGTTCATTAAAGATACGCTTTTTAAGAACAAATATTAGAGATCTAGGAAATAAATATATGTCAATTTCTAAAGATATTGGTAGGTCTATGCAAAAAGCAATTTTGCATAAGGAGAATAAATTAACTCTTCAATCTGGATTGCTTGATGTTCTTAGTCATAATAATGTTTTGAAGAGGGGATTTGCTTTGATTAAGGGTAAGAAGGAAAATATTGTAAGTAGATCAAAAGATGCAAAAAAAGAAGAAGATTTAGTAATTCATTTCTTTAATGATGATAAAGTTAATGTAAAAGTAGATAAAAAAGATTAGAAATATGGAAAAGGAAGCAAAATTAATTTATGGAGATGGGATTTTTCAAATTGTTGAAAGGGGAACATTTGTTGTTTGCGCAATAACTAAAAAAAGAATACCTATTAATGAGTTAAAGTATTGGTCAGTAGATAAACAAGAACCATATTTCGATGCGGAGAGTTCATTCATAGCGGCAACAGGTAGCCTTAATTAAATCTTTTATCCCACCTATTGTGGAGCCAAAACCATTCTTCAGGTTTTTCAATGATTTTTTCTTCTAGGAATTGATTTATTTTATTAGTAAAATTTAAAATATCTTCTTCAAGATTGCCGCTTTCATTAATTTCTATACTAGGGAAAAATTCTATTTCAAAAGTTACATTCTTTATCCTTCTAACATTAAGAGGAACAATAGGATACCTATATTTTAAAGCTAAAGTAGCAGGAACACTTGCTGTCATAGCATTCATTTTAAAAAATTTTGCCTTAACACCATTTGAAAGTTTTTGATCAACTAACATAGCAACACTACCTTTATTTTTTAAAAAGTTCAAAATTTCTTTTGTTCCTGATATACCTTTGGAAAATTGATTTTTTGTAATTAATTTTCTCTGTTTAATCATCCAATTATTAAATAAAAAATTATTCGATTCTCTAAAAACAGCAGCTACTTTCTTATCTTTCCTCATAATAGCAATTGGTATAATTTCCCAGTTAGCAAGATGACCAGAGACATAAATAACTCCTTGATTCTTATATTTTTCTATTACATTCTTCCCTTTAATTTTTATTCTATCTTCATCTTTTATTAGGGTCTTAATGTTAAAAAATTCTGCAGAAGTTCTTCCTAAGTTATTCCACATTTTTTCAATAACTCTTTTTCTTTCTTCAAAATTTAAGTTTTGGAAGGCTTTTTTTAGATTCTTGTCAGCTCTTTTTGATATACCGAGCAATGGTCCTATTTTTTCAGCGACAAAACCTATTGATTTTGAGCTTTTATCTATCCTCAATAATTTGCAAAATACATAAAAAAACAATAAGAATTGCATTTCAATTGAGTATCTTATGAATTTTAATATGAACATATACTTGTTATAACACAATTTTACCTCTAATTTCCTTTATAGTTTTGGAGTTTTGAATGTCTGAGCCATTAGAAAATGAAATAGAAGAAGAATTAAGGAGAAAACAACTAAAATCACTATGGGATAGATTTGGTCTTTATCTTATAGCGGTAATATTAGTTATTATAATCTCTTTTGGTGGGTACGAATTTTCTAGCTATTTAAGCAGAAACAACTCTGAGACAACTTCGGATGAGTATCAAAGAGCTATAATGGCAATCAATGAAAACAGAGTTAATGATGCTGAAGATATTTTTAATTCTTTATTAAATGAGTCAAATGGATATTCAGGTTTGTCATTATTTAATCTTGCTAATATTTATTATTCAAAAGGAGAAAAAAAAATAGCCCTTAATTATCTCCAAGAAGCTTATGAAAATAAAAATCTGACAAAAAAAATTAGGGAATTTGCTATTTTAAAATCTGGTTACATAATGTTAGATGATTATGATATCAATGATATTGAAATGAAATTATCTATATTACTTAAGTCCTCGGGAGCTTTTTCTTTTTATGCAAAAGAAATTATAGCATTAGCATATTATAGGGATAAGAAATTCAGTGATTCATCAAAGAAATTCAAAGAAATAGCTAATGATGCTGCCTCGCCAAAGAATATTGCTTCTAGAGCCAAAATATTTTCGGATCAAATACTAAGTTATGATGAAGTTAAATAAAATGTATAGATTATTATTTATTGTGATTATTTTACCTTTTTTGATTTCCTGTGAATCTTCAAATGGTTTTTTTGGAGGGAAAGATATTGATAAAGACAGAATAAAGGGCGACAGAATATCTATTCTCAAATTGAGAAAAAATCTTGTTTCAGATCCTCAAACTTTACAAAGTAATATTGCTCTTCCTGATGCTTATGTTAATAGAAGTTGGTCCTATCCCGGAGGATCTTTAAGTAATGCTTTGGAAAATGTTTCTGGACCAAATACCTTAAACAAAAATTGGGGGCTAAAAATAGGATCAGGATCAACAAAAACATCTTATCTTATATCTATGCCTATTATTGCAGATAACAAGGTCTTTTCTTTGTCATCTGATTCAAGAATCAGTGCGTTTGATTTAAATAAGAGAAAGAGGATTTGGACTGAAAATTTAGCGATAAAGAAAGAAAATAAAAAAGAAGGTTTTGGAGGAGGTTTATCATATTCTGATGGTGAAATTTTTGTTTCAACCGGTTTTGGGAATTTATATGCATTTGATGCTAATTCAGGGAACAAACTATGGGAATTGAATATGCGAATACCTAGCCGTTCTTCTCCGATAGTATATCAATCTTTAGTATTTGTTATGACTCATGATAACCAATTATTTGCCGTGGATAAAGATTCTGGAGAAGTAATGTGGACACATAGAGGGATTCTAGAGTCAGCCACGATATTATCTTCTACATCAATTGCTGCAGGTGAAGGCTTAATCTTTGTTCCTTATTCTTCAGGTGAAATATATGCAATACGACCCATAAATGGTTCTGTAATATGGACCGATTCACTATCAAGAACAGGTTCTTCAACTTCTTTATCAGAAATAAATTCTATTACAGCAAGACCTGTGGTTGATGATGGATTGCTATTTAGTGTTAGTCATGCTGGAAGAATGGTTTCAATAGATATCTCTACTGGTGAGAGGGTTTGGACCATAGATTTATCCAGCACCGAAACACCATGGTTATCTGGCGATTGGTTATTTGCATTAACTACAAATGCAGAGTTGGTATGTATTTCAAAAAGATCTGGAAAAATAAGGTGGGTCACTCAATTGCAAATGTATAGAAATGAAGAAAAAAAGAAAAACCCTATTCAATGGAGTGGTCCAATAATGATTTCAGGGCAACTACTTACGGTTTCTTCTGAAGGAAAGGCTTTATGGGTCTCTCCCGAAGAAGGTCAAATAATTGAGACTGATAATATTTCAGGCTCAAGTTATTTGCCACCTATAATAGTTAATGAAACGATTTATATTTTAAACGATAATGGAGATCTTACAGCTTATAATTAAGCTTAAGTAATAAATGTTATGGTTAAAACTGTAGCAATTATCGGCAGGCCAAATGTCGGCAAGTCAACGCTTTTTAATAGACTACTAGGAAAGAAAATTTCGATTGTAGCTAATGAACCCGGCGTGACCAGAGATTATATTATTGATAAATATCATTATAAGGATTCAGTATTAGAGTTAATTGATACTGCTGGGATTCAAGAATCAAATAAAAAGGATCTATCTAAAGCTCTAAAAGGAATGTCCAAAATTGCTATAGAAAAATCTGATGCTATTTTGTTTGTTTTAGATTCTAGAGAAGAGCTTACATCTGATGATTTTTATTTATCAAGGTTAATTAGAAAGAGCGGTAAAAAGGTTATCTTGGTAGCTAATAAGTGTGAGACGCTAAATCAAGATAATGATTCTTTAAGTTTTAATTCCTTAGGTTTTGGAGATCCTATTAATGTTTCTGCGGAACATGATAGAGGTATGAGTGATCTAAAAACTGTATTAAATAGGCTAGAAGAATTTTCTTACCCATTAAATAAAAATTTAATTGAAACGACAGAAGATTTTCCTATAAAAATATCTATATTAGGACGACCAAATTCAGGTAAATCAACTTTAACAAATTTTCTTTTAAAAGAAGAAAGACAACTTGTAGGAGCAGAATCAGGTCTTACGCGTGACGCGGTTTCATTAGAATTTAATTGGAAAGGCAATAGTTACATTATTATTGATACACCTGGTTTAAGAAAAAAATCTAAAATTAATAATGCCGTTGAAAGGATTGCTTCTAAAACAAGTTTAAAATCAGTCGAAGAATCTGATGTTTCAATATTAATGATTGATGCCTCTATTGGGTTTGATAAACAAGATCTTAATATTGCCAATTTTATTGAGAACAAAGGAAAACCTTTTTCAATAGCTATTAATAAATGGGATTTAGTTAAAAACAAAAGAACTAAAAAAATTGAATTAATTGAAAAAATAAAAAAATCATTACCTCAATTAGGAGATGTTTCGATCATTTTTATTTCTTCTCATAAAGGAAGTGGAATTAATGAATTGATGAAAAAAACAAATACGATATTTAATTTAGGAAAATTATCCATATCTACAAATAATCTTAATTTATTTATGGAGAAGATTACATCGATACATTCACATCCAAATGTAAAGGGGAAGGAAATAAGATTTAAATATATTACTCAGACTAATACTAACCCATTGTCATTTATTATTTTTGTAAATAAACCGAGATCTGTAATAGATTCCTATAATAGATATATACTGAATAAATTAAGAGAAGAATTTAATTTAGATGGGGTGCCTGTAAGAATATTTTATAGAAAAAGTGAGAATCCCTATCATCATTAAGTAAAAGATATTTTTCTTATCTTTCCTTTATTAATATTTTTATCTTTAAATAAATTATCGATAATTTTCTCAGCAATATTACTTGGATTAGCGAATTGATCTTCCTTAGATCCAGGAATCAAAGTTTTCCTTAAATATGTATTCATTTTTGGTAAATAACAGAAATAAACACCTATATGAGTATGAGATATTTCTTTAGCCCATATTTTGGCTAATTTTTTTAAACCTACTTTACTAACTGAGTAGGGTATATGAAAAGGTTTATTCTCCTTTGTTTCTTTATCTAAAATAAATAAAACCTTGCTTTCTTTAGAGGATTTTAAGAGTTGCTCTAAGGATCTTATTAATCGATAATTTGATGTTAGATTAGTTTTAATAATATTATCCCAGGTATCTGGTTTTATATGTGACAAAGGTGTTAATTCATTAGTTACTGCGGCGTTTGATATTAATATATCTAATTTTCCCCACTTTTTATTTAATTCAAAACCTAAATTATCTATTGCATCATTATCATTTAAATCTAAAGGAACTATTGTCGATTTTGCACCTATTTCTTTTATGTCATCATATAACTCTTCAAGACCTCCTACTGTTCTAGCTAAAAGTATTGTTTCAACACCTCTTTTTGCAAGCTCTAGAGATAAATACTTACCCAAACCTCTTGAAGAGCCAGTTATAAGAGCTACCTGTCCTGATGGCTTGCCATTCATTAATTAATTTTGACTTTCATTTTCTGATAATAGGGAGAGTTGTTCTTGAACTTTTTCACTTTTATAGTCATCCAGAACAGTAGGATAATCCCCTGTGAAGCAATGATCTGTATACTCGGGATTATCTTCATTTCTTCCTTCTTTAAAGCCCATGGATTTATATAAACCATTTAATGAAAGAAAACCCAATGTATCAGCGCCAATAAATTTACACATTTCTTCTAAATTCTTATTAGCTGCTAGCAACTGTTCAGTTTCAGGTGTATCTATTCCATAAAAATCAGGAAACTTAATAGGAGGACATCCAATTCTCATATGAATTTCTGATGCTCCTGCCTCTCTCATAAGTTGTACAATTTTTACGGATGTAGTCCCTCTCACTATGCTATCATCAACTAAAACAACACTTTTACCTCTTATAGAACTTCTATCTGGATTATGTTTAAGTTTAACTGAAGATTGTCTATTTGATTGAGTAGGTTGAATAAATGTTCTTCCAACATAATGATTTCTAATTATAGATAATTCAAGTGGTATTCCTGATGATTCAGAATACCCTAATGCAGCTGGAACACCAGAATCAGGAACAGGTATTACAATGTCAGCATCCGAAGGGCATTCTTTAGCAAGATTCTTTCCAAAAGATTTTCTACATTCATATACCGATTTACCATCTAAAACAGAATCTGGGCGTGAAAAATATATATATTCAAATATACAAGGTCTTGACCTTGTATTTGGAAAAGGTTTAACACTTT
>MDTE01181558.1_pt1 | contig 11273 bp, 9 predicted proteins | sample 811231 | NCBI WGS metagenome assembly MDTE01 (sample SAMN05326651, study PRJNA326480) | marine metagenome | isolation source: seawater | place: Indian Ocean: Red Sea | collected 2010 | reverse complement strand
ATAATCTAAACTTCTAAATTTACGAAAAATGTTATTTTCTTTGTTAAGTCTGCTATACAAATACATTTAAATATCCATAAATTTATTATTATCGTAATTTTTTCTTATCTCGTGTCTGTCTATAATTAATTTGAATAATTCCTTAGCTAAAGGAGCAGCAACAGTTCCTCCCGATCCACCATGCTCAATTACTATGCTTAGTGCATATCTTGGACTTATATAGGGTCCAAAAGCTACATATAAAGCATGATCTCTTTCCTGATAAGGAATTTCAAAAGTTTTAAGATCTAGCTCACGATCTTTTTCAGTTATTCTTTTAACCTGAGCAGTTCCTGTTTTTCCTGCAAATCGATATTTTGGATCATCAATACGAGACCTGTACGAAGTTCCTCTAATTTCGTTAGTGGAGCTGAACATAGCATCTTGAATAATTTTAATATTTCTTGACTTATTATATAAACGTAAAAATTTATCATCATGTTGTTCATCTCTATTAGCAACTATTTTTGGATAAATTTTATATCCTCCATTTGCGATTTGAGCAGTCATTAAACATAATTGTATAGGTGTTGTTTGAATAAAACCTTGGCCTATTCCAGTTATAATTGTTTCTCCTAGTACCCAACTTTTTCCTAAAGCATTTTTTTTCCACTCAGTGTTTGGCACCAAACCGCTTTTCTCGATATCAAATAAATTTCCAAAAACTTTTTTGCCTAAACCAAATTTATTTGCTGTAACACTTAATCTATCCACGCCCAATCTTCTTGAAATTTCGTAAAAATACGTATCACAAGACTGTTTCATTCCCTCTCTCAAGTTTACAAATCCATGACCTTCTTTTTTCCAACAATGATACGTTTGCCCATATAATTCCAATGGATTTTTATGACCTTTACAATGAACTGTAAATTCAGGATTAATAATTTCATTTTCTAATGCTGATAAAGCTACGATTGGTTTAATTGTTGAACCTGGAGAATAATTTCCTGATAAAGATTTATTGATTAAAGGCTTCATTGGATTATTTCGAATTAGTTGCCAATCATCTTGACTAATACCGAAAACAAATAAATTAGGATCAAAAGAGGGTGATGAATGCATTGCTATAATCGCTCCAGTGAATATATCCATCACACAAATAGAACCTGACTTTTCAGATAATAACTGGTTTGCAAGTTCTTGAATTTTTGTATCAATTGTTAATTGAATTGTTTCACCAGCATCTCCTTTTTGAAAAGCTAGTTGGCTAATTCTTCTGCCATAAGCATTAACTTCGTATCTTTCAACTGAATTTGAACCGATAAGTTGTTTTTCAAAAGATTTTTCTAAACCAGTTTTTCCTACTTTTAAACCAGGAACAAATTTGTCTTTAATATTTTCATTTAATAAAATATCATTTTCGTTAGCCTGACTAACATAACCAAGAACATGAGTGAAGTTTTCTTTATAGGGATAATCTCTAGATATAGATATAACTGGTTTTACACCATTTAAGTCGTATAGATGATTGTTAATTTTTGAAAATTTTTCCCAACTTAGGTTATCTGCTACAACAAGTGTTTCCCATGGCTTAATTTCATTTTTTTTTTTTAAGATTTTTTTAAATTCACGTTCTTTTAATTCTAATAATTCCTTAACTCTATAAATAACATATCTAAAATCCTCAACTTGTTCAGGTATAATGTGTAATTGATAGGCCTCAAAATTTCCTGCAATAATATTTCCAAAATAATCTTTAAACTCTCCTCTAATAGGAGGAAGCTTCCATTCTCTAATTCTATTTTTATCAGAAAGTGTCAGATATTTTTTATTTTCTTTAATTTGTAAAAAAAATAGACGACTGACTATACCACCTAAGATAATTATTTTAGCTGCAGCAATTATAAACATTCTTCGATTTATTGAATTAAGTTTAGTAACATTGTCACTTAAATTATTCATCAACACCTCTTAGATAACGATTAAAAATTAACGTAAAAAAAATATAAAACAAAAAAGTAAAAAAGTTATTCACAAGATAATAAGTTATATTTAGTTCATAAGAAAAAAATAAAAATAATATTGAATAATTAATTGAGTTTATTAAACTAATTATAAATAGAAAATAAAACCAATCCTTTATCAAATGTGGTCTTATCGTAATATTTCTAAGATATGATGCAAAAATACAAATTAATACATATGATAAAGAACTCATGCCCAAAGGTAAACCAACTACAGTATCGTTAACTAAACCAGCTAAAAAAACTAAAAAGGAGTCGAAAAGATAATATTCCTTCAAAGAAAAATAAAAAATTAGGATAAATGGAAAATTAAATGAGAAATATTCAATATTTAAATAATTAAAATCAAATTCATTAAATACTGAAATATATAAAATAATTATTGGTAGCCACGTATATAATTTATACAAATAATTTGTTTTTGAGAATTTAATCATTCAATAATTTTCCTTTTCGCATTATGCATTCTTTATATTCCTTGGTGCCCACTTTATATCCAGAACTAAATAACTTCTTAGATTGACATTTATGACTATAGATTAAATTTAATCTTAAAAATTCTAACTCTTCTTTATCTATATTATTTTGATTAATAATATCTTTTTGTAATTTGTTTTCTTTTTTAAGTGAAGATAATTCTTCAATAAGATTATTATTATTTTTTTTTAGTTTTTCGTTCTCTTCAATCAATTTTAAATTACTCTCTTTAAAAATTTCTACTTCCTCATTAATTAGATCTAATTTTATTTTTTCAGTATTGGTTGGAGCACCTTCTAAATTAGTTTCTTCTGTTTCAGTTTCAGGTTTAATTATATTTTCAATTTCTGCATATACATATTTTAGCTGAGTAAAATCACTATAAAAAACAATTTGTATTTTTTTTAAATCATTTTCGTTTAAAAAATTTATTCGTCCAACTGGTTTACCACTTTTAAAGATTGAGCCTGTGCCTGATGTGTAGGCTATACTTTTGTCCTCTATTTCATCATAAAAATTACCTTTTATGTATTTAATTTCCCCTCCTTTTTTACCGTTGCCAACTACAATTGCCTGAACATTACCAGGTGTAATCGATACAGGTACATTAGAATTTAAATCAGACAATAACAATACTCTTGAAGTTGTAAAATTAACTTCAATCACTCTTCCCACTAGATAGTTTCTATCATAAATGTTAGTGCCAATTTTTATATTTTCTTTACTTCCTTTATTAATAATTATTGTTTTAAGAAAAGGACTATCGTGATCAACAATTACTTTTGCTAAAATTTTATTTTTACTAAAAGCATAACCGTCAATAAGATTTTTAAGTTCTTCATTTTCACTTTTTATAATCTCACTGGAAATATTTTCAGATTTTAATTTATTTAGTTCCTCCAAGGTATTTTGAAATTCTTTATGATAATTAGTGTATTCACTAATTTTAAAGTAAGAAGAAATTATAAAGTTTTCAGGAATAGAAACAATAAATGATGAACGATAAACAACTTCACTAATAGCAGATTTTAAAAGACGAACAGGTTTAAAATTTAAATTAGATAGTACAATTATAAATATTGATAAAAAAACTAAAGTTAATAAAGAAAACTTTTGTTTAGTGCTTTTTTTTAGAAAAGCAGATCTAATTGCAATAACAAAATCATCTCTGCTCGTGGCCATTACTTTTAATATTCAGTCAACATAGTAGAAAATGTTTGTTCTTGATCTAAAGCTTTTCCTGTTCCTACTGCAACACAAGACAAAGGATCCTCTGCAATATGAACTGGCAGACCAGTTTCTTTAGAAAATCTTCTATCTATATTTTTAAGTAAAGCTCCGCCTCCAGTTAAAGTTAACCCCATATCAACTAAGTCAGCTGAAAGCTCGGGTGGAGTTGCTTCAAGTGCATCTTTAATACCATTTACCATCTCTCGCAGAATATCATTTAAAGCTTCTGAGGTATCTTCCTCTGTAATATTAACTTCTTTTGGCGTTCCAGATCTTAAATCTCTACCTTTTACAGGATAAGTGTTGTCATTAGTTGGTATTGCAGTTCCAATTTCTTTTTTGATTTTTTCAGCAGTACTATCACCAATCATCAAATTATATTCTTTTCTCATGTAATTCACTAAAGCTGAGTCCATTGCATCACCTGCTACTCTTAAAGATTTTGAGTAAACCAAACCACCTAAAGACATAACTGCTATCTCACTAGTTCCTCCACCAATATCTACAACCATTGAACCTGTTGCCTCAGAAATTGGTAAATTTGCACCTATAGCAGCAGCGATTGGTTCTTCAATTAATTGAACTCTTCTAGCACCTGCAGCTAAAGCACTATCTTGAATAGCTTTTCTTTCAACTGGAGTTGAACCAGTAGGGACACATATTAAAATTCTTGGATTAGCAAACGTGCTTCCTTTATGAACTTTTTTAATAAAATGTTTTATCATTTCCTCGGTAACTATAAAGTCTGCAATTACTCCATCTCTTAAAGGTCTTATTGCACTTATATTTCCTGGAGTTCTTCCAAGCATAGTTTTTGCTTCATCTCCAACAGCTAAAACTTGTTTTTTCCCGCCTTGATCTACTATTGCAACAACCGACGGTTCGTTTAGCACTACACCCTGGCCCTTTACAACAACTAACGTGTTTGCTGTTCCTAAATCAATAGCCATATCCTGGCTCCATATTTTTTTTACTCTATCAAATATTCCCATTTATATTCCTCTTACATTTTGACTTTCCTGTTCCATAGGAGAGGTCTTTTCTCTTTTAATAATCATCTTGTTTAATGCACCTAAATATGCATTTGCAGACGCAACTAATGTATCTGTATCTGAAGCTTGTCCAACTGTTGTTTTGCCTTTTTCCTCAATACGAACACTTACTGTAGCCTGAGCATCAGTGCCTTCAGTAACTGCATGAACTTGGTATAAAAGTAATTTAACGTCATGAGGATATAAAACCTTAATACATTTAAATATTGCATCAACTGGACCATCTCCTGTTTCTGAAGTTTTTTTTATTTCTCCATAAACATCTAGTGTCATTTCTGCCTTTTGTGGCTCACCTGTCCCTGCAAATACTTTTAAAGATTTTAAATTTATTACATTTTTTTCCATTATCATGCTTTCGTCTACTAAAGCTGCTATATCATCATCATATACATGTTTTTTTTTGTCAGCTAAAATTTTAAACTTACCAAAAGCAGTTTGAATAATATCATCAGTGACACCTACATATCCTAAATCTGATAATTTCTCTTTAAAAGCATGTCTTCCAGAGTGTTTACCCATAACTAAAGATGTTTGTTTTACGCCAACACTTTCAGGTGTCATAATCTCATAAGTATTTCTGTTTTTTAACATTCCATCTTGATGAATACCCGACTCATGTGCAAATGCATTCTTTCCTACAATTGCTTTATTAAACTGAACAGGAAATGTAGCACCTGATACTACTTTTGAGGCTTTGCTTAATAATTCCGTTTTTATACCTGTTGAATAAGGCATTAGATCATTTCGAGTTCTTATCGCCATAACTATTTCTTCTAAAGCAGCATTTCCTGCTCTTTCGCCAATTCCATTTATTGTGCACTCTACTTGTCTAGCACCAGCAGCAACTCCAGCAAGAGAGTTTGAAACAGCTAAACCTAAGTCATTATGACAATGAACTGAAAGTATAGCTCTATCAATATTTGGAACTTTATTTTTTAAAGTTGAAATAATTTTTGTAAATTCAGAAGGAACAGTATATCCAACAGTATCAGGAATATTAATAGTTTTTGCTCCACAATTTATAGCTAGCTCAACTGTTTTACACATAAAATCCATATCAGTTCTAGTTCCATCCTCACATGACCATTCTACGTCATCTGTCAAATTTCTTGCATAAGTGACACTCTCCTTAATTGCCTCTAAAACTTCTTCAGGAGATTTATTTAGTTTATGCTTCATGTGTAGAGGGCTAGTAGATATAAAAGTATGAATTCTAAATCTTGGCGCTGCCTTTAAAGCCTCATGACAGGCATCTATATCTTTTTTATTAGCTCTTGATAATCCAGCTGGAATAGAGTTTTTTAAAATTTTACTTATAGCTTTAACTGCTTCAAAATCTCCAGGAGAAGCAATTGGAAAACCTGCTTCAATGATATCAATCCCTAACTCATCAAAAACTCTTGCAATTTGAGTTTTCTCTTCAAGACTCATTGATGCTCCAGGTGATTGTTCACCATCTCGCATCGTTGTATCAAAAATAAATACTTTATCTTTATTGCTCATAACTAATAAATATGGAAGATATATAATACAATCTATATTAGAAATTTCAAATTAATTGTTAATATCTAATACTATTATCTAACTTTTATCGCTATCGACTAATTTTTTCTTACCAATCCATGGCATCATTTTTCTCAATTTTAAACCTACAGTTTCAATAGAATGTTTTGCTAAATCTTCTCGGGTTTTTAAAAAGTTTTTTTGTCCGTTTTTACATTCGTCCATCCATTGTTTTGTAAATTTTCCAGACTGTATATCAGACAAAACTTCTTTCATTCTTTTTTTTGTCTCCTCTTTATTGATTATTCTTGGCCCAGAAATATATTCTCCATACTCAGCAGTATTTGAAATTGAATAATTCATGTTTGCTATACCACCTTCATAAATGAGATCAACAATTAGCTTAACCTCATGCAAGCACTCAAAGTAAGCCATTTCTGGTTCATAACCTGCCTCAACTAAAGTTTCATAACCATTTTTTATTAATTCTACTAACCCACCACAAAGAACAGTTTGTTCACCAAAAAGATCAGTTTCACATTCATCTTTAAATGTAGTCTCTATAATTCCCGATCTACCTCCACCTATGGCAGATGCATAAGATAAAGCTAAATCTCTTGCTTTACCTGTGCCATTTTGATGGACTGCCATTAAACAAGGAACACCACCTCCTTTTTCAAACTCACTTCTCACTAAATGACCTGGTCCTTTAGGTGCAACCATAAATACATCAAGATCTTTTCTAGCTTTAATTAAATCATAGTGAATGTTTAATCCATGAGCAAAAGCCAAACTAGTTCCTTCTTTAATTCGTTGCTCAATATGATTTTTATAGATAGTGGCTTGAAGTTCATCAGGAGTTAAGATCATACAAACATCAGCCCACTGAGCAGCATCTGATAAATTCATAACTTTAAGTCCTTTTGACTCTGCTTTTGATTTGCTAGCCGAACCATCTCTCAAGGCTACAACAACATTTTCTACTCCACTATCTTTAAGATTTAATGCATGAGCATGACCTTGGCTTCCATAACCAAAAATAGCTATTTTCTTTTCTTTTATTAAATTTACATCTGCATCTTTTTCATAAAACATTTTCATCTTTATTCTCCTATTAAATTTATTTAAAAACTTCAGCACCTCTGGTCATTGCAATAGCACCTGTTCTAGAAGTGCTTGTTAGACCAAGAGATTTTAATTTTTTATTCATTATATCAATTTCTCTTCTTAAAGCAGTTATTTGAATTACTACAGATTTTTTTGTTTTGTCCAATATTACTGGATTAAAATTTTTACAGGTTTTTAGACATTTATCGATATTTGTTTTATTTCCTACTACTTTTAAGAGTGCCATCTCTTTAAAAATCACTTTTTTATCCTCTCTTTTAAAATCTGCAACTTTGTGAACAGGCACAAGTTTTTTCAATTGTAATTTGATTTGATCAATTACTTGTGGAGTTCCAGTTGTAACAATTGTTATTCTAGAAATATTCTTAACAGCATCAACTTCAGCAACTGCTAACGACTCTATGTTGTATCCTCTTCCAGAAAAGAGTCCTACCACTCTTGCCAATACACCTGCCTCATTATCTACCCAAACAACAATAATATGAGTATCTGACTTTTCTTTTTTACCTGAAACACTATATGCTGATTTTGGATTTGCCATGATTAAACTAGAGATTTACCTTTACCAGTAATTTTATTCTCACTTTTTTTATCATTTGGACCCAAAATCATTTGATTGTGAGGTTTCCCTGATGGAATCATTGGAAAACAATTTTCATTTGGGTCTACCTGGCAATCAAATATTACAGGACCATTATGTTCAAGCATTTCATTTATTTTTGCATCTAAATGATCAGGATTATCAGCCTTTATTCCTTTACATCCATAAGCTTCAGCTAATTTTACAAAGTCTGGTAAAGCTTCTGAATAACTCTCTGAATAATTTTTTTCATGAAGTAATTCCTGCCATTGTCTAACCATTCCCATATATTGATTATTTAAAACAAAAATTTTAATAGGTAAATTATATTGCACTGCAGTTGACATTTCTTGCATTGTCATAAGGACTGAAGCTTCACCTGCTATATCTATTACAAGTTTATTTGGATTTGCAATTTGAACACCAATTGCTGCAGGAAGACCATACCCCATGGTCCCAAGTCCACCAGATGTCATCCATCTGTTAGGTTTGTTAAATTTGTAATGTTGTGCAGCCCACATTTGATGCTGACCAACTTCTGTTGTGATAAAAGCATCTTCATTTTTTGTTAATTCATATAATCTTTGAACCGCATGCTGAGGCTTTATATTTTCATTACTATTTATGAAACCAAGTGAATTTTTATTTCTCCATTTCTGTATCTGTTCCCACCATTTTGAAATATTTTGTTTATTTGAATTTTTAAAGCCGTTTTGTTTTTTACTTATTTTCTTAATCGCTGTTTTAAGGACTTCATTAACATCTCCAACTATTGCTAAATCAACTTTAATAATTTTATTTATAGAAGAAGGATCAATATCAATGTGAACCTTTTTAGATTTAGGAGAAAATTCATCAATCTTACCTGTTATTCTGTCATCAAATCTTGCACCAATGTTTATCATCAAATCACAATCATGCATTGCATTATTAGCTTCATAAGTTCCATGCATTCCTAACATGCCAATAAATTGATTATCATCACCTGGAAAAGCACCAAGACCTTGCAAAGTTGATGTAATTGGAAAACCAGTCAATCGCACAAATTCTCTTAATGAATCGCTTGCGCTTGGTCCTGAATTAATAACTCCTCCTCCAGTATAAATTACTGGTTTTTTTGCTTTTGAAACTAAATCAATTAATTTTTCTATATCACTTTGAGAAAAATTATTATTTGAATAACCATTAATTTTTTTTTCTTTTTTTGGTTTAGAATAATTGAATTTTGCAAACTGAATATCTTTAGGGATATCAACTAATACTGGTCCTGGTCTACCAGTTGTTGCTACGCGGAATGCCTCATGTAAAATTTTTGACAAATCTTTTATATCTTTTACTAACCAGTTGTGTTTTGTACATGGTCTTGTAATTCCAGTTGTATCACATTCTTGAAATGCATCAGTACCAATCAAATGTGTTGGCACTTGACCAGAGATACAAACCAAAGGAATTGAGTCCATGTATGCATCTGTTAATGCGGTTACAACATTGGTTGCCCCTGGTCCAGAAGTGACTAAAACAACACCAGGTTTACCAGATGATCTTGCATAACCCTCTGCAGCATGACCAGCTCCTTGTTCATGTCTCACTAAAATATGTTTAATTGATGAATGATTTTTTAATTCATCATAAATTGGTAATACTGCACCACCTGGATAACCAAAAATAAATTTTACATCTTGATCCTCAAGACATTTAAAAACAATTTCAGCTCCTGAATATAATTTAGACATTTCATCAATCTAGCTGAAGTTGTGCTAATTGGTCAAGACTAAGTAGGAGATATCTAAACTTTTTTTAAAAAATTATTCAAACTTTTTGGGTTCATTTTGTTCCAATCTGACATATGTCCTCTGCCCCAAGTGCTTTGCCTTTTAGCATATTGCCTGGTCTTTATTGATATTTTTTCATTTAATTCAGAAATCTCAATTTTTTTACTGATATATTCATCAACTTCTTTTATGCCAATAGCCTTCATAGCAGTATTATTTTTTGGAACTTTCAATTTTTTCAATTTTTTTACTTCTTGGACTATGCCATTATTAATCATATTTTTTGTTCTTAATTTAATTCTTTCTATTAACTCTTTCCTTGGAAATTCGATATAAATTTTATAAAAATCCTTATTTTCGAAATCTGACTTGGTTTTTTTTGACCATTCATAAATTGATTTTTTTGTATATTTTTTTACTTCATAAGCTCTAATGCATCTTTGAGTATCTGTAGGTAAAATATTATTTATTATCAAGGGATCTAATTTTTTTAGTTTTAAGAAAAACTTTTTTGTTCCAATTTTTTTGTGCATAGTTCTTATTTGATTTCTTATTTTTAAAGGTATTTTTGGAATATTAACTAAGCCATCTGTTAATGCTTTAAAATATAAACCTGTTCCACCTACTAAAATTGGTACTTTTTTAATTTTTTTTAATTCAAAAATTTTTTTAATAACTAGTTTTAACCAATCACCTGTAGAAAAGTTTTTTTTAACACTATAAAAACCGTATAAATGATGTTTAACATTTTTAAAATCTTTTTTAGTTGGCTTGGCTGATAAAATTTTCAGCTCTTTATAAATTTGCATACTGTCAGCATTAATAATTTCACCATTGATTCTTTTGGCTAATTTTACAGCGAATTTAGATTTACCTGATGCAGTGGGACCATAAATCAAAATAATTTTGGATTTAAAATCCATATATTAATTCAATTTAATACCAATATATCTTCTTTGATTTTGACTATTATAAATAACCAATAAAATTGTTTTTTGATTACTTTCTAAAACTTTACTAACTGCTAAATTTAAATCGTTAACATTTCGAATTCTTTTTTTTTGTGCCTCTAATATTATACTATTAACTTCAATTGAATTATTTAAAGGACTATCTTTTTCAATTTTTGTGATTAAAAGACCACTAGTTTGATTTGGTAGATTTCTCGTTTTAATATCATTATCATTGATTTTTCTCACTGAAATTTTAAGTTTTTTGATTTCTTGCTCTTTTGGAGATTCTTTATTTTCGGAAACTTTAAATTCATCAGATGTTTCTAATCTACCAAGGGTAACAACTTTAATTATTTCTTTTTTATTTCTCCATAATTTTACTTTAACTTTTTTACCAACTTCAGTTTTTGCAACTATAATTGGAAGTTCTTTCATTTCTTGAATTCTTTCTCCATTAAATTCGAGAATAATATCACCTGCTTTTACTCCTGCTTTTTCTGATGGACTATTTGGCGCTACACTTGCAACAAGAGCTCCTCTTGGTTCATCTAAATTTTCAACTTCAGCAATCTCTT
>MDTE01066813.1_pt1 | contig 11273 bp, 13 predicted proteins | sample 811231 | NCBI WGS metagenome assembly MDTE01 (sample SAMN05326651, study PRJNA326480) | marine metagenome | isolation source: seawater | place: Indian Ocean: Red Sea | collected 2010 | reverse complement strand
CGTGAGGATCTCCTCGCTGGCACCACAGGCCACCAGCTCCTCCAGCACCTTGCGGCCGTAGTGCTCGGGATCGCTCACCTGGCTGTAGAGCTTGCCGTCGGAGAAGGTGCCGGCTCCGCCCTCACCGAATTGGGCGTTGGATTCTGCGTTGAAGCGGCTGGTGCCCCGCCAGAAGCCGAAGGTGTCTGCGGTGCGTTGCTTGACCGCCTGACCCCGCTCCAGCAACAGCGGGCGAAAACCCATCTGCGCCAACAGCAGGGCAGCGAAATAACCGCAAGGGCCGGCCCCCACGACCACCGGCCGATCGCCCGCATCCAAGGGGAAGCCATCCGGGGCATGCCCCACAGACCGGTAGCGGGTGTCTGGAGCCAGACGCACCCGGCCTTTGTTGCCGATGCGCCGCAGCAGGTTGGCTTCACCTTTCACCCGCACATCCAGGCTGTAGATCAGCTGGATCCGATCACGACGACGGGCATCAATGCTGCGTTTGACCAGACGCTGCTCCAGCAGCTGTTCCGGCGGGATCCGCAGACGGCGCAGAACGGCCTGCGTCAGATCCACATCGGTGTGATCCAGCGGCAGCTTCAGCTCAGCCAGTCGAAGCATCTGCCCGGTTGCCATCGGCCTTCATTCGATCAGATGGCGTCGTCTCCAACAGCCCTGCCGCCGCCCGACCCGACGGCGTCATGCCGGCCCGCAAGCGGAAATCACTGGCCGCTGCCTTCAGTCGCAGCGACTCGCCCCGTTGACGCTGCACCAGAGCGGTGCAGAGATCAACCGCATCCTGGTCAGGACTGACCCAGCCCATCGGATCAGGAATCCCTTCAGTCGATACCGGCAGCGACGCCACTTCCACCAGCGCCAGCACCCGCGCCGTGTCGTAGCCCGCCGCCGCGAGCAGGTCGGGGGCCTCCCCCCAGCGACGGCTGAACTCCTGTTCAAAGGCCAACCAGTTGTCACCACGGGCCGGATGTTCCAGGCCGAGTTGCTGCCAGGGCACCTGCGGCAGATCCTGCAGCGCGTCCGAATCGGACAGGTACACCCAGTTCGGCGTCCAGGGAGCACCGCCTCCAAACGCACCATCGCGCTGCTCCTGCCGCAACTGGGAGGCCAGAGGTCCGTCGGGTTGATCGGCCACCACCACCGTGCCGGCCCAGGACCAGTTCATGTCCTTGCGGAAGCGGGCAAGCCGTTGATGATCCCTTGGATCAACCTGCTGAACCGGAGTGGATTCATAGCTCTCCACCAGACCACCCGAGGCCTTGTAGTGATCGACGAAGGTCGTCGACAGGGTCGCCTCGAGCGAATTGGGATCGGCCACCACCATGGCCCGATCCCAACCGGCTTTCAGGGTGGCCTCCACAGTGGCCTTGATGTCATCCTCAACTGATGGAACCAGCGGCCACAGTTTGTCGCGACCCTTCAGGCCCCTGAGAGTGTCGATCGACTCACCCCGCTGATAGGGGAGCAGAACGCTGATCCCGTGATGCTTGGACAGGGCGCTGAAGGCGCGTAGATCAGCAGAGGGTGGCGCTACCACAAGGTGCTGATCAGAGTGGTGAGTCAGCTGTTCAAGCGGAGATTGATCGGGTCTCAGAGACATCCAGCGCACCGTGGGCAGGGGATAACCGCAAGCCCTGACTGACCCCTCACCAATGGCAAAGCCCTGGAGAAAGCGATCCCGGAGGACTGAATCGTCCGGAGACGACGGCAGCATCACGACAACCCGCTGTCGAGGTATGGCACTGGAGACGAGGGCCTGACAGCCGATCACGACAGCCGCAAGACAGGACCAGGCAAGCCATGGAAGCAGTGCCGACTTCGACATGAAACGGGAACGCCAACCCGACCCCCGTCAAATTAGGGAGAAGTGTTGTCATCGTCCGGCTTTGTCACCTGTTCGTCGGACGACGGCAGCTGCGACAACAGTCCGGCCCCGAGCAGCGCGGCACCAATGGCAATGGCCAGGCCTCGGTTATCAGCCGCAGCGCCCTGCCCCCATGCCGCCGTGGCCAGAAAAGCACCTCCGAGCAGGAGACAGGGCACTAAAACGATGCCACGGGCGATGCGGTTGTCTGCCACTCAAACGCTCTCCGCAGGGCAACGGTCGCCCGCAAAGCCGGCGGCTACAAGCCCAGTGCTCAGATCCTGGTCATCCCCAAGGGGAGTGACCCTGGCCAGCAACTGACCTTCGCTTCGTCCCACCGGGCGGAGATTGACTCGCCTCCGACGGGGGAGTTGCTCCCTCAACCAGCCGACTGCGGCGGACTCTGCATCAGGCTCGACCTCGATGCAGGCCAGCTGAACCGTGTAGGTGCGATTGCCGTCGCCCACCTGCAGCAGGGAGGCAGTCCGAACCTGCAGAACCTCGGCCGCCGCTGCCGGTGAAACGGCGATCAGCGCAACCAGCAGGAACGCCAGCAAACGGGAGATCACAGAGATGCGCCGCACTGGGGACAGAAGCGATGTTCATGGGCGGTGGTGGCTCCACAGGAGCCGCAGGTTCGGGTGGTGCCCATGGCCAACTCCGGGTGGGATGGCAGACCCACCATCTGGGCGTTGCTCTTACCCGGTGGAACCATCGGATAACAGTTCTCTCCCCGCCTCACATGCACGTCGATCATCATCGGCGTTGGTGATTGCAACGCTGCTGGCAGATCGCGATGCAGAGCCTCGCGCTCGGTGATCTTGACGCCGTCCACACCGAAGGATCGGGCCAGGGCGATGAAATCGGGCATGCCGTTCAGCATGTCGGAGCTGGAATAGCGTTCGTTGTAGAAGCTTTCCTGCCACTGGCGGACCATGCCCTGCCAGTGGTTGTTCACGATCACCACCTTCACCGGCAGGCCATAGGCCGCAAGGGTGCCAAGTTCCTGGATGTTCATCAGGATGCTGGCATCGCCGGCGATGCAGACCACCTGGCGATCCGGAAAGGCCACCTGGGCCCCCATCGCGGCCGGCATTCCAAAACCCATGGTCCCCAGGCCTGCGCTGCTGATCCAGCCTCTGGGTCCGTTGCGCAGGTACTGAGCAGCCCACATCTGATGTTGACCAACGTCCGTGGTGACGATCGCATCGGGGGCCAGATCCCTTACCGCCAGCAGCACCTCCTGGGGGTAGATCGCCCCTTCGGTGGGAGGAATTGTGAGGGGATAACGGTCCTTCCATGTGTTGATCCGCTCCATCCAGGCGCCTGTGCGGGGTTCCGCCGTGCGCTGCAGGCTGATCTCCACCATCCGCGCCAGGCTCAGTCCGAGATCACCGAGCACAGCCACATCGGCCTGGCGGTTCTTACCGATCTCCGCCGGATCGATCTCGAACTGCACCACCCGGGCCCGGGGGGCGAAGGTGTCCAGCTTTCCGGTGACGCGGTCATCGAACCGTGCCCCAACGGCGATCAAAAGGTCGCACTCGGTGACGGCGAAATTGGCATAAGCGGTGCCGTGCATGCCGAGCATGCCCACCGACAGTGCATCGTTTTCGTCAAAGGCCCCCTTACCCATCAGGGTGGTCGTGACGGGTAGCTGATAGCGCTCGGCCAGCAGGCGCAGGCTGTCGTGTGCACCGGCGGAGATCGCTCCACCACCCACATACAGCAGAGGGCGTTGTGCCTGTTCAATCAGATCGAGTGCCGCCGCCACAGCAGCATCGAGCGGGGGTTCAGGCTGATGGAAACCGCCAGGGATGACGGAACCGGGCTCCACCGGCACATAGTTGAACCGCTCCTGCCCCACATCCTTGGGAATGTCGATCAACACCGGACCGGGCCGGCCGCTGGCGGCGATCAAAAACGCCTGAGCGACGATTGCCCCAAGGTCGGCAGGGTCACGCACCACCCAGGAGTGCTTCACGATCGGCAGGGTGATGCCGAAAATATCGGTTTCCTGAAAGGCGTCAGTACCGATCGCAGGCCTGGGAACCTGCCCGGTGATCACCACCATCGGCACCGAATCCATCTGAGCCGTGGCGATGCCCGTCACCAGATTGGTGGCTCCTGGACCAGACGTTCCGAAGCAGACACCCACCTTTCCGGTGGCCCTTGCATAGGCATCAGCGGCATGGGTGCCGGCCTGCTCGTGGCGCACCAGGATGTGTTTCACCCAGCCTTCGCTTTCAGCGATGTGCAAGGCGTCGTAAATCGGCAGGATCGCCCCGCCTGGGTAGCCGAAGATCGTGTCCACCCCATGGCGCCGCAACGCATCCATGAGCGCTTCCGCACCGCTGATGGTCTGAGGTGCATCGGAGTCCAGTCCACCGACAACCGTGGATGCGGATGTAAGGGTCACGGCAACTGGTCAGGAATGACCCTCAAGGTTAAGGGCCTGCAGCTCCTCTGGCTCGGTGGCTTCGAATCATGACGCTGAGAATCAGCGCCGGATCGAGCCATCTCCCCTGGTATTGGATTCCCCAGTGCAGGTGCGGGCCGCTGGTGCGCCCGGTCATGCCCACCTGCCCGATCACCTGCCCCGCCCGAACAGCCTGACCTGAAAGCATCCGCTGTTGCTGCAGATGGCAGTAAGTGTGCTCGTAGCCACCGGAGGCCACCACAACGCCGATGCCGCAGGAGGCGTCATTGATGGTCTCGACAACGTGACCAGACCACCAACTGAGGACAGGGGATCCCAACGGCGCGGCGATATCGAGACCGTTGTGGGGCCTCAACTGACCATCCTCGCCGCGGCGCAGACCGAAGTGACTGGTATATCCATCAAAAACCGCGATGGAAACACACCGTTCCTCCAGCGGACATCAGCCTGAGCCGGCAACGGGCTTGCAATCAGACCAAGGACAACCAGTGCCCTGAGCAACGACTCAGAGCAGGCCGAGAGCGTGCAGCGGGCCATGGCCACTGATCAGCTCCAACAGGAAAGCGGAAAAACCGAGCATGGCCAGACGTCCGTTCCAGACCTCGGAACTGTTGTTCCACCCCCATTCCCACTTCTCCTGGGGGTAGAGCTTCACCTTGGTGGGCAGTTCCGCAGCTGCATCAAGGCTCACCTCAGGCCCCTCGAGGCTGCTGGTCACCAGATCCGCCAGACCCTCGATAAAGGGTGGGTAGGTATCAAGAGCACGCACCCGACGGAAATTGACAACACCGGCTTCGGTCGCAAGCTCCCGGTATTCGATGTCGATTTCCTCGAGCGTCTCGATGTGCTCGCTGACAAAACTGATCGGCACCACCACCAGATCGTTCGTCTTGGCCTCTCCCAGCTGCTCAAGCGCTTCTTCGGTGTATGGCTTCAGCCACTCCACCGGACCAACCCGACTCTGATAAGCAAGGGTGTAGGGGTTGGCGTGGCCCATGTGCTCCGCCAGCGATTTCATGATCAGATCCGTGCAGGCCTCGATCTGCTGCTGATACGGGTCTCCGGCCTCTTCCACGTAGCTCTTGGGGACGCCATGGGCACTGAAGAAAACGTGGGCCTTTTCCGGGTCATCGCTGTTGCGCACTTCTTCAGCAATCAGCTCGGCCATCGCCTTGACGTATCCGGGATGGTCAAACCAGCTGCGGATGCAACGGATCGGCAGCTTTTCAAAGGCAGCATCTCCCTGACGCAGCCGCTGCAGCTCCCGGAAGCTGGATCCGCTGGTGCTGATGGAGAAATGGGGATAAAGCGGCAGCACCACCACCTCATCAATGCCGTCCGCCTTCATATCTGCCACGGCGGATTCCGTGAATGGATGCCAGTACCGCATCGCGACGTAGGTGGTGGCGTCGAGTCCGCGCTGCCGCAGAAGGCTCTGCAGTTCCCGCGCCTGCTGTTCGGTGATCCTGCGCAGCGGTGATCCACCTCCGATCGAGCGGTAAGCCTCCTGGGATTTGCCGCTGCGCAGGGTGCTGATCAACCAGGCCAGCGGTTTCTGCAGCGCGGGACTTGGCAACCGGATGATCTCCGGATCAGCAAACAGGTTGTACAGAAAAGGGCCGACATCCTGAATGCGCTCGGGTCCCCCCAGATTCAGCAGGACGACGCCGACGCGGGACATGCCAACAACCGAGAATTCAGGGGCTTGAGCGTAACCCGCGTCAACGTCATGGTGGGCGCCGAAGCCTCAGCCATGGACCTTCGCAACAGCCTGACCGACCTCAATGCCCAGCTGGCGGTCCAGGGGACACGGCTGCGTATCGAGCAACGGGGCCAGACCCTCAACATCAGGGGTCCCCTGCCGCTGCGGGATGCGCCGTCCACATTCAAAGTGCAGCGGATCAGTCTTGGGCTCCAGGCCGATGCCACTGGCCTTCAAGAGGTCAAGGAAGCCCTGAACCAGGTTCAGCGACAACTCGATCGCGACCGCTTCAACTGGGAGGACTGGCAGACCACGCAGCGCCGATCAACCGGAACCAGAGCTGAGCCTGCGATCCGCTCCTTTGAACAGGCGTTCTTCAAGGACCCCCGCCGCCGCCGCGCCACCGGCAGCCGCACCACCTGGAGTGGGGCCTACCTGCCGTATCTCAGACGCTTGAGCCATTTCAGCGGTGAGGGACCCCTCACCGCTGACGTGCTGCTTCAGACGTTGCGCAGTTACGAGGATGGAAGCCGCAGCCGCCAGCAATGTTCCACGGCTCTCGCTGCCCTGGCCCGACATGTCGGTCTTGCCCTGCCGGAGGACTGGCGTCAGGAAGCCGGTGGCTACGGCATGCATCAGGCACGCTTCCGAAGGCTGCCCACCGACGCACAGATCCTCGAGGCGGTGCTGCAGATCCCCAATCCCCGCTGGCGATTGGCCTACGGGTTGATGGCCACCTATGGATTACGAAATCACGAGGTTTTTTTCTGCGATCTCAGTGCCTTGGCCGATCACGGTGATCGGGTGATCCGGGTGCTGCCCACCACCAAAACAGGAGAACACCAGGTGTGGCCGTTCCAACCGGAGTGGGTGGACCGTTTCGGCCTCTCCAGCCTGGGGAGCAGTCAGGACGCTCTGCCCCAAATCCAGACCGATTTACGCCGCACCACGCTGCAGCAGGTGGGACGACGGGTGAGCGAACAGTTCCGCCGCTATGGCTTGCCGATCACGCCCTATGACCTGCGCCATGCATGGGCCGTGCGCACCATTCATATCGGTCTTCCCGATACGGTGGCCGCCAGGATGATGGGACATTCGGTGGCCATCCACACGCGCACCTATCACCACTGGATCACCCGTCGGGATCAGCAACAGGCGGTGGACGCAGCATTGGCACGACAACAGGCCTGATGAGCTCTTTTCTACGGCCACTCGCTTATCGCCATCGCTGGATCTACGACCTGGTGACGGCCGTGTCCTCGCTGAGTGTGGGCGGCGTGCATCGACTTCGGGGGCTTGGTTTGGAGGCCTTACGCCCCCATCTGAAGCCAGGCGGCACCGTGCTGGACCTCTGCTGCGGCAGCGGGGAAGCGGCAGCCCCCTGGCTGGAGGCCGGCTTCTGCGTGACGGGCCTCGACATTTCGCCCCGTGCCCTGGCCCTCGCAGCTCAGCGGCATCCTGCGATGACCCGGGTGGAAGGTCTGGCGGAAGACCCCCCTCTGGAGGATGCCAGCTACGCCGCCATTCAACTGAGTGTGGCCCTGCATGAATTCCCCCGAACGGACCGGGAAGCGGTGCTGCGCAGCTGTCTGCGATTGCTGCAACCCGGTGGCTGGTTGGTGCTGGTGGACCTGCATCCAGCTGGGCCCTGGCTACGCCTGCCGCAGCAGCTGTTCTGCGCCCTGTTCGAAACCGATACCGCCATTGCCATGCTGGAGGATGACCTCCCCTCCCAGCTCGAACGGCTTGGTTTCACTGCAGTGAACCAAAACCTGCTGGCGGGCCAGGCACTGCAGCGAATCACCGCAACCCGTCCCGAAAGCAGCGCGCCCTCATGAGCACGAGCGATCTCGATCAGTCCGCCGACGAACTGGGCATGGGGGGCAAACTCGCCCCAGAGCAAGACGATGCCGGCTACCGCAAGCGGATGGAGCGGCGCCAGCTGGTGCAGAAGCAACGGGTGGAGGAACGCAACAACGAAAAAGGTCTGGTGCTGGTGTTCACCGGCCAGGGCAAGGGGAAGACCACTGCCGGACTGGGTCTGGTGTTGCGCACCCTTGGCCACGGCGAGCGCGTCGCGATCGTGCAGTTCATCAAGGGGGGGTGGGAGCCCGGCGAAGCACGGGCGCTGAAAGCCTTTGGCGATCAGGTGAGCTGGCATGCCCTCGGGGAGGGTTTCACCTGGGAGACGCAGGACCGGCAACGGGATCAGCAACTGGTGGAAGCCGCCTGGCAGACCGCCCTGGCTTATCTGCGTGATGGCGCTGTGAAACTCGTGCTGCTGGATGAGCTGAATGTGGCCCTGAAGCTGGGCTACATCAGCGCCGAAACGGTGATCGCTGGCTTGAACGAGCGACCCGAACTCACCCATGTCGCAGTGACGGGTCGCGGTGCCCCATCAGCCCTCGTGGAGCGAGCTGATCTCGTCACGGAGATGACACTGGTGCACCACCCGTTCCGGGAGCAGGGCGTCAAGGCCCAGGCCGGAATCGAATACTGACGATCAAGCGGCCGACTCCAGATCCTGATTGAGGCGCTTGGTGGCTTCCGTCAACACGGAGAGACCACTCACCAGAAGAGCCCGATGCACAACAGGGTCCTTCCAACAGGCCGGATCCCGGCTGGCCCGTTCCAAGGCCGACAGGGTCAGCCTGGCCATCACACCGCTGTGACTGCTTTCGGTTTCAGGCATCCGGTCGAAACAGTTCACCCATCCAAACGAGGCAATGGGGATCTGGCCAGTGCTTGCTACTGTCGTTTGGATCTGGGAACCGGATGACCTATTCCCGTGTGCTGCTGAAGCTCAGCGGCGAAGCCTTGATGGGTGCTCAGGGGTACGGAATCGACCCCGCCATCGTGAATTCAATCGCCTCCGACGTAGCCAGGGTGGTTGCAGGCGGCACTCAACTGGCCATTGTTGTGGGCGGCGGCAACATCTTCCGCGGTCTCAAGGGATCGGCAGCAGGGATGGAACGGGCCACGGCGGACTACGTCGGCATGCTGGCCACGGTGATGAACGCCATCACCCTTCAGGACGGGCTCGAGAGAGCCGGCGTTCCCACCCGGGTGCAGACCGCCATCGCCATGCAGGAAGTTGCGGAGCCTTACATCCGCCGCAAGGCCATGCGACACCTCGAGAAGGGGCGAGTGGTGGTGTTCGGGGCTGGCTGTGGCAACCCCTTTTTCACCACCGATACCACTGCTGCCCTGCGGGCCGCGGAAATCAATGCCGATGTGGTGTTCAAAGCCACCAAGGTGGACGGTGTCTATGACAAGGATCCGGCCAAGCACCCCGACGCCGTGAAGCACGCCCACCTCACCTATCAGGATGTGCTCAGTGGCGAACTGGCTGTGATGGACAGCACCGCCATTGCCTTGTGCAAGGACAACAACATTCCGATCGTGGTCTTCAATCTGTTTGAACCTGGCAACATCGGCAGGGCCGTATCCGGTGAACCGATCGGGTCCCGCATCGGCCATCCCGCCTGACCACGCACGACTTCCGCAAGAGAACCCATGTCGACCAAGGACCTCGAAGCCAGCATGCGCAAGTCGGTGGAGGCCACCCAGCGCAACTTCAACACCATCCGCACCGGACGGGCCAACTCCTCTCTGCTCGATCGCATCAGCGTGGAGTACTACGGCGCTGAAACACCGCTGAAGTCTCTGGCCACCCTGTCGACGCCCGACTCACAAACGATCCAGATCCAGCCTTTTGACATCAGTGCACTGGCATCGATCGAAAAGGCCATCGCCATGAGTGAACTGGGCTTCACCCCCAACAACGACGGCAAGGTCATTCGGATCAACGTGCCACCGCTCACCGAAGAGCGCCGCAAAGAGTTCTGCAAGCTCGCCTCGAAGTACGCCGAAGAAGGCAAAGTGGCCCTGCGCAACCTGCGCCGCGACGCGATCGACAAGATCAAGAAGCAGGAGAAAGACGGGGACTTTTCTGAGGATCAAAGCCGCGACGAACAGGACGGGGTGCAGAAGACCCTCGATAAGTTCATCGCCGAACTCGAGAAGCACCTCGCCGACAAGGAAGCCGACATCCTCAAGGTGTGAGCATCGGTTCTGATCGGATCCACGACACACTGATCGTCGGATCCGGGGCTGCTGGTGGTGCAGCAGCAGCCCACCTTGCGGCGGCGGGCCATGACGTTGTCGTGCTGGAACGCGACACAGAGCTGCGAATCAAACCCTGCGGAGGAGGCATGGCGTCCTCGGTTCAGCAGTGGTTTCCCTTTTCGCTCGAGCCGGCTGTGGAGCAGGTGATCCGCCGCGTTGACTTCAGCTGGTGCCTGAACGACCCGGTGATTGCAGAGCTGCCGGGGGAGGCACCGTTCTGGATCGTGTGCAGGGAGCGGTTGGATCAGTTGCTGATCGAGCAGGCTATTCAGGCCGGTGCAGAACAGGTCAAGGGTGTTGACGTGAATGATGTGTCCCGTACAGGAAACATCTGGATCGTGACGTCGACGGATCACCGTCAATGGCGCGGACGAAGCGTGGTGATTGCTGACGGCTCTCTGTCCCCCTGGCCACAACGGCTTGGTCTTGGCGCAAAGCAACCGCAGATGGCCACCACCATGTCGGTGCGACTCGAGGGCCAAGGCAAACTCAGCGATGGCACCACCCGCTTTGAATTCGGGCTGGTGAAACAGGGTTTCGCCTGGGCCTTTCCCCTCGCGGGTGGTGTGAACATCGGCGTGGGCAGCTTCATCGGCAAGCAGGACGCCGACCCGGAACAGGTGCTGGCTGAGCTGCTGCCGGATCTGGGCTTCTCCGCCGATGCCGGCCTCCGCCAGCGCGGTCAACTGAGGGTCTGGAACGGTCATCACCGCCTCCATGGCGACGGCGTTGTGGTGGTGGGCGATGCGGCATCCCTCTGTGATCCATTTCTGGCGGAAGGGTTACGCCCTGCCCTGATGAGTGGCTGCGAGGCGGCACAACATCTGAACCGATGGCTCAAGGGGGAGAGTCAGGATCTGCGGGGCTACAGCCGCAGCATGCGGGAGCGCTGGGGTGAGTCGATGGCCTGGGGGCGGCGCATCGCCCAGGTGTTCTATCGCTTCCCCGGTGTGGGGTATCAGCTGGGGATCAAGCGGCCCACCGCACCGCGGCGCATTGCTCAGATTCTCTCCGGGGAGATGGGCTATGGCGACATCGCCCAACGGGTGATCAAGCGGCTGCTGCTGCAGCGCAACTAAAGACCGAGACTGAGCTGCTGGCTGCCGTTGTCGGGCTGCTGTGGTTTACGCCGGCGG
>MDTE01075872.1_pt1 | contig 11274 bp, 8 predicted proteins | sample 811231 | NCBI WGS metagenome assembly MDTE01 (sample SAMN05326651, study PRJNA326480) | marine metagenome | isolation source: seawater | place: Indian Ocean: Red Sea | collected 2010 | reverse complement strand
TTAAGATACGGGTTAATTCGCCAGCTCAATTTTGCCTGACTAGTAAGTTGCTCACTCCATGACATCGGTACCCAATCAAATTGGTTATTCGAGATAAGACTATCAATCAAAAGACCTAGATCATCATCATCAGCAGGGACCAAACCATTTCCTAGTCCAACAGACTCATCAATAATATAATTATTTAAGCTATCAACCCAGGTAAAGGAATTAGGATGAAAGACTCGCTGACCATAAAGATATCCGTCGTTTGTTTTCTTTCTTCCAGAAATAAAAAAAGAAATCTTCCCTGGCCAAATTGGACCTTCAAAATTAGCTTTAAAATCCTGAATCTTGCTTAAATCGAAAGAATTTAATTGAGGAAAAAGATTTATTTGACTTGTATCAAAAGATACCCCTGCTCCTACGGTAGTCACATCAAGCTGTTGCCCATTTGATAAATAACCACCAGCACTTGATGAAAAACTACCAGAGAATTTTGAATAGTCACCATCCTTGGTTACAATATTAACAATTCCAGACATTGCCTGGCCATATTCAGCATTAAATGTTCCACTAATGAATTGAAGCTCTTGGATTGCATTATTCTCAATTTCAATAGCCAGTCCAGAACTATAAGGGTCCGTTACAGAAATTCCATCAACCATATAAGAAATTTCACCACCTCGGCCACCACGTACATGAATCTCACCACCAGTTGAAACTACACCGGCCTGAAGAGCTAAAACATCTTCAAATTCTTCAACTGGAAGCATATCTACTTCTTCACTACTTATATTAGCCTGAGAATAAGTTACGTCAGTTTGAATCATTGCTCGCTCAGCTTGCACTACAACTTCATCTAAACCAACAGCACTGCTATTTAGTGAACCATCTACAGTCGATGTCAAATCCAACTTGACACGAACGTCATTAACAATTAACGGTTGATAGCCTATCATGGAAAATCTTATTGAATATGTACCAGGAGGTACTTGTAAAATAAAATATTTACCATTTAGGTCTGTAGCAGCTCCGAGTGGTGTTCCATCTACCATCACATTTGCACCAATTAATGGTTCGCCAGTATCCTTACTTGTAACCGTACCAGAAATTTTACCGGTTGTTCCTCCAAAAAGTAATTGGAGTGTGAAAATAAGGGCCAGTACAATACTGGCCCTTTGTTTTTTAATGGATATAACCAAAAATATATATTCTAAGTTTACTAGCTACTTAACAAAAATAAGTTTTTTCACTGAATGAAATTCAGTTGATTTCATTTCATAAAAATACATACCTGTAGGCAAAATTTCTCCACTATCAGAAGTACCATTCCATGATACATTATAGCTACCTTCATTTAGATTACCATCCATTAGTGTTGCCACTTTCTGCCCCATAATATTATATATTGATATAGTTATATTTGTCTCTGATGCAACATCAAACTGGATCTTTGTTTTAGGATTGAATGGATTAGGATAATTCTGATGTAATGCAAACTCAAATGGAGCTAAACTATTTTCATCAATACTAACAACGACTCCAACACCTACATTAACATTTATATTTCCAGCATTAGAAGCAATAATAAGTTCATCTAATTCAGAAAACCCATCATAAGTTCCATAGACTCCAACCGTAACTGTAATAGAATCATTAGCCGATAATGCAGTACTATTATAGGTTGCAACACCTTTATATGGAGACACAGTGATCCATGTGAAATCGTCACCTTCTTTAACAGCAACATTATCCAAAGCTACACCATAGCCCCATTCACCTTCACAGTCATGATAATTAAATGCAACTTTAAATGTAGTAGCCCCTCCAAGATGTGGAGTAATATTATACATATAGGACTGCCACTCCCATCCTGTGGCTAGAGTTGAGTCTAGCACTATCCATGAAGCACCATCATCTACAGTAGCCCAAACTATAAAATCATCTCTATATGCATTACCTGTCCAGCATGGTCCACCTGGATTAGGAAAAAATGCATCAAATAATAAAAAGACAGGATAATTATCACCACCTGTTACTGAAATTTCATTAGAAACAAGCCAAGCGTCTGTAGTCCCAACACCTTCTCCAATGGCATCATCATTTACATAAGCAAAATTGCCACCATCATCAGGTACTTCAACTGGAAAGTATTGCGAAGATGCTCCAGAAGAATCGCCAACCCCCCAAAGAGCAAGAAATCCACCGGGATCTGTAAAGGTTGCGAACGATCCTTCCATTGGATCTGTTAACACATCGAAAGCATATTGAACATTAGATAATTCAACCCCAGTAATATTATATGGAGTTGAAAGGGTATCAAAATTTCTTATTGTAAAAGTTCTTTCTTCATATTGACCTGAAGCTAATTCATCAAAATTAATTGCAGCTGGGTTAATTTGAAATGGACCCTGAGGAGTGGCACAAGAAACAGCAGCTGATTCAGATTCACCTTCATCATATACTGCCTTAACTTCAAAACAATATTCTGTACCATTTTCTAAACCCGTAGCGGTATACCATTCGTTTGATGTGGAGTCGATCAAAATACCGTTCGCATAAATATTAAATTGAGTGAGTGTTCCACAACCAGCATAAGATTCATCATTATTACCCGATACCTTAATCTCATCAACAAACCAGGCTTCTCCGTATCCAACAGAATCATAGTACCTGAAAGCAACATGAATAATATTTCCCACATAATCATCTAAGCTTCCAGAAATAAAATAGAAATCTTCACCAATACTATCGGGATAAGAAACATAGACTATCTCCCAGGTTTCTCCACCATCAATAGATACTTCTACCATATTTGAATCATTCACATCTTCAGGATATGTATATGCTTCAATAAACTCAAGAGAAGCAGATGTCATATTCGTTAAATCAATTGCTTCTGTAATTAAACGACTATCAACTGGAGTAGCATTTGCAGTATCTAAACCAGAATAACTTGCATAAGCACTATAATCATCATTCTCACCATCATTACAAGGGTACATTCCTGATCCACAAGAAGCTTCAGTGCTATCAGAATATCTAAACCATCCACCAGTACCACTATCTACAACATGATCAATGGTCATAGTCATATCAGTAGTTGCGGTTGAACAATCAGGAAAGCAATTAAATGATAAAACATCTCCAAAATCGTTAGTTTGCTCCCATTCAAGATATACTTCTTGATCGAAAAAGAATGTTTCTACATATTCAGGAGGGCAAAGGGATTGAGCAATACTGAAAGATACTATAAAAAGATTAATACAAAAGAATTGTAACGATTTCATCATAAATGCTCCTCTATTCAATTAGATTTTTGTTAGAAAGGAAGACTAAAGGTAAAATGATAAATTATTTTTTTCCACAATATTTTAAAAATATCGTTTTGTCTTAGTTTTCCATTATTTTTGTTATTATCAGATAATAATTAGATATACTTTATCAAATGGTCTATTTACCTTTAGAATATTTTATTACCATTCTATTAACGATTGGATCCCAAGCATATTGATTTGGATCTGAATCATCAATCATATACCAATTACCATTGGCTGTATCAAAAAGCGTAACTTCATCATCAATAATTTTTAATTCGTATCTACCTATAGATTTCATTTCAAACTCTTCTTTAGTATAAGATGCACCTATAAAAACAAAAATAGCTACAATGAGAATACTACCTGTGATTAAACCCTGCGCGAATGATTTCAAGATTAACTCCTATTTATTGTAAAATAATTTAACCAACATCTATCTAGTAATAAACAATAGTATCAAAGTAACAATTGAAATTTCTTAATTGATTACTTTAATAGAACCATCTTCTTACTTTGTCTAAAGCTACCAGCCTGAATAACATAAACATATATACCACCAGATACTATATTCCCTAATTTATTGGTACCATCCCATGACAAACTATGATAACCGGCTTTTTGATGAGAATTTGATAGTACTATAATTTCACGACCCATTATATCATATATTTTTATATTTACTAATGTTGGATTTGGGATACCATAACTAATCTTAGTTGTTGGATTGAAGGGATTTGGATAATTCTGAGCAAGATGGTAATCTGCTGGTATTCTTTCTATATCTACTGATGCCATTGCATCTTCTACAGTCAATTCTACATCTACAGTATCTTGATGATCAGTTGTTAAACTTTTTACCACCACTTTTGATTCATATAACCCAGGAATCATATCATTTGCATCTATCTCAATATCTATTGATGAACTCTCCAAATGATATACATAACCAGATGAATTAGAACTAATCCAAGCTGGAACAATACCTAGACGAATATCATCTAAGGCAGCACCAGAAGCCCAATTCCCATTATCATTAGAATGAAAAGCTATATCAACAACTTCTCCTGCATAATTATTTAAGTTTATTGTCTCTTCTACCCACTGTTCAGCATTGCCTTCCCAATAACCTAGATTTAATAATTCAGTAGAAGTCTCCCAATTATCTAAAGAAATCAATACATGAAAAGTTTGACCATAACCCGCTGTAAAAAATCTTGAGAAAAATAGTGTTATCTCTCCTTCAGGTAGAGTCAAAGGTCCAGTAAAGAGTTTATCATTCGAGCCATCACTATTACATACATCATCGTTGGTAGTAATATAATGACCATTTCCTGCAACAATTGGAAAATAAGTACTTGAAGCGTCTTCAGAAATAAACCACCCAGGATTTTCACAATCAGCATTTGTTACTGAACTCCAACCTTCTGGTAAATTTTCATCGCTAAAATCAATATTAAATTGAAAATCAGATCCTGCGTACGACTGATAATTAAGTACCGATCCTTCTTCTCCATTATTGATGACACTAAAAGCGAAAGTTGTTGTCGTATCATTTGATACACTCAATGCAATGAACTCATCAGATAATTGAAGAGCAGGTATATTATTATTTTGAATAGTAATAATACCATTATTTATATCAAAAAATATATTATCAGCAGCACGAACCATTAGCCGTGCTGAGTTAGTTGGTATCATTGGCGGAACATTAAATGTATACGTGCCAGTATTTGGAACGTCTTCAGCTATAATAAAATTAAAATTATCATCTCCATCTATAGATAGAAAAATATCTACTAATTGACAGTTAACACTATCAGGATTATCAGTATCAGCCACATCCCATACTACGGTTTCTTCTTGTCCTACTTGCCATACAGTTGAATCTTGTTGTGATGTAATGCGAAAAGGACCCGCTGTACCAGCAACAAAAAATGTGAGATTCTTGTGATTTAGAGATCCCGCATAAGGATCATTGGTTCTAACAACTAAACGCATATTCATCTCTCTAGATCCAAATGGTAGTTTCTCTACTGTTAGCATATCACCAGTATATGGAGAGGGAACAGCAGTCTCATATTCATTATCTAAAATACTATTCATATCTGGAAATGTTCTTCTATAACCATCCTGACTAGGTTCTACTGGAGTAAATAAAGAGCCCTGTTGTGAATCTGGGAAATATGGGAGTTCAGGTTCATTAGCATCTGTCCAATACTGTATATCAGATGACTCATTGGATTCCCAGTTAAACGTATACTCATCATACATAGGCGAGCTATAGCCTTCTAGTTCAAAAGGAGTCCCTTTAGGAATAATAAATCCTCCTTCTGGTAAAACTAGATCTGGTATCGTATTATTAGTTTGTTCCGTCTGATAGCCACCAATATAATGTGAGTTTCCATATGGACCCAGAGTGCTCCTATAGTTCATTACCTGCTCAGTAGTATGAGTTGAAAACATTGCACCAGTATTAAATAAACTCCAGTGCATAATACTACCTCCGATTGAAGAGCGTATCCCATTTTCTGTTACTGCATTGTGGGGAGAACCAAAATTATGTCCTGTCTCATGAATGAAAATGTAAAACTCCGGTAAATTTGCTGATGTTGCCCCAGGAACGTATGCTAGACCCCCAGGATAACCTTCATCAAATAGCGCTCCATAATCCCAAACTCGTACCGCATCTTCCGCATCCCAACCACCCGGGCCAATATAGGAATCTAAAACAGATTCAACCTGCTCTAATTCACAACCAATAGTAGACCAAGCATCTCCACAGTCCTGCTTAAACTCATCTGGAGCAGGATTATCTGTGGTAAAAATAATTACATCATTATTCTCTACAATTTGCAAGTGAAAACTAAAATCTCTGATGGTAATCTGATTGGCCTGATTAATCATTGCAACTAACCAAGTCAAACCACCTTCAACAGTACCATCAGCCCTATTGTTGGTAACATCTTCAGTCAAGATTGAAGCGAATCTATAAGTCACTAATTCAATACCAACAGGGTTACAAGGTTCATCAGTACCAATACAATCAGGAAAATCAGTAACATCCCTTTCAGATTGACTCACTGTTTCCTTTATATTGCATGTCATTTCAATATCTTCAATTGATTCTCTACTAACCTGAATAATATTATTATCGGCATTTAAATTGAATGATTCAAAAAAAGAGTCACCTGTCCCAGAGATTGTCATTCCGATTAATATATTATTATTAATAATGATACTAGCTCTATGAGATGGGTTTTTAATACCAAATCCCATATAACTCTTTATGGTTGGAAATCTACTTGATAAAGCTGGCGCCATAACAGTTGTCTCAAAAAATCTATATGTAACTAAATCACCATTTACTGATGGCATTTTTAAATAAGTCGAAGAACCAGCGCGCTCATCTATATGTGGAGAACTCAATAAAGAATGCTTCATCTGTTCAAAATCTACCATCACTGAAGCATTATCAAAATTTGTACTCATAACTGTCCACGGATTATCTATTATATAAGATGGGCTATCTATCGCAACTATTCGTTGTTGAAGTAGTAGTAATAATAAAACTGGTAAAAGTAACGAATTAAAATTTCTTTTCATTTTAGATATAAATCCTATTTTAATATTTAAAAACTTATTTGATTAATGCTTGTAGCCATTGACCTTGCTGATCTTGGAATGGATTTCCAAGTGGTTCCCAACCTTCTTTCATTAATTTATTAACTTTTTCAACTAGGTCTTCTTCATATTCAAGTTTTGTATTCAGATATTTGCTTGTTATAATGATATACTCAGTTTTCATAGTAGACTCCTATTTGAAATTTTTTAATAATATTATTAACTATAATGTGTCTTATTTTAGTCATAAAAATTTCATATTATTATATAATTCATCATTATTGCAACATGGAATATATTTACACAGTACATAATTGATACTACGCCATTACTACTATTCATTCATAATATATTTTCTATTATCTAGATTTCATCCTAAAACTAAAAAAACTTACGAATATGAGATTTTTTCTATCTAAAGGCTAAAATTATTTTAAGAATATCATTTTTTTAATATGACGAAAACTTCCATAATCTATTTGATATAAATAGACTCCTGTACTTACTTGATTACCAGTATCATCCTTTGCATCCCACTGAATCATTTTATAACCTGCTGTCTGCTGTTCATTGAATAGTGTACGCACCATCATACCTTTAATATCATATACTCTGATATTCACAAAACCATCTTCTGGTAAATCATATTGAAGCATTGTGGTTGAGTTGAAAGGGTTTGGATAGCTTGGCAATACAATGAAAGAATTAGGACTATTTTTTTTTTTAACATCTACGCTGGATGGACAATAATTACCATCTGGAGCGAGCTGCGGGAGTTTATTAGCTAGATCAGTAACCATATTAAACATGAGAGTATCAGTATTTTCAAATAATTGTGGCGAACACGGTTCCCATTCATTGGCGATACCTGCACATGTTTGGGGGTCAGAGAGAATATCCATATTCGTAACAATACACCAATATAAATACTCCATAGACATGCACTCATAATCACAGGTCCAGTCATCATAATGATACCAAGAATCTTCCGGATAGGTATCCGGGAAGGTGATAAATTGACCACCTCGCGCTACATCCATAGCATCGGTAAGATACGATGAATTTGGCTCTAAGGCATAAAGTGCAGGATAGACTTCCACATGCCCACACGCATTAATAGTATGTAATACTTCTTCTACTGTTGCATCATCTCCCCAATGACCTGGCTGATCTGGATCAATTTCATTTCTGAATACTACAGCACCGGTACATCCATCTTCATCTAAGTTATTAAAAAATGTTTCAATAGCATTGCCATTTTCAGATTGAAATACTGGCATCACAGTATTGAATTCTATGAGCGAAGATTCAATCAGCGGATCATCAACATTCCCATCTTCATCATTGTCTAATAATTCCGCTGCCACTGCTGCAACGTGTAGTATCTTTTCATCAGAGATGTTAGCTTCTGCATAAATTTCAATACAGTCTAAAACGTTCACATATCTTGAGAAAACACCAAAAGCAGGATGGTTTGGGTAAGGGTTATCTTCTAATTCAAAACAAACATCATTATTTGCATAGAGATTGGCTATAAAAGCTAGTATTGTTATAAATAATTTTTTCTTAAAAACATTCTGCACTGTATTTTAATATAGTATCCATCTAATTAAAAAACTCCACAAATTTTTACCATAAAAAGATTAATATTCTAAATCAGTGTATTATAAACGTATATCCAAACTTTATGATTATACTTATAATTAGCAAAATAAACCTTAGCGACCATAATAAAGTCCGAATCCAGTTTAGACTTACTAATTTATTTATGGTTAATCTATTGTAACCAATTAGTAGATTTTGATGTAATCCGGAAAAAATAAAACCAGTCACTAACCAAATAACTATCAATAACATCATCGATACTAAAAAAAATACTTCTATATTTTTTATGAAATATATTAAATATATTAAACCTGATAAGGCTTCGATTATCATCACAGGGACCACAATAATAGAGATTCTTTTTATATGAAAATTTTGGAAAGAGCGATAATTACTGGTATCAACAAAACGGAATGATGGATAATGTACAAGTTGTATTATCCATATTATTCCAAGCATTACAGATGTAGCTAAAACGTGAATTAAAAAAATATAGGTCAATTTATGTAATTAATATTATGTTAGAATCTAAAACTAAATTGTTATTAATGCTGAAGTCATATGGACTTTAAAAATAAACCATAACCTATATCTTACTAATATGGATACATACAATAATCTACAAAGAAGCCCCTCTGGTCTGATATAGGTTATCGGAAAAGCTAAACCGCTTCACAATTCCAAACCTCGACACAATTGAGGGGCATCTTTAATTAAGTATGACTATGCGTCATGAACATTCATTCGAGCTCCTGCCCAAATTGCTAGTCCGAATGCGGTTTTATTAACTAAATCCGCAATATTATATACAATATTGACCGTATCTAAGCTTGCACCATTACCTAGGTATCCCAAATAGTAACCTATTGGATAAATGGCCCATCCTACAGTAAGAATAATTCTAAGACTATTAAATGCAAATTGACCACCTTTGTTATTACTTGATGCGCTGAGTTTTGATGCTTGTCCTGAAAAAACTTCATAGATTATGTATAGCCATGCAAGTGTACCAATAATAAAGGATAAGAAAGTATTAAATAGCCCTGCCTCTCCCATGAATCCGAAAATTAACATTACGAGTGATGCTCCTAGGAGTTTCCAAAAAAGCATTACAGGTACAATGGTTACCGCAGCTAGAATTAAATAAAACTCTACAATCTGCAAGGGTACCGTAATTAACCAATCAATATATCTAAAGACAGTTGTTACTTCACCTGCTAAATGAGCATCTCTCATGTACAAGTAATGCCAAAAAGCAATCCCTGTAACGAGTCCCGCTACTGTCATCGATGTTCTCCATTTCCCACTCACATCAGATCTTTCTACAAAGAAAAAGACAGTCGACGCTAACATAATCGCTGTGGCAAGCCAGAACGACATACCAACGTAATCATTAGCCATTAAAATTGAACTTAAATACATAATTTCCTCCTTATGTTCATTAGCTCTGTTAGACTATTTTAAAAGTATCATTTTACGAGTTTCGGATAAATTACCTGCTTCTACTTTAAGCAGATACATTCCTCCAGGTACATCTTGACCTAATGCATTCTTAGCATTCCAACTTATATTGTGTATACCCGCATTCTTATTGCCTTTAAATAATTCAACTATTTTGTTACCGATTAAATCATATACGTTAATTTTTACTAAAGAGTTTTCAGAAATATTGTAAGAAATAGTGGTAGCAGGATTAAATGGATTAGGAAAATTCTGTCCTACATGAAAAGTAATAGGACTAATTAATATTTCTTCAATATCGAGTTCGCTTTCTGCGCTTGGTAGTTCAACAGAGTACCCACTTGGAGTTGCTAAAACTAATGTAAACACTGAATCTGGATTTGTCGATCCGAGAAAACCTGAAGCATATACTACGCCTGTACCACCTCCAAAACCACTCAACGGTGCCGAGAATGCAGCTACAGACTCTGTTGAACCATGAGCTGTGATATCAATTGTGTAATCACCAGCTGGTACCTGTAAGTAACCTTGGTATTCACCATAAGATAGATTACTTACCAAAAGAGATCCATTCGCATAGATATCGACCGCTGGAGCATCCGTAACACCATGCATTACTTTTAATGCAAAACTATTCTCATCTTCAGCTTCTAACTCTAATCCTGAAGCTAATAGACCAAATGGATGACTGGCATTATCTAAAATACCAGAAGCAACTACTACATAATTTCCATTCGCTTCTAGTGTAAATGGGAATTCTGCTATTACTTCACCATTAGCTGGCGCTATACCTACTACTGTGTTTACTGGTAAATCTACCATACCCAAGTTATCTCTGTATTCAACATCTTCAACCGCTAAGCTTCCATTAACATGGATATCTACAGTTGGATATGGTGAATTATGGATAATTTGAACTTGGGCATTTTGGGATAGAAGCAACCCAGAAAAAACTAAAATTAACAATTTATTCATGACTTATATTCCTTATTGTTTTTAATTAAAACGCTTAAAACGCTCAATAATAACGCTCATAACGCTTACAATATTAAACTATAAAACTACTCTTTTACAACATTTTATTTTTAAAGGTGGATTCTATCTATGGAAAGGAATGGTTTTGGTTTCTTTAGCATCCCGAATAATTTGAGGACTATTAACTTATTTTTTTCTGCGACGCCTGTTTTTTCTATGTTTTTTTCTTGGGTTATAAAATTTATTCCTATTTCGCATCTTCTTTCTATTTTTGGTTTTTTCCTTGGTATATGCTTCCGCATTAATATCT
>MDTE01001944.1_pt1 | contig 11274 bp, 9 predicted proteins | sample 811231 | NCBI WGS metagenome assembly MDTE01 (sample SAMN05326651, study PRJNA326480) | marine metagenome | isolation source: seawater | place: Indian Ocean: Red Sea | collected 2010 | reverse complement strand
TGGAATATTAACAGTCAATTCCCTGGTTGCTTCTGACTCTGTACTAGTTCCTTTACAATGTGAATTCTATGCTCTAGAGGGATTAGCGCAACTTTTAAGAACAATAGAAAAAATAAAAGAAAACTTAAATCCCGACCTATTTTTGGAAGGAGTTATATTGACAATGTTTGACAGTAGAAATAGGCTTAGCGATGACGTAGTAGCTGATGCAAGGGAGCATCTTGGGAAAAAAGTTTTTGAAACTGTAATTCCTAGAAATGTTAGATTATCAGAGGCACCAAGTCATGGGTTACCTGCAATAATTTATGATCAAAAATGTATAGGGTCTTTAGCCTATATTGATTTGGCAAAGGAATTAATTAATAGATTAGGGATTTAATAAGGAATAAGGAGTAAATTATTACAAAAAAAAGATTAAAAACAGGTTTAAATATATTGTTAGGGGATGATAAAAAACCTAGAACTAATTTAAGTACAAATATCCAAAAAACTAAAATAGATTTAAGTTTAATTGAGCTTGACTCTAAACAACCTAGAAAAACCTTCGATGATGATAAATTATTAGAGCTATCAAATTCTATTAAAAATATAGGTCAGATAGTCCCAATAATAGTAAGAGAAAGTCCAAACAGCAAGCATAAATATATAGTAGTTGCAGGTGAAAGAAGATGGAGAGCTTCAAAACTTGCAGGCTTAAAAACAATTGACGTAATATTTAGTGATAAAAATGAAAAACTATCGAGTTTGACCTCAATAATAGAAAATGTTCAAAGAGAAGACTTAAATTCCATGGAAGAAGCGGAAGCTTATAACAGGCTTATAAATGAATACAACTTAACGCATGAGGAGATATCTAAATTTACTGGAAAGTCTAGAAGCTATATTTCTAACTTTATACGAATAGTAGGGCTTCCTGATGATGTTAAACAGTTTTTAATAGAAAGAAAAATTACCTTTGGTCACGCTAGGGCATTACTATCAGCAAAAAATATAAGTAAAATGGCTAATATAGTAATGAAACATCAACTAAATGTTAGACAGACAGAGGCCTTAATAAAGGAAGAGCAAAAAGAAATTAGTAAGAAAGTTATAAATAATGAAAACACTAATGAGAAAGATCCCAATATATCAGATTATGAAAAATATTTATCTTTGAAATTGGGGTATGAGGTTGAAATAAAAGATAAGAAGGGAAAAGGGGTTTTATCTGTTAAATACAAAACCTTAGATCAATTAGAAGAAATAATATCGATATTTAATAAGGAATAAAACTTTATAATACTGAGTAAGATATAAGGAACTTTCTTATCAATAAACTTGAAATATTATATTCCAACTTGCATTCTTTTTCTAATTTAAAAATCTCTGCGATTATTAAATTAATTTTCTTAGTATTTAATAGTTGTAATTGCTTTTTTATAAACTCATATCTTGAAAAATGTATATAATTTTTTATTTTATTAAAATCTTTTGAATCATTTACTTTATAAGTTAGAAGAAAATGAAAGTGATTTAGAAGGGATCTTATAACTACAATATTATTATATCCAGCATCAATTATTTTATCAAAAAAGTAGGGAGCCTTATCTGAATTGAACAAGTTATCGCATATTTTATTTATAGTAATCAAAGAGCTGTCTCCAATAGAAATTAAGACATCATTATAAGAAACTTTGTTTCCATTTCCATAAATAGAAAGCTTTTTAATTTCCTGTAGAGTTAAAAGCTTATCACTGCCTAGTTTTTGAGATAAATAATTAATGCTCTCACTATCAATTATTAAATTTAATTTTTCTGAAAATTTTTTTATTGTATACTTAATTGTGTTGTCAGTATCATGATAACAAGGAATACAAGCAAGTTTATTCTCTAATGAAAAATTTTTTACTAATACATTATTTTTCTTAAGGTTCCCGCCTTCTAATAATACAAAGTTAGAAGAAGAGGATATAGTTGAAAAAAACTTTAAATCTAAATTAAGTACAGGAGCTAAGTCTAAATCTAAATTAATTATTAATTTATTTGAAAAAATATTGGTTTGATTCACTAAGTCCAAGAAACTGTTCTTTTCAAGATCCTCTAAAGAGATCTTGACTATTTCCAAGGAGTTTCTTCCCTTTAATTTTTTTATAATTTGATATGCTCTATGTCTAACTTGACCTTTATCAGGCCCATAGACAAGAAAACCATTAAATGAATTAGCATTATTTAAAAAATCATCAAATTTGCTATTATTTATTAACATTATTCTTTTGAAAAATATATCATAAGTCTGTCTAAAATACTTTTAGAAAGATTTTCTGAAGATATTTCAGATGCTTTATTTCTAGAAGCAAGTGTAGATAAAACTTGGTTAGGGGACAATCTAAACATAGTAACCTCTTTTTCTTCAAAAGAAAAAACTAGTCTATCGTACTTAGTCTCCCTTTTATAAAGAAATATATTTGCAGTAGAGATAATTTCATAACCTGAGGTTTTTCTATCTGAGTCAGTTACAGTAGAACTAGTCTCAGTTTTTGTTTCTATATTAATTATATAGTTTATTTTTTTTCCAAAAGGGGGAATTTTTCTGAGAAGATCTTTTTGAACAGCCAAAGACATTTTTTTTTTATCTGTAGTAATAGCAACATTCTTCAATTTTTGATTCAGGGTGGTATGGTTTTGATAGAGAGGTGTAAATCCTGAACAGCTACTTAGAAAAACTATAATAAAAAGCAGAAAAAAAAATTTCATTATATTACTATACTGAAAATCTTATTTGGTACAGTAATAATTTTCTTAATTTTATTATTTCCCACGATTTCTTTAATAGCTTCTTTTCCCATAAGTAACTCACTTGTTTCTTCAATAGACAAGTCTTTTGGCACCTGTAATACTAACTTCTTCTTCCCATTTATTTGAATAACGATATTTACATTACTATCACTTATAAATTTTAAATCAGCTTTAGGCCAAGCTTGTTCGCTTACCAAAGATTGTTTATATCCTATTTTTTTCCATAGCTCTTCCGCTAAATGAGGAACCATTGGAGAAATTAAAATAACCCATTTAGTAAGAGAAAACTTTAAAGCAATTAAATCTTCTGTATTACAAGTATTAACATTAAAAGAGAGAAATATATTAGAGTACTCTCTTATTAAAGCTATAGAAACATTGTATTGAAAGCTATCAAGACTTCTAGTAATTTTATCAATATAAAAGTGAGTTTTTTCTCTTAGATGAATAGTTTTTTTATCCTCGTAATTGTAGTTTTCATGGTAGGAAATATTATTTAAAGGCAAATTATTAAAAAACTTCCAAATTTTTATTAGATACTTATTTGACCCATCGATACCACTATTAGTCCATTCTAACTTTCTTTCAGGGGGACTATCGGACAACATAAAAAATCTTGCTGTATCTGCTCCATATTTTTTTATAATATTAACAGGGTCAACTATATTTTTCTTAGATTTAGACATTTTTTCTGACCTAAACTCTTTTACTTTTTTCCCAGTTATTTTATTAAAAAGCTGACCTGTTTCCTTTTTTATTATCTCTTCAGGGTAAACCCAGTTATTATCGGAGTCCTGATATGTCTTGTGACAGACCATTCCTTGACAAAAAAGACCTGAAAAAGGTTCTTTAAAATTTATTTCGCCCATAGAATGTAGGGCTTTAACAAAAAACCTAGAATATAATAAATGTAATACGGCGTGCTCAATACCTCCCACATATTGATGAACAGGAGACCAATCATCAACTAAACTTTTATTTATTGGGTTGTCATGTAAAGGGTCTATAAACCTTAAGTAATACCAAGAAGAATCAAAAAAAGTATCTAAAGTATCAGTTTCCCTAATTGCAGAAAGGCCAGTTTTTTTACAAGTAGTATTCTTCCAATTAGGGTGCTCTTCTAAAGGGTTTCCTTTTTTCTTGCTAAAATCCACATCATCAGGCAAAAGAATAGGCAGTTCACTTTCTTCGACTGGAAGCACCTTTCCGTCTTCTCTATATATAATAGGAATTGGACACCCCCAGTATCTTTGTCTAGATGCACACCAATCTCTTAATCTAAATTTAGTTTGTAGTGTACCGCAATTAATTTCTTCTAATTTTTTTATAATTTTTTCTTTAGCTTTTTCAACGTCAACATTATTTAAAAAGTCAGAATTTATAATCGTTCCAGGCCCTGTATAAGGAAGCTTTGTTATTTTTTCTTCATAGGGCTTAACTACTCTTATAATAGGCAGTTTATATTTTTCCGCAAATAAGTAATCCCTATCATCATGTGCAGGGACGCCAAAGATTGCACCTGATCCATATGAAGAAAGAACATAATTAGCAATATATATGGGTAATTCTTTTTTTGTAATAGGATGTCTTGCAAGCAGATTAGTGAAAACTCCTTCTTTAGGACCCTTATCTATCATTTCTTCATTAGAAAAAGTTTTTTCCCATTCTTCTATGAATTTTTTTATATTATTGTCAGACTTTGAAAGAAGTTTTGATAGTTTATGGTCAGGGGCTATTGCCAAAAAAGATGCACCATATATTGTGTCAGGCCTAGTAGTATAGACATTTATTACCTTTTGCGTTACTACTTTTTCGACCTTTTTCTCATTTATAATTTCAAATTGAATTTCTGCACCAACAGATTTACCAATCCAGTTTTTCTGCATAACTTTTACATTTTCAGGCCAATTATGAAGTAAATTTAAATCAGATAATAATTCATTTGAGAACTTAGTTATATTTAAAAACCACTGATTTAGAAGTCTTCTTTCCACTTTAGCCCCTGATCTCCAGCCCTTTCCGTCAATTACTTGTTCATTTGCTAGAACTGTATTTTCTACTGGGTCCCAGTTTGCCCAAGCCTCTTTTTTGTATAATAGGTTTGCTTTGAAGAATTTAATAAACAATTTTTGTTGTTGTTTAATATATTCAGCATCACAGGTACTTATCTCTCTATCCCAATCGTATGATATGCCCATCATTTTTAATTGTTCCTTCATGTTTTCTATATTTTTATTAGTCCAGGATCTGGGATGGATATTATTTTCAAATGCGGCATTTTCTGCGGGCATTCCAAATGCATCCCATCCCATTGGATGAAGAACGTTAAATCCACAAGCCCTTTTATATCTAGCCAATACATCTCCTAAGGTGTAAACTCTAACATGTCCCATATGTATTCTTCCTGAGGGATAAGGAAACATTTCTAATACGTAGTAGTTTTTTTTATTTTTGTCTTTACTGACTCGGAAAATATTTTTTTTTCGCCAAATGTTCTGCCAATTTTTCTCTATGGTGTTTGCATGGTATTCAGAATTATTTTCATTCATTATACAAACGGCTAAATATTTAACTCTATTGCTCTTTGAATTATTTTACGTTCAATAGCAACAGGCTTTTTACTATCTATATTTTTATTAACCCATCTATTTTGTTTTATTATTTGCCTATGAACCGTTACTTTTACAGAGTCAGCACTAATAGCTTGAGAAAGAAGCAGCACTGTAATTTTAAATCTTTCAGAAGGTTTTTTTTCACTTGTGTACCAATCAGTAATTATCAAACCACTTCTTGAGTCAACATTAGATAACGGAAATGATGATAATACATCCAGTGAAGCTTTCCACAAAGGGCTCTTAATAGAAACTACTCCAAAGCTTCCTGTCTCCGCTTCATCTCTATTTCCTCCTATTATCCCTGATAAGAATTCTCCGCCTTGTTTCATCTGACCGAGTCTAGATTTATCTTTAGGGTTGTATACTATTTCTTCCGTTGTAAGTTTTCTTGTATCACCACCACAGGACAGCAGGGTCAAAGCAAAAAAAGTAATTACAATAATTTTTAAAAGTATATTAAAGACCATTTTCAAATGAAATTATAAAAAAAAAGGAGGGCTTATGCAACCCTCCTTTTGTATTAACTTATATTTTTTGGTTGTAAGGTAGGTCCTTTAGAAACCAAAAGAAAGTTTAGCTAATGTTACATCAGCTTCTGTGTCTTTTAAGCCATCTGAACCATCAGTTTCTTCCTTATTACCATGAGCAACTTCGATCACTACTCCGCCACCTAGGTTATATCCTACACCAAAAATATCCATTTCAGCTGTACTTGCTGAAGCATTAGTACCTTCTTTGAAAGAAGTTTCTGTACGTACATAACCTAATGATATATTACCCATATCATATCTAAATGCATATACGCTACCTTCACCGTCACCATCAACAGTTCTAGATACTAATTGTCCTGAATCACCATAAGTATGATTCTTGTAAATTGCAGTAACTCCAGCGAAACCAACTTTAGCTGAATATACTTGAGCATCTAAGTCGTTGTATTCTGCAGCACTTATAATTTGAGTATTACCTTGAACAGCACCGTATGTTAAACCAATATCAACACCTTCAAAGTTACCATTATAAGCTAATGCTACATCAATCACGTCGTCATAATTAGTTGCAGTACCGCCATTACAATCTACATTACTTGAGGCAGCTGTATTTTTTTCCATACAACTTTCGTATGAAATAGCTAGCTGGAAACCTTCATACACATTACTCATGTATCTCATCTTCATTCCGTCTAAAGCATATCCAGCTTCGTCAAATGCACCATAACCACCAGTAGCACCTCCACCTGTAGGATAATAACCAAATGCGTTGTTATCAGGTTCTGCTGTTGGAATTAGTGTAGTACCTCTGTTGTGAATCATAGTTCCTGCTGAGAAAACGTTACCTATAGACATTGTTCCAAATCCGCCAGAAAAACTTACTGAATTTTCATTTACAGCAACTGTTCTAGTATCTGTATCTGAAGAACCACCATCTTTTGAAATAGCATACACACCTGTTACAGCAATTCCGTTATCAAGAGTGGTTGTTGCTGTAGCAATCAAACGAGTAAATCTACCGTTTGAGAGACCACTTCTAGCATTATCAGTCTGTGTAGATTGCTCAAGTCCTACAGCAGTTGTTTGATCAACAGAAACCGCGTAGAACTCCTGATAGCCTGATAGGCTAAGTTCTGCTTTAGCAGTAGTTAGAACGAAAGCTCCAAAAACTACTAGTAAAGCCGTAGTTAAAATTTTTTTCATATAAAATCTCCCGTAAAATTATAAAAAGTACGTTAATACTGCCTTTAATAATAATTATTTAAGTGGTAAAGACAACATAATTGTATCGTATCTTTAAAAAAAAACTAAATTAAGTTGTATTTTTGCAACAGTAAAAGTTTTAAAAAAAATTTTAATCTAAGTGAACGTTTTGCAGCGTACAAATGTTATGTCTAATTTTAAAAGCATAGAACTAAATTCTCTAGATAGAAAGTTTTTCAATAATGCTATGAAAACAGGCGTTCTTACAAAAGATGAGGAGAAGAACTTAGCAGAAAACTGGGCTTTAAGGGGTGATAAAAAATCGATGCATAAAATTATTAGAGCCTACTCTAAGTTAGTGATAGCGTACGCAATGAAATATAAGAATTATGGGCTTTCTATAACTGATCTAGTTCAAGAAGGACATATTGGTTTAATGCAAGCTATAGCAAAGTTTGAACCACAAAGAGATATTAGATTTTCCACATATTCTGGATGGTGGATAAGGTCATCAATTCAAGATTATGTATTAAAAAATTGGTCTATAGTAAGGACAGGAACAACGGCTTCTCAAAAATCATTATTTTTCAGTTTGAGAAAACTAAAATTAGAATTGATGCGCTATGAGAAAGATCAAAACAAATTAAGATTGTTAGTAGCAAAAAAACTTAAAGTAAAACCAACTGATGTAGAAAATATGGAAAATAGATTCTCTGGATCAGATAAATCGCTAAATGCTAAAGTATCTGAAAGTTATGACCAAGAAGTAGGAAATTTTATAGTCGATGAAAAATGCTTAGGTGAAACAGATTTAGTGGAAAGACTTGATTTAGTTAGAAAAAGGTCTTGGTTTAAGAAAGCTATGAGAGAATTAGGTGTTAGAGAAAGTAAAATTATTGCACTTAGACATTTAAGTGACGATCCTTTAACCTTAGAAAAGCTTGGGGAACTTTTAAAAATTAGTAAAGAAAGAGTAAGGCAAATTGAGAACAGAGCAATAAAAAAATTAAAAGGCATGGTCAAACAAATATCATCACGTGCAAGATTTGGAGATACTAGTTAGATAGTTCTTCTAGCACATAGTTTAATATATTTCCTTGTTCTATGTATCTAAATTCTTTGGCCGTATCAATTCTAAGTATACCTAACAATTTAAATATAACTTCATTACTAAACTGGTCATAAATACTTATTTCTACTTCTTTAGTATCAACTTTTTTTATTTTCTCTACATCTAAAGTGACATTAACAATTTCATTTCCCTTTAAGTTCAAGTCTTGTATTTTATACCCAGAATTTAATTGAATTGGTAAAATACCCATTCCAATTAAATTGGACCTATGAATGCGCTCGAAACTCTCGACAATAACAGCTCTTACTCCTAAAAGTTTTGTACCTTTTGCTGCCCAATCTCTTGAGGAACCAGTTCCATATTCCTTTCCAGCAAATATTACTAAAGGGGTATTTCTTTTTTTGTATTCTTCTGCAGCTTCATAAATTGTCATTACTTTGCTATCAGGAAATAACTTTGTATAGCCTCCTTCCTTTTCAGGAGTAATTTTATTTCTTAATCTAACATTAGCAAAAGTTCCTCTTACCATTATATCATGACTTCCTCTTCTTGCTCCATAAGAGTTAAAGTTTTGTTTATTTACTTGCTTTTGGTTTAGGTATTCACCAGCAGGGCTTTCTTCTTTAATAGACCCAGCGGGTGAAATATGATCTGTAGTGATAGAATCTCCCAATAGAGCTAGTATTCTTGCTCCTTTTATATTTTTTAGATTATTTTCGGTCAAACTTTTATCAGATAAAAAAGGAGGGTTTTGTACATATGTGCTGGCAACGTTCCAATTATAGGTAGAACTTTCTAAGGCTTCTATTTTATTCCAGCTTGAATTTTTGTTTTCAACATTTTTATATCTGTTTGTATACAGTTCTGACTCTATTGTATTTAGAAGGGAATTAACTAATTTAGAGTCAGGCCAAATATCTTTTAAAAAGACTTTTTTTCCATCTTTGTTTAACCCAAGATACTCTTTTGTAATGTCTAGTGTAGTTGACCCTAATATAGAGTACGCTACTACCAATGGAGGAGAAGCCAGCCAGTTTGCCTTAATTAATGGATGAACTCTGCCTTCAAAGTTTCTATTTCCAGATAAAATAGAGCTAACGTTCAAATTATTTCCTATAATTTCTCGCTCCACATTATTGTCTAAAGGTCCAGAGTTTCCAATACATGTAGTGCATCCATATCCAACAACATTAAAGCCTAGTTTTTCTAAGTAAAATAAAAGGCCTAGATTTTCTAAATAGTCTTTAACTACTTGACTGCCTGGTGCTAGTGAAGTCTTAACCCATTTTTTTTTGGATAAGCCTTTTTCATAAGCGTTTTTAGCTAAAAGACCTGCAGCAATCATTAAGTAAGGATTAGCAGTATTAGTGCAACTAGTTATAGCCGCTAAAACAATATCACCATTATTAAGTTTTTTAGATTGCTTTAGTTCTAAATTATTATTACTTTCTTTAATAACTTCTATACTTTTTTTATGAACATTAGAAAGTAGAACTTTATCTTGAGGTCTCTTCGGCCCTGCTAAAACAGAATGTATTTTTGATATGTCTAGGTCAATTTCCTCGTTATATAATTTTTTTATTTGAGTGGATTCATTGTAATCATACCAAAGACCCTGTTCTTTAGCATATTCTTCAACTATTAAGCAATGATTTTGACCTCTTCCAGTATTTTTGAGATATTTGATGGTTTCTTTATCTATAGGAAAAAACCCACAAGTTGCTCCATATTCAGGAGCCATGTTGGCTATTGTGGCTCTATCAGCTAAAGAAAGCATAGCTAACCCAGAGCCATGAAATTCAACAAATTTATTAACAACTCCATGATTTCTTAAAATATTAGTAATGGTTAATACTAGGTCCGTGGGAGTCGCATTACCTGATAATTGTCCATATAAATTAACTCCTACAACTTTAGGAGGAGACATAGCAATTGCTTCTCCTAACATAACAGCTTCAGCTTCAATTCCACCTACACCCCATCCTAACACAGATAATCCATTTATCATGGTTGTATGACTATCAGTTCCTACTAGACTGTCGGGGTAAATAGTATTATTTTCTTTATTATACCATACTACTTTTGCTAAAAACTCCATATTTACCTGGTGACATATTCCTACCCCAGGAGGAATTACTCTAAAGTTTTTTAGATTTTTTTGACCCCATTTCAGGAACTTGTATCTTTCTTGATTTCTTTCAAACTCCAATTCAGTATTAATTTGCAGTGCTTCTGATGAGGCATATTTATCTACCATAACAGAGTGGTCTACGACTAAATCTACAGGTTTTAAAGGATTTATTTTATAAGCATCAATTTTTGAACTTTTTTGGGCACTTTCTCGCATAGAAGCTAAATCAGCTAAAGCTGGTACTCCTGTAAAGTCTTGCATTAAAACTCTAGAAGGGTAAAAATCTATTTCCCCAAAAACATCTTTTCCCTTTAGCTTATTGTGCAAAAATTTTATTTTTTTAATGATTTCTTTTTCTGATAAAGCATTTCTTAATATATTTTCTGCCAAAACCCTATATGAATATGGAAACTCAGAACAGAAAGATAATTCTTCTTCTAAGGACTTTATGCTATAAAAATTAAGTTTGGTATTATTATTTAGTTTTGCAAGATACTTTGATTGCATTATTTACTCTTCTGAACCAGCTCCAGGTTTTTCTGAGAAATATTTGCTAAATTTATCTTCTTCATCTTTAAATTTATCTCCATCAGCAGGAGGCTCTCCCTTTTTAACAATATTTGGCCATTTTTCGGAAAACTCTTCATTTAATTTAGTCCACTTCGCAGCATTATCATCTGAGTCGGGTAAAATTGCTTCTGCTGGACATTCTGGTTCACACACACCACAATCAATACATTCATCAGGATGAATCACTAACATATTTTCACCCTCATAAAAACAATCAACCGGGCAGACCTCAACACAATCAGTATATTTGCAATTGATACAGTTATCATTAACGATATAGGTCATATGCGTTCATCTCCTCATTTTGGCCAAAACCACCGTATCTAATAATGTTATCTGGCGCGTAATGTCATTTGGCGACGAAGACGCGCACCCCTATGTATCGCAGAAATAATTATACAACAAGACCGAGCCGGT
>MDTE01175586.1_pt1 | contig 11275 bp, 9 predicted proteins | sample 811231 | NCBI WGS metagenome assembly MDTE01 (sample SAMN05326651, study PRJNA326480) | marine metagenome | isolation source: seawater | place: Indian Ocean: Red Sea | collected 2010 | reverse complement strand
TTGAGGCCCTTTTTGCTCTCTTGCAAACACAAGTTCAACGCCAAAATGCTTGTTAAAACCACTTTGATGTTAGCACTTGATGCAACTGGCGATCGGATGCGTGCGCTTACCTTCTGACACTTTGCTATATCTGATGGCTCACAGCGATCCCAGAGGCGTTTTTACAAGCTTGATGGGGCACTTGTTTGAACCCATGTATTGTGACACATGATGAGCTACCTCGATAGGGAACATGCTACACAGGTTGGTTTTGTTGGATAAGTGAGGGGCATTTTCCTTGCCCGAATCGTATGATTTTATATGCCCTACTTGATCCGTCTCATCTTTTTTATCCACTAATAAAGAGGCGGCTTTACCGATGGCACAAAGCACATCATCAACTTGATTTTCTTTTAAGATCTCCTCAACATTAGGTCCACGATAGTGATTGGTAAAGTAATTTTCACCTGCATCTAGATTGGCTACCCCAATATCTCGCTCATGCTTTGAGAACATGCCCAGGCAGACAACCGCTTGGTCTTGGTTCTCGGCGGTTCGCTTCTGATTCCAGATGTCTAACCGCTGTTCAAGGCTTTTTGTTTTTTGGTTATCGAGCCCAACGCTTATCCTAAGTACATGACGCTTATCACTAGATCTTAATTCATCAAACCCAGCGATCACCGATGCACACTTTACCGGACTCAGTCCGTTTCGGCAGACATAAAATCGACTCAGGCGGGTGTACCTAGCCAAAACCCATGACAAAATAACGAGTCGTTTCCCCAAAAACTGTAGACCTGTATTGGATAAATTGAGTATATCCAAATGCTGGAACCCACCAAGGTGCAGTAGATTGCGCATCACACGCGTGTGATGTTTTTTTTGGGCGCCGAACATCTCCTCTGTATCGGTCATTTCATCGTTGTCATCACGCTGTAAACATACATCGAGTTTATTGCCTTCTAGATGTAAACACCGAAGCTCCGGGATGGCACGGCGCATACGAGCAATTGAAAAGTTCAGTGTCGTTAATTGACAATTTGATACGTTTAGAACCAGAAGTGATGGTCTATCTGCTAAGAGAGCAGAAATATCATTGATTGATGTCGACAAGTCATTATTGCTGAGATCTAACGTTGTGATGGGATTTATCTCTAGAAGCGTCTTTAGACACCTCAAAAACCGTTTCTTGTTTTGAGAGTTGACTGTACTTGGTGTTAAAAGCGCATTCATCCTCAGCGCTTTTGTAGTATTTCCCTTTCTATAGAAATGCTTTGCCCACTGCTGTTGTGTTCGGCCCCATGGACCATACTGGATTGCATTTCGTAACGTGCTTGGTAGTTGGTTATCTGGTCGCATGTTGTTATCATAGCTAAGTGTTGACAATCTGCATAGGTCTGACAAAATAATCACCAGCAAATTTGCTGGGCTTATCTGAGAACGCATACCCTCTGTTGATTGACCATAGGGGTTTTTCGATTAGCCATGCCACAATAACTTTTGTAACACGAGGTCTAGGTATGGACTGGAAAACAACCATCGGGGCTGAAAAAGAAAAATCCTACTTTACCGATCTACAGAACCATATCAGCAATCTTAGAAAAGCAGGCAAAGTAATATATCCTCCTAAGAGCCATGTTTTTCAGGCCTTTAAATTGACTGCATTTGATCAAATCAAAGTTGTCATTATTGGCCAAGATCCATATCATGGTCCAAATCAAGCGCATGGCTTATGCTTCTCTGTGAATAAAAGCGTTCCCCCGCCACCATCACTCAAGAATATTTTCAAAGCGCTCTCGCATGACTTAGGCCATCCACCACCACCCCATGGTTGTCTGGAGTCGTGGGCGCTTGAGGGTGTACTACTTCTTAATACAGTCCTTACGGTAGAGCACGGCAAAGCCCACTCGCATGCACGCCTCGGCTGGGAACGCTTTACGGATCAAGTCATCCGCGTCATCAACGAAAAAGCTTCGAGCCCAGTTGTTTTTTTATTGTGGGGTGGGTACGCGATAAAGAAAGCAGAACTTATCGATCACCCAATGCACTTGGTTCTTAAAGCGCCACATCCATCACCCTTGTCAGCACATCGTGGTTTTATCGATTGCCGCCATTTCTCGCAAGCAAATGCTTGGCTGACGAAACACCAAGTTGCCCCAGTTGATTGGTGTATCCAATAATATGGGTGGCCTGCGCTACTAAGTCTCTGATGTCATAGTTGTGCCGAGAGCAGCATGTCACAATCTGACTCCCCACTGCAGCGAGACTGTCAAAATCAAGAAGATGCGCTTTGTGACGTAGCCAGTACGGCCATCAAAGCTTTTACCACGAAGTAAAAAACACTGCGTAAAAAACCATCACACGCGCTCACAAGCATACTCCGTTGAGAGCATAGTTGATCTACTATTTCATCACCCATAGTGCAAACTATGCTGTATGCGCTTTTTGATAAGTTACCTCGATTTTTTCGACTCCTTTGACTTGCCCCAGGGCAGTTAATAGCTTCTCATTGATGACGATTTTACGCTTTTCAGTTAATGTTAGAGCTGTTTCACCCGATACTGAAGATTGATACCAAACAAGAATGTCACTGTTTCCAGTTTCTTGGTTTCTCAGTAGCGTACTTAACTCCATTGCAGTAGACTTGGTGATCTCGTCTTCATTAACCCTGATTTGCAATGCTGGACCATGCGTTTGCCGATACTGTTCTAAGCTAATAATACTGGATATGTTGAAGCGTGCTTGGCTATTGTTGCGTCCTTCCATATAAGATCCTTCAATCACCACCACCTCGTGTCCGACTAATGCTAACTGCAACTGTTGCACTTTATCGTCAAAACAAGCCATTTCAAATGTTCCAGATGCGTCGATGATATCGATCAAGACGAATAATCGGCCGGACTTCGTTGTCATTCGTCTCTGTTTGCCTACTAGCCCTACCAGTTTGACGGTTACTTTTCTGGCTGATGGCTTAAGATTGGCCACTTTTTGAGCCCTCATCCACTTAATTTCATCGCGGTAAGGGTCTAATGGATGACCTGAGAAATACATACCAAGCACTGAGAACTCGCATGCAAGCTTATCTTTGTCTGACCAGTGTGGTGTATCGGTTGCGTAATGACACGCCATGGGTGTGTCATCTTCTTCTACCATTGAAAAAAGATCTCCTTGGCCCGAGCTTTGGTTGCGACAGTGTTGCTCTTTCTGCGATAGCACCATCTCAATAGATGCCAGTAGCACCCCGCGCGTTTGGTCTAGAGCATCGGTTGCACCGCTCCATATCAACGCCTCTAGCACTTTTCGATTGATCTTTGCATCGTGTAGCTGTACACAAAAAGTCAATAGGTTGTTAAAGACACCGTGGCCTTTACGACTCTTTTCTATCTCGCCAGCGAAACCTTCGCCAACGCCTTTGATGGCGCCTAAGCCAAATCGTATCACTCCTCTTTCTTCAACCCGAAAATAGGTGTCACTGCGATTGATGCACGGGGGCTTAATCTGAAGCCCCATGGCACGACAATCTTTGATGTAATGGACTACTTTATCGGTGTTATCCATATCTGAACTCAGCACAGATGCCATAAAATAATCAAGCCAATGGGCCTTGAGATACGCTGTCTGGTACGAAATCATCGCATAAGCAACAGAATGCGATTTGTTGAAACCATAGCCGGCAAACATCTCCATGAGATCAAATACTTTCTCTGCAATACGGGAATCAACTTGATTATCTTGGCTACCTTTCAAGAAAATATCACGTTGTTTGGCCATTTCCTCCGGTTTTTTCTTTCCCATGGCTCGCCGTAATAAATCGGCAGCGCCTAATGTGTATCCTGCCATGACTTGCGCGATTTGCATCACTTGCTCTTGGTAGACAATGACACCATAGGTTTCTTTCAAAATGGTTTCTAAACACGGATGCAGATAAGTCACCTCAGCTCGCCCATGCTTGCGGTCAATAAAGTCATCGACCATTCCGGATTGCAGTGGACCTGGCCGATATAGGGCAACCAAGGCAACAATATCGGCAAAGCAATCGGGTAATAAACGACCAATTAGTTCCTGAAAGCCCCGAGACTCGAGCTGGAAAACGGCGGTTGTCTTGCATGACTGCAGTAGTTTAAACGTTTTTTCGTCATCTAGTGGCAAATGAGCAATATCAATTTCTTTGTTACAGTTCTTGTGGACAGCTTTTAAGGTATGGTCGATGATGGTGAGGGTGCGTAGCCCTAAAAAATCAAACTTCACCAAGCCGACTTTTTCGATATCGCCCATATCAAATTGCGTGGCTTGATAAGTGCTGCCTTCCTCCTTGTAGAGTGGGCAGAAATCGGTTAATTTTCCAGGTGCGATGACGACCCCGCCGGCATGACGCCCTACATTACGAACCCGCCCCTCTAGAGTAAGCGCCATGTCAATCAGCGCTTTCACTTGTTCATCTTCTCGATACCGAGCGGCAAGATCAGGTGCTTGTTTGAGAGCATTTGTCAGGGTCATACCAAGATCATTTGGAATCAGCTTCGCAATTCTATCGACAAAACCGTAAGGATGTGCCATTACTCGCCCAACATCTCGTACAGCGGCCTTTGCTGCCATGGTGCCATGGGTGCTGATCTGCGCAACGCTCTCATGGCCGTAATGTGCTTTCACATACGCAATGACTTTATCACGGTTGATCATACAGAAGTCGATGTCAAAATCAGGCATAGAGACTCGCTCTGGATTCAAAAATCGCTCAAATAGTAAGCCGTGCGGTAAGGGATCGATATCTGTGATACCCAAAACGTAAGCAACCAAGGAACCAGCCCCAGATCCTCTGCCTGGCCCCACCGCAACATCATTGGCTTTGGCCCACCTAATGAAGTCAGCAACAATTAGAAAATAGCCTGCAAAGCCCATTTTTTCAATGATGCTCAATTCTATTTGTAAGCGTTCGTTGTATGCCTCTATTGTGAATGCCCCTACCTGATCTTTTTCTGTGGTTAGACTGAGGTATTGTTTCCGTGTGTTTAGGCCCTGCGCACTTAAATCGCCCAGGTGCTTTGCTAATGTTTCCCCTTGACTCACTGGATAGTCTGGAAGATAAACCTCACTGAACTGCATTTTCACATTGCAGCGTTTGATAATTTCTACAGAATTTTTCAACGCGTGTGGCATATCTGAAAACAAACGACTCATCTCTTCTTGGCTTCGCCAATATTGGTCTGGGCTGTATAATTTGTCATCGATGGCATCAATAACTTGGCCAGCTTGTATGCAAGCACGAATTTCGTGCGCTTGGTGTGCTTCAGGCTTGGCAAAACACACCCCGTTGATCGCTACAATGGGTAGTTCTTGTTGACTGGCAAGCATTCCTAGCTGCTTCTCCCATTGACGGCTTGCATGTGTTTGTAATCGCTGGATGCCAAAGTAATACCGATTTGGAAATCGTGTAAGCCAATGTTCCAATTGCGTTACCCGCTTTATCTGATGCACAGCTGAATAGCCTTGACTTGCAGGCTCAATTGCGATTAATCCAGCTGTGTGCTCTGTTGTAAGCCAGTCTTCGAGTATGTGTGGACGACCGTGTCTTTGCCCTGTCATATAGGCTTGCGTCATCAGCCGTGATAAGTTTTGGTACCCTTGTTGGTTCTGGCACAACAGTATTAAACGATAGGTCGACTTTGTCTCGACGTGCGAGGTTGTCTGCGCTGAATTTGATGCTGTTTGATCCGCCGAAAGACTCCCAGAAACATCCAGCTCTGCGCCAATGATTGGTTTTATGCCATTTTTTATGGCTGCTTGATAGAACTTGACGAGCGCAAACACGTTATTTATGTCTGTCAGCGCAACAGCAGGCATGGATGTTTGCTTTGCAAGCGCGATGATATCGTCCACAGTGAGTAGACTTTTCTCAATACTAAACTCGCTATACACCTGTAAGTGCACAAATGATGTTGTCGTTGTCATGCGTGCGCTTTACGTTCTTGTCATCATAGTATGATAACGGCTGGGCTCAACCAGCGCAATGACAATCATTGCTTACCGTAAGCCTATTTTGGGCGAGATGCTGATTTTTTTGGCATCTTTAGTAGCGCGAAGTGGCTGGATAAAAGCTGGCTTGGTTCGCCAAGACATTATCCATATCACCTGCACTGCACTCACCTAAGGGTTCTACGCAAAACTCTGATCATAGAAAACGTAGAAATGTAAACTATCATAGCCTGATCAAGCGAATATCGTCTCTGGCTTGATGATGAAATAGACTGTCTAACCGATAGCATAAGGTCAGCAAAATCATTGCGATCACCGCCCATACTAACTTTTATTTTCTTAATGGTATGGGCCATTGGGTAACCCATTATTGAATCAACATAGCCTATCAATGCAGGACAGAACAGAATGTAATTGATATCACCTGGAGGGTTTTACCCCAAATAATCAGTCAATGTATGAAGTTGTCCCACCACGCACGTGGCACTCCTGCCCAAACTCAAGGGCAACGATCTGCGAAACGCGTAATGGGGTCTGTCCACCAATCATCCATACGCGGATCAGTGAGTGCTTTTGGGGTAACTTTGATTGGCTTGACTTCTGGTGCGATGGTCAAGACCAACGTCTTTGGCCCAACCGTTAGCATAATCTCTGTTGCCAGCGCACGGGGGTTTCTCAGTAACTTAAAGCACACTCCTGCTAAGACCTGTATCATCATAGCAGTCAATAGTGTGAGACGCGTGAGCTTTTCATCGTAAGCTGAGTATGGCTTATGGACCATTTTGGAATCAACCGCCACGATCATCCATACTGGCAAGGTAAGCCACAGAGACCATAGCCATAAATTTTTAATTTGCTTTACTTGTAGACCTAGCACAAATTTTTCTTAAAATTTGACGGTATCATAGGGTATTTTTTAGTGAATGTCTATTGGCAAAATGACTTCATTACAGATACTTCGCAGCGTCTTGGTGCCTATTGCTATCTGTTTAAACGGAACGAAGTTCGCTGTCATTCTGATTCGATTAATAGTGCTTTGCTTGTCAGTCAGCTGACGTCGATGCGTGTTGTTGGTGTATTTCGTACACTGGCTTGAATGATCGTCGGTGAATGGACGTGAGCCCCATCGTTTGTAATGCAGCTAAATGTTGTTGCGTGCCATAACCCTTATGCTTTTCAAATGCATACCCGGGGAGTTCCTGCGCATAAGCGATCATCAGATTGTCTCTAAACACTTTTGCTACAATACTAGCGCATGAAATGATCGGCACGTGGGCATCACCCTGGATGATTGTTTTTGTCGGCACAGCAAGCTTTGGATCATCATGACCATCAACAAGTGCGTATTGCGGACGAACCGGGCAGTTTTCCATTGCCCGCCGCATGGCAAGCAGACTCGCTTGCCGGATATTGATGCTGTCAATCTCACTTGCGTTACATATGCCGATACCCCATGCTTCTGCGCCCTGAGTAATCTGGTTGGCGAGCTTCCTTCGAGCGATATCACTAAGCTTTTTAGAATCAGCTACCGTTGGCGCTTGCGTTTCGACCTCTGACCAAATGACTGCACAAGCAACCACAGGGCCCGCAAGACAACCGCGCCCAACCTCGTCGATGCCAACCGTATGTATCGGTGTTTTCTGTTGCATTTTGATGATATCCTGGTCCGTTTCATTGACTAGCCTACGCCATACTCGCGACCGAATGCAAGCTGTAGCATATCTTCAACAACGGCTCTGCGTGATTTGTTGTTATTGGCTTTGGTTTACACTACAATTAACCAATTCGTTTTTACAGAGGGCTTCATGTACCGCACCGTGATCTTTGACTTCGATGGCACATTATGCTCGTCTATTGCCACGATCATCATGGCTATGCAGGGCACGTTTGCCCATTTTGGCAGGCCAGTACCTACCCTGTCAGCGATCACGCGCATGGCTGCTTCGGCCCCCGATCTCACCCAATCTTTTTATATGTTAGACCCTGACCTGGGCCCGCTTGACGATCTGACGCTTCAGGAATGGTCTGAGTTTTATCGAAAGACTTATCGTGCATCTGATGCCAAGAGCTCTAGCCTATATCCAGGAATAGAGGAGTTATTGACGATGTTGTCAAAACGTGGCGTTGAGCTGATCATTGTCAGCAACAAAAGTATTGAGAGCATTCGCCGATCATTGAAGCAGTTTGATATCGATACGTTTTTTTCTGAAATCTATGGAGATTCAGTGCAGCACCCGCCGAAGCCCGATCCGAATGTATTTGAACGCAACATTCTTCCCTCCCGACCTGATCATCGCTTGCAGGATTTTTTAATGGTTGGTGATACCGAGACTGATTTTCACTTTGCACGTGCTTGTGGCATTGACATGGCGTGGGTCGAGTATGGCTTTGGTCAGTTGAATGCTGATGCTATTCAGCAGATTCGGTTTCAAGCCAATACACCAGAGATGCTGATGCATCAGCTAGAGGGCCTGTAATATGACAAAAAAATCACCACGGATTGCGATCATATCTGGAGAGCTTTCAGGTGATCAGTATGCATCCGATTTAGTCGACTCGGTACGTCAGCGCATTCCCAACGCTGAATTTGAAGGACTCGCTGGCACAGGGACTGAGGCAGCGGGCTTATCACCATGGCAGATTGATCGACCGAAGCCAGATATGGGGATTACACAACTGGTGACATACTTTCGTCATTTTAGCGCCATGCTGCAAGCAATTAACAATCAGCTGCAACAGTTTCCACCTGACTTGTTGGTGTTGATTGACTATGGTGGGTTGAATCTACGTGTAGCTAAAATAGCCTACCAGCTGGGTATACCTGTGTTCTATTATATTCCTCCAAAAGTATGGGCCTGGGCTCGATGGCGTATGGTCAAACTCAAAAAATACGTTAATTGGGTTGCACCGATTTATCCATTTGAGACACAATTTTTTAGGGATAATGGTATAACATCTTTTTTGGTCAAACATCCATTCATCGCTAAAATTAATCATGATCAGCCTTCTGCCACAGATGCTATTGCGCTCCTTCCTGGTAGCCGTGGACAAGAAATCAAACATCTTTTACCGATTATGCTGCAAACAGCCTATTTGTTGGTGCGTCATCATCCGCGCTGCACATTTCGTGTCTTCTGCGCAGAGCCTGATAAGGAACCTTTGTTACGTGAGCATATAAAAAACTGGTCTGCAAACTTACCCATCGAGCTGGTAACCACTGATAAGCAATCACAGCTACAACGGTGTCGTGCCGCAGTTGTTTGCTCTGGAACTGCTACATTTGAGTGTGCCATGCTTTCAGTGCCCATGGTGATTGTTTATCGAGCGCAATGGCTTAATTATCAGATTGGAAGGCTGCTTTGGCAAGGGCGCTGGTTTGGCTTGCCCAATCTCATCTTGCAGAGAGATGCCATTCCAGAACTGCTACAAGGCCAATGTCAACCAGAGCGGATCCTTCAACTGCTTGAGCAACTGATGGCTGATGGTGTCCATCGGGAGCAGCAGATGGCTGATTTGGCACGCATCAAACAACAAATGACCGAGCACGCCGACTGCCAATCTATCGGGCACGTGGTTGCCGATCTGTTATAAAACACGCTTGACATGCATTGGCTTTCGCCTTAATGTTATATTAATGATCTTGGTGCATTTTGTATGCTGAAAACGTCCCAACCATTTTGGCCGTCACTACAGCGCTTGCTTTCTTACTTCCTAACACCCATGTTGTGTTTGCTTTGCTGTGTGCAGTTGGAGGCTCAACCGACACGCGATGTCGCTGCCGGCCAAAATACAATATTTGTCATTGATATTGACGCTGCGATTGGACCAGCAAGCTTTGATTATCTAAAGACGGCGATGCGCCGTGCGCAACGCGCCCAAGGCCACCTGATTGTTGTCAAGCTTGACACGCCTGGGGGACTGGTCTCTAGCATGCGTGAAATGACCAAAGAAATTTTGTCATCAGATGTTCCTGTCGCTGTCTATGTCTCTCCATCGGGCAGCTATGCTGCTAGTGCTGGTGCATTTATTGTGTACTCAGCTCACATCGCCAGTATGGCTCCAGGAACAAACATAGGTGCTGCATCACCGATTGCCCTGGGATCCGACGCGCCAATGCCATCAGAACCGGATTCAGGCTCTGGAAAGACTGATCAAATGCAACCCAAACTTCCGGCATCACCGTCATCCACCGCACAAACGAAAGCTATAGAGGACCTTACTGCTTACATGCGCTCTATGGCTGAAATGCATAAACGCAATGCTAAACTTGGTGTTGAAATGATCACTAAAGGCTCTTCCTTCTCGGCTCGTGAAGCATTGGACAATAATATCATCAACTTCATCAGCAATGATCTTAATGCATTGATGAAGCAGCTTGACGGCTATCAAGTGACGGTGAAAGGGAAAACACTTACATTGTCACCTAGCGGAAAGGCTATTGTTGCGCTTAAGCCAAGCTGGAAGTATGGCTTACTAAGCATCATCACCGATCCAAATGTGACCTATATACTCCTTATTGCTGGCATCTATGGCATCTTATTTGAGCTTTACAGTCCAGGGGCTCTTTTCCCGGGCATTTTAGGGTTTATTTGTATTATTCTTGCTGGCTATGGTTTGCATCTTTTACCGATCAATTACGCTGGACTCTTTCTTATCATCCTCGGGATTATCTTGATCGCTGCTGAAACGTTTATCACTAGCTATGGCTTACTGGGTCTGGGAGGCTTTGTTGCATTTATTATAGGCTCTGTGTTTCTTTTGGATACGCTTTACCCGGTTTATAGTGTCAGCAGGGTGCTCATTGGCGTCATGGCGGTGCTCACCGGTACAGTACTTGCTGTGATTGCTAATTTTGTATTTGGCTCACTTCGAGCGCCCCTGATGACAGGTGGCTCAGAGATGATCGGTAAGACAGCTTTAGTTGTGACTGCGTTTGATGATGTCGGACAGGTCTCCTGTGACGGCGCCCTTTATTCAGCAAGAACCCACCAACCGTTACAAGCCCAACAAAAAGTTGTTGTAAAACGAATTGAGGGGATTAGACTGATTGTAGAACCAAAAGATACATAAACCGGAGGAAGTATTATGCCATTTTTCTTTTTTGCACTGATCATCATTGTGATGTTTTTGCTCTCATTCATCCATATTCTCAAGGAGTACGAACGTGGTGTTATCTTCACTTTGGGTCGCTTCTGGAAAGTAAAGGGCCCTGGATTGATCATCGTGATCCGTGGATTACAAGAGATGATTCGTGTCGATCTTCGTACCGTCGTAATGGATGTCCCAACCCAGGATATTATCACGAAAGACAATGTCACCACGA
>MDTE01141300.1_pt1 | contig 11276 bp, 1 predicted proteins | sample 811231 | NCBI WGS metagenome assembly MDTE01 (sample SAMN05326651, study PRJNA326480) | marine metagenome | isolation source: seawater | place: Indian Ocean: Red Sea | collected 2010 | reverse complement strand
ATGGGTCGGGTGCCTGTGTGGGTACCACCTATACCTGTGATGACGGTGACGTCTGTACGGATAATGTGGAGACGGGTGGTCTCGACGCCGACGGCAACGGGACCTGCGACTACCCCTTCAACACGGCTCCTTGTGATGACGGCCTGGGGAACACACATACGGACACTTGTAATGGGTCGGGTGCCTGTGTGGGTACCACCTATACCTGTGATGACGGAGACGTCTGTACGGATAATGTGGAGACGGGTGGTCTCGACGCCGATGGCAACGGAACCTGCGACTTCCCCTTCAACACGGCCCCCTGTGATGACGCCGTGTCGTGCACCCATACGGACACCTGCGCCGATGGTGTTTGTGCGGGCACGCCCTATGTCTGTGACGATGACGATGTGTGCACGAATAACGTCTGCCAGGGCGATGGGAATTGTACCTATCCGTTTAATACGGCCAGCTGTGATGATTCCATTGGTTGTACCCATACGGACACCTGCGATGGCGCAGGGAATTGCGTGGGAACCGGGTATGGCTGCGATGACGATGATGTCTGCACGGACAATGTCTGTTTGGGAACTTTAGATGCGGATGGTGTAGGAGAGTGCACCTTCCCCAATAATACAGCGCCCTGTGATGACAACGTCTCTTGTACTCATACGGACACCTGCGCCGATGGTGTTTGTGCGGGTACAAGCTATATCTGTAATGATGATGACGTCTGCACCAATAATGTCTGTTTTGGTGATGGCACCTGCAATTTCGTTCACAACACCGCTGGCTGTGACGATGGTGATGCCTGCACCCATACGGACACCTGTGGTGGAGGAGTATGTGCTGGTACGGCGTATTCCTGCGACGATGGTGATATTTGTACGGACGACATCTGCAATGGCGACGGTACCTGTTCGAACCCGAATAATTCCGTGGCCTGTGACGATGGTGATATCTGTTCCCATACAGACACCTGTACGGCTGGAACCTGCGTAGGCACGAGCTATGTCTGCGATGATGGGAATATCTGCACGGACAACATTTGTCAGGGTGATGGGACGTGTTCGCACCCAAATAACACGTTGCCCTGTGATGATAGTGTGGCTTGCACCAAGGACGATGTCTGCGCTGGCGGAGCCTGTAATGGTATCGCCTACAACTGTGTAGACGACAACCCCTGTACCGACGACGAATGTAACGGTGATGGAACGTGTTCCTATCCGTCGAACACGCTTCCCTGTGATGACTCCGATTCGTGTACCCACGGAGACACCTGCTCCAAGTTTGAAGATGGGGTCTGTGGAGGGACGGCCTATACCTGTGACGACAGTGACGTTTGTACCGATAATATATGCCTCGGAACGGCGGATGGCGCTGGTGTCGGGGAGTGCGACTACCCGCACAACACGGCCCCGTGCGACGATAGCGATCTCTGTACTACCGACGACACCTGTCAGTTGGGGACTTGTGTCGGAGAGACGGCCGTTACGTGTACACCGCTTGACCAATGCCATAACGCTGGGGTCTGTAATCCGGCGACCGGTATCTGTAGCGATCCCGCCAAACCGGACGACACGGTATGCGATGATGATACCGTATGCACCCACACAGATGTGTGCACGGATGGAGCCTGTGGCGGTACGACCTATACCTGCGATGATGGTGACGTCTGTACGGATAACGTCTGCCTTGGTGGCCTGGACGAAGACGGCAACGGGACCTGCGATTATCCAAACAATACGGCCAGCTGTGATGACGGTGTAGCCTGTACACATACGGACACCTGTGCGGATGGTTCCTGTGCTGGTACGACCTATGTCTGTGACGATAGTGATGTTTGTACCGATAATGTCTGTCTTGGCGATGGGACCTGTTCGCACCCAAATAACACCGCCAGTTGTGACGATGGTGATCCCTGCACCCATACGGACACCTGCGCTGATGGAGTCTGTGCGGGAACCGCCTATACCTGTGACGACGGTGATGTTTGTACGGATAATGTCTGTCAGGGTGATGGTACGTGCGATTATCCGCACAATACCGCCAGCTGTGACGACGACGACCTCTGCACCACCGGCGATATCTGTAGCGCTGGTGTATGCGCTGGAACCTCCAATGTCATTTGTACGGCTTTAGACCAATGCCATGATGTCGGCGTTTGTGATCCAGATACGGGTATCTGTAGTGATCCCAAGAAGCCGGATGCGACCGCTTGTAACGATGGAGAATCCTGCACTCACACCGATGAATGTACCGATGGTGTCTGCGGTGGCACGAGCTATAGCTGTGCAGACGCAAACGGTTGTACAGACGATGTCTGCCTCGGAGACGGAACCTGTGACAATCCGGCCAACACACTTGCGTGTGATGATGGTGACGCGTGTACACATTCCGATGTTTGCGCGGATAAAGCCTGTGGCGGTACGGCCTATGTCTGTGAAGACAGTGATGTATGCACGGATAACGTCTGTCTGGGTGATGGTACGTGTGACTATCCCAACAACACCGTCAGCTGTAACGACAGCGACCTCTGTACCCATACAGACGTCTGCAGCAATGGTACCTGCGCGGGAACAGCCTATTCCTGTGGTGATGGAGACGTCTGTACGGACGATGTATGCCTTGGAGATGGAACCTGCGATAACCCGGCCAATGTCGTCGACTGCGACGACAGCGACGCATGCACCTACGACGATGTCTGTAATGATGGTGTTTGTGCAGGGACCTCCTATAGCTGTGAGGACTTTGACGTCTGCACCGACGATATCTGTCTGGGCAATGGAACCTGTAATAATCCGAAAAACACGGCCCCGTGTGATGACGATGACATTTGCACGCACTCCGACACCTGTGATGCCGGAACCTGTGTTGGTACATCCTATACCTGCGATGACACCAATCTATGCACGGATAACGTCTGCCTGGGCGGCGTAGACGCTGACGGAAACGGGACCTGTGATTATCCCAACAACACCGTGGTCTGTGATGATAGTGATGCCTGCACCCATACCGATATTTGTGGTGGTGGTACCTGTGACGGCACGAGCTATGTCTGTGACGATGGTGATGTCTGCACGGATAATGTCTGTCTTGGCGATGGGAATTGCGACTACCCCAACAACACAGCCAGTTGTGACGACGGTGATCCCTGCACCCATACGGACACCTGCGCCGATGGTGTTTGTGCAGGAACGGCCTATACCTGTGACGACGGTGATGTCTGTACCGATAACGTTTGTTTAGGCGACGGCACCTGTGATTACCCCGATAACACGGCGACTTGCGACGACTCCAACGACTGCACCCATACGGACACCTGCCTACTCGGCCTCTGTGAGGGCACGTCCTATAGCTGCGACGACGGGGATGTCTGTACAGATAATGTCTGCCTGGGAACGGTCGCTACTGATCCGGACGGGGATTGTGACTACCCGGATAATACAGCGAGCTGTAATGACGGAGATGACTGCACCCATACCGATGTTTGTGGCAGTGGAAGCTGCGCGGGGACCAGTTATGATTGTAGTGACGGTAACAGCTGCACCGACGATGTCTGTCTGGGAGATGGCACCTGCGACAACCCCGACAACACCATCAGTTGTGATGATGGGGACCTATGCACCCATACAGACACATGCAGTGCTGGATCCTGTGGCGGTACGGCCTATAGCTGTGGTGACGCCAACGCCTGTACTGACGATATCTGTCTAGGAACCACCGACGATGACGGGGAGGGCGAGTGCTCCAATCCAAACAATGTGATCGCATGTGATGATAGCGACGCCTGTACCCATACGGACACCTGCACGGGCGGCTCCTGTGTCGGTACCGCGTATAGCTGTGGCGACGCCAACGTTTGTACCGATGATATTTGTCTGGGAGATGGAACCTGTGACAACCCGGACAATACGATCGGCTGTGACGATAGTGACGACTGTACCCATACGGACACCTGCGCGGCCGGAAACTGTAGCGGTACGGCCTATACCTGTAATGACGACAACCTCTGTACAGACGATGTTTGCAACGGCGATGATCTCTGCTCCTATCCCGCCAACTCATTAGCCTGTGACGATGACGATCTGTGTACGCACACAGATGTTTGCTCGGGTGGGGCCTGTTCCGGCGTGTCTTACACCTGTAGTGATGGCAACGTCTGCACCGACGACATCTGCCATGGGGATGACACCTGTACCAACCCGAATAACACGTTGGATTGTGACGACGGTGATTCCTGTACGACGGGAGACATCTGCTCGGCCGGTACCTGTGCTGGTGATGTAGCGGTGGAATGTGACGATGGCGACGTATGTACCGACGACACCTGCGATAACGATCTGGGCTGTGTCTATACGAACAATACGGCGAGCTGTAATGACTTTGACATCACCACGGTAAACGACACCTGTGACGGCGCTGGAAACTGTGTCGGAACAGCGTCGGTCTGTAACGATGGGGTCTGCAATTCCGACTGGAACGAAGATCCCTGCAACTGCCCACCCGATTGCGGGCATACGACCTGTGGTGACGGATACTGCTGTCCCGACAGCGAGGACACCTGTAGCTGTAGTGAGGATTGTGGCGATCCACCGGAATGCTGCACCCATGCGGATTGCAATGACGGTCTGGTATGTACCATTGATTCTTGTACGGCGGACAACACCTGCCAGAACGCGCGTCACTTTGCCTACTGCTTGATCGACGACGTCTGCACGCTCCATTCCCAGTCCAACCCAACCAACTCCTGTCAATATTGTGATACCAACGCAGACGCCTATTCCTGGTCCCATTGGATCGCTGGTACCGATTGCGGGATCTGTGCGGAATGTGATGGCGGTGGAAGTTGTGTATTCGATTCTAGCCAGGCCGACACCGATTGCGCTGCTTGCCAGAGTTGTTCGGAGATAGGGGTCTGTAGTGGCAGTTGCGTCTCGCAGCGGTGGGATTGGACCGACATCGGCTGCAACGCTGGTTTCCAGATGACGTGCAGTGCCTGTGATGGACGGTGCCGTAATATCTCGGCTACGCAAAAGCCGTGGAGCTGTAGTGGTGAATTCGAGGTCAACGAATCCAACGATTATTATATCTGGGTCTACGCCTACCAACACCCTGGCATCTCACGTGCTATCAACTTCAGCCTGGATGGAGCCGTCACCTATACGATGAGTGACTCTGGCTGTAACACCTGTTGGAAATGGGAGCAGCTAGGCGAACGGTATCTGACGGCTGGAACCCATACCTTCACCCTCAACGACCACCCATCGGCGGTCGGAAGCTGGCAGTTGGGTAGTCTACTGATCACCACCTCAAGTAGTGCGGTCAATAGCTGTAATCCCTAATCGGATTACTTACTCTTGGTCACACCGAGTGCCTTGTCATAGTTTAGATCGAGTGGCGGAAGGTTCGACTTTGCCTTCTTCACGAAGTGCTCCATCCATCGCAGCAGTCGAAGGCTATAGTCGAAGCGCGCATTTGCTTTTCGATTTCCATGACCTTCACCTGCATAGAGTACCAGTCGAACGGGCGCTTCACCGCGTAACTTGAGATGTCGATACAAGCTCTTTGCCTGGCTCGAGTCCACACGCCGATCTTCACGTCCATGCATGACCAGGGTAGCGGTCGTGGATCCGTCGGCATGATAGATTGGGCTCGCTTTCAGGTATTTGTCCCAATTGGTCCATGGGCGTTCCAGGAAATGTACCGCATACATCTCTTCGGGAATATCGGTGGTGCCGATCTTCGAGATCTGATCACTGATGCCCACAAAAACTACACTGGCGCGGAACTTCGAGCTGAAGCGAGTGGCCGCCCATGCGGAGGCGTAACCACCATAGGATCCGCCGGTGATGCCGACACGTTTCGCGTCCACCAGACCTATCTCCACCAGATGGTCCAGGCCATCCACGATATCGTTGAATTCATTGCCGGCCGGATCGCCTTGTGAGACTTTGGAAAAGGCGACTCCACGGCCCGTGCTACCCCGGTAGTTGGGGTAGAAGACGGCAAAGCCCCTGCCCGCCGCCATCTGGCCGGGCCCACTGTAGAAGGTCATCCAACCGTTGGAATAATGGGATTCCGGTCCACCATGGATCACCATGATCAACGGCACCCGTTTACGCTTCTTCCGTTTTACCGGGTGAATGAGGATCCCTTCGATCTCCAGACCATCCCGCGCTTTGTAGCGAACGACCTCCTGCTTACCGAGCTTCTTCTTGGCGAGCCATGGGTTCGAGTCGGTGAGTCGGCTCCATTTGGAGTCGGCAATACCCAGGGAAAAGACCTCCATTGGGTGGTTTGCGCTATGGCCGGTGACGGCAGCTGTGCCTCCATCCCTGGAGAGTGACATACCCCGGATAGCGAGCCCGTCCTGGTTGGCGATCGGGCTCTGTTTACCGTCGGCCCATTGGATCCGATGGATGGACGACGCCGTGCCATGGGAAGCCAGATAGATGATCTCGTCGTTTCCGTTCCAGCTCAGCTGGCTTACGGCGCCATCGAATTCCCCGAGCAAAACCTTGAGGTCGTCTTCCTGGGTTTTTGCGAGCCAGATTCGGCCAGGGGAGGGGTCATGGCGATCGATTCCGGCCTGGATGGCAAGATGTACACCATCAGGGCTCCAGTGGAAGGCACCGAGCTTCCCTGGTAGTTTGAGCTCTCGTTGGGACTTCTTCTTTTTCTTCGTAAGATCTACGAGATGGATGCTTCGGTTCATATAGTGATCGTCGATCTGAGGAGTCGGTGCGATCGCCACGGCCAGAGCCTTACCGTCGGCCCGCAATTGGGGCGCTGAAGCGGATCCGCCGAGATCAATCGGTTGTGCCTTTGCTGCTGTGGGTGTCTGACGTCGTCCGTTACCCTGCCATTTGATCGAGGCGATCCAGACCAGCTTTCGAGGTGTAGACTCTTCATAGACGGTCGCGTTGGGTTTTATTTTCTGGGCGTCCTTTTTCTTCGCGCTTGCTACGAAGGCGAGGGTGGTCCCGTCTGCCGAGAAGCTATAATCCGCGATGCCGCTATCATGGGACAGGATCCGCTCGGCTTCACCACCGTCGATGGCGATATGGTAGAGGCTTGGGTGTTTGTCTCCACTACGCTTCGCCAGGAAACACAGGTTGCCATTTCCCAACCAGCGCACTTTCGAAACCGTCTGATGGCCCGTGATATAGGGGCGGGAGTTGCCATCGTTATCGACGATATGAAGTTCCAGGTAGGCGGGACCGTCCTTTTCGGAACCCGGCTCTCTCGGAACCGCGCGTACGTAGGCTATATGTTGGCCGTCGGGGCTGATCTGCACGTCGGCTACGTATTGGAGCCGTGCGATGTCCAAGGGGGTAAGTGTGGAAGCGAACGCCGTTCCGATGGTGCTCAGGCATACAAACACTACAACCATACAGATACGATGGATGGGAGTAACGGGGCGGACCTGCAATTGCATCATATTCTCTCCGGATTACCGTGGATGGGGCTGGTCAACCTAACGGACTGATGAAAGGCGGGCAAGCTTCATACCATTCGCCCGTCTTCTAGAGCGGTTTTGTTGCATTGGCTTTGAACCAGGGTGGCTAGAGTGTTACCCTGTGCATTCCGTTTTCTGGTTGGTCGGGAGTGTTCGTTTCATTATGCGATGGGATCGATTGTTGCGCCGGGTTGTAGTTGGACTTGTTGTCGCCTTATTCATTGCCTGTGGTGGTAGTTCAGTTGGTGTTTCCCCGACCGATACCGGGCCCGACCAATCGGATACCCAGGCCCTGTCCGATGTCAGTACAAACGACGTGTCGAAGGATGCGGATGGCGGCACAGCGGCACCCGATGCAGATGGGGGGAGCACATCTCCCTTTGATATACCGGAGGTTCTCGATGGCTGGACACCGCCTCCCGGTCAGTTCGGTGGCCCGTGCAACAACAACGCCGACTGTGAGAGCGGATGGTGTGTCGAGGGGCCCGAAGGCTTTGTGTGCACATCGAATTGCATCGAAAACTGCCCACCCGGCTGGCAATGCAAGGGCGTGGACACCGGTGGATCGGATCTGGCGTTTCTCTGTCTACCTCTGGTGAAACGTTTATGTACTCCCTGTGCAGGCGATTTCCAATGTACGGGTGGACGATGCTTGACCATCGATGGTGAGGGACGCTGCGCCTATGTTTGTGCCTCCGATGAGGAGTGTCCAGACGGCTATGGCTGCCAACCAGATCCGGAGGATGAAGAGGCTCCATCGTTGTGCCAGCCTTTAAGTGGGAGCTGCTGGTGTACGGCCGAATTTGATGGAGCCGTACGCACCTGCTGGAACGAGACAGAATTGGGCAATTGTTATGGCCTGGAGACGTGTAATCCGGAGATCGGTTGGGTTGGCTGTACTGCGCCGGAGCCGAGCGTCGAAGACTGTGACGGCTTTGATAATGACTGCAATGGTCTTGTGGATGATGGCCTGGTCGACGGTGGTGATTGTGAAAATACCGTCGAAGGAGTCGGCACCTGTACGGGAACACAGATCTGTGTTGGTGCCCAGGGGTGGGTTTGCAACGCTCTGATACCCGAGCCGGAGATCTGTGATTTCAAGGATAATAACTGCGATGGTGAGGCTGACGAAGACTTCCGAGCCGAAGACGGGAGTTGGACCCTCGATGATAATTGCGGCACATGTGGGGTGAGCTGTGAAGACGTGATCCCCAACGCGACTTCGGCATGTGCGGCCAACGATGGGAATCCCCAATGCCAGGTGGAGAGCTGTGATCTCGGCTATTACCAGGCCGGCCCAATGGCATGTCTTCCCCTGAACGACAGCCTCTGTTCACCCTGTGAGACCGATATCAATTGTGCGGTTCCCGGCGACCGGTGCATGCAACTCGATGGTGCTGGCTACTGCGGTCGAGACTGTGGGGAAGGGAACCTCTATGGCACCCCAGCCATGGAATGTCCCGAGGGCTTTGTCTGCACGGAGACGGGAGAGGCAGACTACCAATGCCAGCCCATATCTCTATCGTGTACATGTCTGGAAGAGGATGATGGCAAACTACGTACCTGCATTCGCCAGAATGATCTGGGTGTCTGTTATGGACAGGAGACCTGTGATTCTGTGCTCGGTTGGGTCGATTGCAGCACAGACGCACCCGCCGCAGAGACGTGCAATGGGCAAGACGACGATTGCAACCAGGCGATTGATGATGTGCTGGGGAGAGGGGCTCCCTGCAATGTGGAAAATACCGTAGGAAGCTGCCCAGGAGTAATGGATTGCACAGCGGACAGTGAGGAGCTGGTATGCCTTGGACAGACTCCTACGGCGGAATCCTGCAATAGCGTGGACGATGACTGTGACGGCACCACGGACGAAGACTTCGCGAGCCTCTTCTCGGCCTGTTTCGCTGGTCTGGGGAGCTGTGCGCGCCCTGGCTTCTTCGAGTGCAATGCCGATGGGTCTGGTACGGAGTGCAACGCGGAACCCGGTGAGCCCGAACCGGAGCAATGCGATGGTTTGGATAACGATTGCGACGAGGGGATCGACGAAGGACCACTCTGGGCGAATAAGGGCGATATCTGCACCAATGGCGAAGGAGCCTGCGCCAATCCGGGGATTCAGATCTGTAATCCAGCGGATCCCACCGCCGCAACGATCTGCAACGCATCGCCGAAAGAACCGGGCGTGGAAGTATGTGATGGGGTGGACAACAACTGCGATGGAGAGACCGACGAGGACTGGAAGATTGGGGGGCAATACGCCTACGCAGAGACCTGCGGAAACTGCTTTACAGATTGCACAGAAATCTTTGCGAAACCAAACGCTTATGGTGTGTGCGACACCGTTGGTAGTGCGTCTTGTAAGATGGTCTGTTGTGGGGTGGCTGATCCCAATCCAGCGTGTACTGGTGTGGCTACAGATTATTTTGATTTGAATGCCGTGCCCGATGATGGCTGTGAGTTTGTTCTCGATCCCAACGCTATCTATGTCTCCTCAGCCGATTCGAACGCGGATGATCTAGTAGGTTGCGGTCTTGGTCCGGCTGGAACAGGGCCAGACCATCGCCCGTGCGCCAGCCTGACCGCGGGGCTCCAGCGGGCTGAGTCGTTGGGCCGTACCAAGGTCCTGGTCGCGGACGGCCTCTACGAAGAGACGGTACATCTGGTGAACGGAATCTCCGTATTGGGTGCATTCCGTGCCGATACCTGGGAGCGACATCTGGCCTCCACCCTTACGACCATTCGGGGAACGGAGCTTGGGCTCCACCAACGAACAGTAGTGGCCCAGGACATTATTGGTTCTACCTGGATTGAAGGCTTTGTGATCTATGGGCCAACCAATACCGTGGGCGGGAATTCCTATGCCGTATACGTGCGCGATTCGGGGCCCGGTCTACAGATTCGATCCAATATCATCTACGCGGGCTCCGGTGGAGCAGCGTCGGCCTCCACCGCTGCACCGGCTGGTCAGAATGGTGCCGATGGAGACGGTCGTCCATCCGGTGGTACGGGCTACGACGCCTTCGTCGCAACGGGCTGGCAGGTATGTGGTGCAGGGAATGATCGCCAATATGATAATGGTGGCCAACGCACTTGCGACGGTACCAGCGTGAACGGTGGTGCCGGTGGTGGGAACCTTTGCCCTGCCGTCGGTGGTATTGAATTCAGCGGTATCGATGGTGGGGCTGGGCAGGCAGCCGGCGGTGCTGGTGGCGGCGCGGCTGGATCGGGTGGTGACGCCGGTAACGATGGTCGGCTGGACGGAAGCACCTGTATTCTCCCTGGCGGATCAATGACCGGTAAGAACGGTGGAAATGGTACCGCGGGTACAGCGGGTGCCGGTGGCCCCGGTTGTTCCGCCAGTGCTGCGAATGGGACTGTCGTTGATGGCCATTGGTTCGGCGGTCTTGGCCAGGGCGGAAGTACCGGTGCGGCTGGCGGTGGTGGCGGCGGCGGCGGTGCCGGTGGCGGCGGTGAATGCAATATTGGCTGTAGTAATGATCGTCTGGGTGGTCATGGCGGTGGCGGCGGCTCTGGCGGTTGCGGCGGTGGTGCTGGAAGTGGTGGAGAAGCTGGGGGCGGATCCTTCTCGGTATTTGTTCTTGGTGGTGAGGCTCCCATCATCGCGGAAAATACGGTCTATCGAGGGATTGGTGGTACCGGTGGTGCCGGCGGTAATGGAGGCGTTGGTGGTACCGGTGGAAACGGCGGCGCTGGCGGCCAATGCCCCGGTAGTTGCTGGTGTTATAAGAACGCTGGGAAAGGTGGAGAAGGAGGTGCTGGTGGTCATGGCGGCGGCGGCGGCGGTGGCTGTGGTGGTGGTTCCTTTGGGATCTTT